>WNFQ01003486.1_pt1 | contig 11756 bp, 9 predicted proteins | sample 5400171 | NCBI WGS metagenome assembly WNFQ01 (sample SAMN13153356, study PRJNA577476) | soil metagenome | isolation source: 20 cm soil under Madrone tree | place: USA:California | collected 2016-06-14
TCAATTCTCTGGAGCAACCTCCGGCCGGACCGTGAATGCACCCGTCTTGCTAATCGGCTTCGCGTTGTGACAGGACAATTCATGGCGCCCTGACAACCGTACATGAGCCTTAATCGCGTCCTCCATTACCGATTCCGCCTTGCCTGTTGCTGTGCCGGAGCCATCGCTGTTTTTTTTTCGCTTGCTGCGAATGTTTTGGCGCAGGAAGTAATTGGCGCCACCGATCCTGCGGCTACTTCGGCTCCGAACCCACAGTCAGGTGTCGAAATGGCTTCAAGTTCGCCAACGCTCAATCCAGCGGTCGATTCCAATTTGAATCCGACAACCAACTTGAGGAACGAGGTTACGGCCGAGCCGCGCCGTTTTCAGTATGGAGTCAAAGTCACTATGCGCGGCGTTTACGATGACAATATCAACCTCAGCCAGACCGCGCGCGTGTCCGATTATTACTTTACGATTGAGCCGGTGTTGACGCTGGGATTGGGGGACATCCTCGGGCACGAAGATAATTACATTCTTGCGCGCCTGACGCTGACGCTGGGGGAAGAGATCGCAATATTGGATGGCACCGATCTGCAAACTCTAACCGACGCCAGCTCGCCTGGCAGTCATCCTAATCTGGACGTAAGCGGACGCACACGATTCCAGACTTATAACACGCGAATTGGAGCGAGCTACGATCTCACCGGCAAGACCTTCTTGAGCAGCGGAGTTGATTCGCTGGTGACGGAGTACAACTCGGCAAATCTTTTTAGCTCTCAAATGTTCTCGGGAAATCTCTTTGTTAATTATCGCTACAGCGAAAAGATCGTGATCAGCGTCGGCGGCACGGGCGGAGTCGATTTTGTAGATAATCCGAACCCGGACCAAACTTTCGAGCAAGCAAACGTGCGCGCCAGTTATCAGGCCACGGGCAAGATCGCCTTTAATTTTTCCGGCGGTGTCGAGTTTCGACAGTTTGAAAACAATTCGCGCAGCGAATACATTTCACCGGTCTTTGAACTGAGCGCGACCTATCAACCCTTTGATGGCACCAGTGTTACCCTTGCCGGCAGCCGGCGCACATTTAATTCCGGCGTTCTGGCCGGCCAGGATTTTGCCGGAACCACCATCACGGCCAGTTTACGACAGCGGCTATTGCAAAGATTTTATGTCGGCGTATCTGGCGGATACCAAAACTCCGACTACTTCAGCACCGTGAGTGGCGTCGCCGCGAACCGGCAGGACAATTATTATTTCATCGAGCCGACGCTCGATTTTTCGATCACTAGATTTTGGACCGTCGGTGGCTATTATCTGCACCGGCGAAATGACAGTTCATTCCAGTCCTTTAGTTTCGATGATAACCAGGTTGGTATTCGGACCGGGCTCACCTTTTGAGCGAATTCGTTGGCGATAAGTGAGAACTTTGAGGCTGATCGTCCTAACTTTGTTTCTGTTTCCGGCGGCGATGTTCGCCCAAAGCGCAACACCGGCCGATGTTGCTCGTCCGATCATCGCGCCTATAGCCTCGAACGCTCCCATTGCGTCGACTCCCAGCAATGCTCTCAGCGCGCCGACTGGGTACGTCCTGCGATCAAACGATCAGGTAGCCGTGGAAGTGTTTGGCGAAGACGATCTGCGGACGAACACCCGGCTCAATGGCGAGGGCAACCTGAGCCTGCCACTCCTTGGATCGGTTCACCTCGCCGGCCTAACGCTTGCGCAGGCCGCGTCCAAGATCACTGAACTTTACGGACGCGATTATCTCGTTAGTCCCAGGGTGAATGTAAGTTTGGTTGGTTACGCCAAACGTCGCTTCACCATTCTCGGTCAGGTTAATCGCCCCGGAAGTTATGAGATGCCCGAAGGTAGTCCCGATGGTGTCGATCTTTTGGAAGCGATCGCCATGGCCGGGGGCTACACCCGGATCGCCGCGCCGGAGCGAATTAGTGTTCGGCGTCGGTCGACCAGTGGCGATGATGAAATCTTAAAAGTGGATGCCAAACGCCTGGCGCGTCGGGGTGGCGAAAGTTTTCAAGTTGTACCCGGCGACACAGTGACCGTAGCGGAAAGTCTTTTTTAATGCCGGCTCGCCGCTTGCTTTTTGAACTCCGACTTTGAATGTAGAATTCTGCAGCCCTGCGCAGCGCCGTGACTAATCCGCCTCTCCATTCTGTTTCGCCTTTGGCTCCGGCCAGTCCGGTTTCGCTTACTCCCGTCAGCAGCAACGCCGATTTGCTCGAACAAAAGCGAGGCTTGGACTTTTTGCGCCTTTGGCACGCCGTAGTCGAACGAATTTGGATCGTCGTCCTCTGTGTTGTGGCCGGCCTTTTCCTCGCGCTCGGTTATTTAGCGCGCACCCCAAAACTTTACCAGGGCCACACTGTCCTCGAAGTCGAATTTCAAGAGCCAAGCTTGGTTGGGTCTGAAGAACCAGCGTCGCGCATACGTTCGATGTTCCTGGCCAGTCAGGAAGCGCTTCGCACAATCGAGCAAAATCTTGTCAACCGGACGCTGCTTGCACGAGTGGTGCGTGCCGAAGGATTGGCGGACGACGACGGCCGCGCGCTTCTGGGTCGGAGCGTCACCACCAATGATTCAAGCAAAACAACATCCCGTCCCGCTCCTTCACCGACGGAGAAATCCGATGAAACGATGAATGCGCCCAGTTTCACTCCGCTCGAAGAAGCACTTGGCGGCGCGATGACCGGAATGGTTAAGCCGCTAATCCGCCGCGGCACTCGCTTGATCGATCTTAACGTGACAAATCGCGATCCGGTAATGGCGCAGCGGTTGGCTGAAGCCGTCGGTCGCGAATTCATCCGCTATTCGATCGCGCAACGGGCCGCATTTAGCCAGAACGCACTGCGCTACCTTCTGGAAGAAGAGGAACGTTTGAAAGCGAACTTGCAACGCAGCGAAGCGGCTGTCGCTGAGTATAAGGAAAAAACCCCGGACGCGTTGCAACTCGGCGGAGGCGCGGCCGCTACTGGAAGTCAAAGTGGAGCCGGCAGCTCGGGTGGTCGCAGCGGCCTGGTTGAAGACAAACTTCAGGAATTGACCAGCAAACTGACCGCGACAAAAGCCGATCGGATCCGGATTGAAAACGAGCTCAAACAAATCGAGGGCATCGGCGATAATGTGGATGCTCTTCTCGCCATCCCGAGTATCGCCGCCGCGCAAACAGTCAACGATCGCAGGCGCGATGTGTCGCAGCTCGAAGGGAGCGTTGCGACGCTGGCGCAACGCTACAAGGACAAGCATCCCAAAATGGTCGCTGCGCGCGCGGCGCTAAAAGAAGCGAGAGATAGTTTGCGGCGCGCCGTCCTCGATCAACCAAACGTTTTGCAAAACATGCTCGAGCAGGCGAAAGCGACCGAGAGCAGTCTGCAAACTGCGGTTCAGGAGCAGGAAAAGGCAGCGCTCGCGCTAAACAAGGCGGCGATCGGGTATCAACAACTGGCGCGGCAAGCCGAAACCGATCGCGCCCTTTACGAAAGCGTCCTCCGCCAAATTAAACAAACGGACGTAACAAAAGACGTGAAGATGACCGCGATAAGTGTAGTGGAGCATTCGCCTTTGCCCCGCGCGCCGGTTAGCCCAAGCACCGGCAAGACGCTCATCCTGGGATTGCTCGGAGGCTTGGCGGCCGGACTCGCCTTCATCTTCGGCGCGGACGCGATCGATCGCTCGGTCAAGACGGTCGATCAAGCCGAGGCGACATTTGGTTTGCCGGTCCTCGCTGCCGTACCGGAGACAAAGGAGGAAAACAAATCGCCGCGCCTTGGACGGAACCGTGAGAGCCCTTCGACCTATCGTGTCATTTCCGACATGCCCGAAGGTCCGGCCGCGGAAGCATTCCGTAATTTGAGGGCGGCCCTTTCCCTTTTGGGACCGGAAAGCGAGCGGAAAATTTCACTCTTTACCAGCGCGTTGCCGAACGAAGGCAAGAGTTTCACGAGCACGAATTACGCTGTCGCTCTCGCCCAGCAAGGTTACCGCGTGTTGTTGCTCGACGGCGATCTTCGCCGCCCAAGTTTACATAAAATTTTCGGCTTTAGCGGCAAATGGAAGGCCAATTCGAATTACGTGGAGCCTCCTGGGTTTGTCGATTGTCTGATCGGCGGCGCGAAACTTGAATCGGCTGCCCGGCCGATATCATCGGAAGAGATCGACGTTGCCGGGGACGCAATCGCGGTGCGTAGTAAAGTTCATACCGCCACCGGTGGACAATTGTTTGTTCTTGCGGGCGGACATCGGGCACCGAATCCCGCCGAGATCCTCAGTGGACCTTCGTTTGCGAAATTGATTGCCGAAGCTGGAAAGCTTTTCGATCGGGTGGTCCTCGACAGCGCACCAGTGCTCGCGGTCAGTGATACGCTTTTGATGGCGCCGCACGTTCAAACAATTTGCGTCATCATTCGCGCGCGCACGACACCGCGACCTGCCATTCAGCGCGCACTCTCCCTAATCACGGGCGCAGCCACGCGTCCCGCCGGGCTGGTTCTTAACCGCTTGCCGCGCACTCACGGCGCCGGCTACTACTACTATTATGCTTCGCCCGGTTACGGCAAAGGCGAAGGCTCCTACTCCAGCAGCTACGCTGAAACCACAACTCAGCAAAGCTAGCTCGGTCATTAGTTAATCGGTCCTGGTTGGCGAGTACCAATAACTATTAACTATTAACCGGCCCCCATCGCGCGCTTCCCCAGCACAGTCCAAGATAAGTAGCGACGTATAATTGGATCGACACGATTTGGAGCGGAAAATCCACCAGCGCATGCACCGCCACGCCCGCGAGCGCGATCACGGCTAAGGGCAAGATCAATCGCCGCCGCCAGCTCCACTCTTGGGTAAATTCTGAAACCCTGCGAAGCGCGGTTTGCCGTCGCAAGCACAAAACCGCGTTCGCCAGTCCGCCAAAGAACATGACTGCCCACAACAGGCTACCGAGCCACCCCCACTCCATCGCCGTTTGCAGGTAATCCTCATGCAGAAAACGCCATTGGCCGGCAACCGGTGGATCCGCCGCCTTGCTGTACGCTGGAAAAATCGCGCGAAAGGTTCCCGGTCCGAATCCAAAGAAGCCAGCGGATGGCAAAATATTCAGCGCTATTCGCGACGCCGACCAGCGCGCATCCTGCGAAACCTGCTCTCCCAATTGCTCCCACCTGCGAACCGGACGGTCCAGATGAGTGGCCTGACCAATCGCATAAATCGCCAATAGAATTGCGGCGCCGCCGGCGAGAACGGTATTTCTTTCCGACCGGGACAATCCTCGAAACACGCGCGGCCCAAGTTGCGGAAGCAACGCCAATAAAATGAGGACCGCGATTAGTTGCGCCATCCGCGAAGTGTTTGCGGCCACCGCCGCCAGGTTTAGCAGAAATACGGTCAACCAGATCGATCGCACCCCCGGGCTTGCCGGAAGGCCGAATGCGCGAACAGCGAGTCCGGCGGTCAGCGGTAAGACGAGATTCAAAAACGCGCCGGCGTTTGCATGATAATAATAGGTCGCGAAGAAATTGCTTCCGTAACTACCTATCGGTGTTTGCCAGAAAATTGCTTGAGCGCCGGTCGCCTTTTGCAGTAACCCAAGCAGCGAAATCGATCCCGCGGCTATCGCGAGAACCACCCAGAGTTGAATCAGGCATTTATCGTCCTGCGAAAGATCGACAACGAACAAAACCGCTCCAATCAAGAGCGCCGCCCGAATCATCCAGGCAACACTGATCGCGTAATCGACAGAGCCCGGCGCGTGCGGTGCAAAGTTGTTGATCGCCGAAAACGTTCCAAACTCCGCGTCGTAGATGGAACGCGCATTGATGGTCATCCAAACTCCAATCACCATTAAGGTCGTCAGCAAAACGAGCAACAGCTTTGGAAACGTCGGCAGCCGTCGATTAACAATTAACTCAAGAACCCATAACAGGAGCGCAGCTCCGAGCAGCCAGTCAATTACGACGATGCTCGTTGCCGTCGTCCCGCCATACATCCACGGCGCGACGATGAGAGCAGCGAAAAATGTCCACCGAGCACCGGCACGTAGAGTAAGCAGTGACATTTTCGGTTATCAGTTCTCAGTTATTGGTTATTCGTTCAACAACGAAACTCCGAAAAACTGAAACCTGAACTTTCAGCGTTTCAGCATGTCATCTTTGCAGGCTTTCTCTGCCCAATAACTATTAACCATTAACAAACAACTCGCTGAGCGCCGCTCAGCGCCCTTTTCCAAAAAGCATCGTATGCACTGTCTTCAACACGATCATGGCATCGAGCTTCAAGGAGTAATGCCGAATGTAATAGAGATCGTACTGAAGTTTGTTGAGCGCGTCTTCTTCGCTGTCGCCGTATGGATAGTTTACCTGCGCCCAGCCGGTGATTCCGGGCTTCACCAAATGGCGAAAATGATAGAACGGGATCTTCTTTTCGTAGCGCTCGACACATTTTTCCCACTCTGCGCGCGGGCCGATCAAACTCATGTCGCCTTTAAGCACGTTCCACAGCTGCGGCAGCTCATCGATCCGCAATTTGCGGAGCGATCTGCCGGTTCGCGTGACACGCGAATCGTTTTCGCGCGTGTAAATGTCGCCCTCGTCGGCATCGTTCGACGCAGTCATTGTGCGAAATTTGTAGGCGGTAAACCGATGACCTTCGCGACCCACCCGTATTTGCCCGAAGATCGCCGGGCCTTTACTCGTCAGGCGAATCAGACACCCGCTAATGACGATTAACGGGGAACTGATGACCAATAACAGCGCGGAGGCGACAACATCGAACAAGCGCTTCAAGTAATGATAAGGCGAAATCCGCGCCAGTTGAAAACCCATCTGCAACGGCCAGAACGGATCGATCGTGTGCATCGGGACGTGACGCCAGTGCGCTTCGTAAAATGATTCCAACGTGTACACGCGCGTCCGCTGAAATTGCGTGCGGACTAATCGTTCGATTAAATCCTGTCCAAGCCGATCGACGCTTTGCGCCAGGATCACGCCGCTGTAACGCCGATCGAGGTCCGTCAGTTTCGCCGCGATGCCGCCCTGGATGGTCGGCGAACCCTCGCCGGCAATTGTCGATCCAACGCGCGCGGTATCATTATCGACAAACTCCAATTGCTGCTGACTGGGCGACTGTTTGTAAGTCTGGTAGAATTGCGCCGCCAACTCGCCGCTGCCAATAACCAGGAATGCGCGTTGCGCCACCGAAGCAACGATCATTCGCCGAAAAAAACGCCGATAGAGCAGCGATATCGGGACGAACAAAACGAAACTGATCAAGAGCACACCGCGGCTCGGTTTCATGTCGCCCTCATAAGCCGCCGCCGAATAAATCAGCAGCGAACTGATGACCGCCGCTGCTGCCACGGCCAGAATGTGCTCGGCCGTGTAAGTCAGACCACGGGTCTCGGTGTTTCGGTTGTAACCGCCAACGATGTAAAGAGCCTGCATGATTACGATCAGCGTGATGCAATCGACCAAAACAAATTCGAACGCGCTGACAAAGAATGCGTCACGCCGCATGTAACCCACAAAACCGTAGACCAACACCCAGCAAACGATGTCACAAAGCGCACAGAGCAACCCGACTGTCCAATCGTGGTCGCGAGCACGGGCAATTATCCGCTTCGCTTCCACGCGCTCACGGGCGGGTTGATCGCGACACTCCCACGGTGCCGCCTCACTCGAATCCTCTACAAAAACATTCGCTTGAGGCGGTTTGCTTGATTCCTCAGCGAACATGAAACGCTTTTGCTGGTTGGTCGTGCGAGAGACCGTACATCAATTAATGCAAGATTGTCAGCAGGAATCAGCGCTCCATCCACTCTCGCCCGGTCCTCACCGGCGCTAATTGGCAAACCGACTAACCGCTCGCACTCACGGGCGTCTCGATCCGGTTTCGGGTGACAAAATCTTCCAGGGCGAACAGACACCAGCACCGGTACCAGCTCTTTAGCGCAATCGGACTTTGCATTTTGATGCGCTGGAAAATTTCCTGCCATTCGCCGGTAAGCCATTCCTTGAATGGAAAAACAAAGCCTTGTTTCGGTCGCTCGCGCACCCATTGCGGAATTTCCGGGACCGCCGACAGCAGCATCCGCTTTTTGGGCGCGAGACGGAACCGCGCCGGAATTCTCTGGAGTGCCCCGATTAACTTCACGTCAACAAACGGGACCCGCAGCTCTAAACTCCACGCCATGCTCATTACGTCGCTATCGCGCAGAAGCTGATTGCGCATATAACGCGCGACTTCGAGATAGCTCACTTCATCTTCCAGGGTCGGTTGCGGCGGAACGAACATCAGCAGCTGCGATTCGCCACCCCCCGATTCGCAACCAAAACGGGGCAGCAACTTCGCGACCTCGTCTGGCGTAAAAATGCCGCGCATGGCCCAGTACGCTGCCGAGGTAATCGGAACATCAGTCAGAAAATGGCCAAGGCGATTCGTTCGGGCAGAAGTGAAGCGCTGCTGTAGCAAATGGCCGACTCCGGTTTTGATCGGATCGAGCAATCGGCTCGCGCGAATCATGAAGGGCACAATTTGAAATGAGCGATAACCACCAAAAAGCTCGTCTCCGCCCAACCCGGAAAGAACAACTTTCAAATCGTGATCGTGCGCCAATTTCGAGACGCAGAACGTGTTGAACCCATCGATGCTCGGTTGGTCTGACTTTTCCAGGAAGGCCGGCAACAACGATTTTGCCGTCGCCGAATCAAGCCGCCAATCGACGTGGCGCGTCCCAAAGTGTTTGGCCGTTCGCGCTGCGACACCGCCCTCATTGGATTTCGGGTCGTCGAATGAGATACAGAAAGTCCGCAGCGGCGTCTCCGTCATGCGCGTCGCCAGAGCGACCACCGTGGTCGAATCGACCCCGCCACTCAGAAAAACTCCCACCGGCACGTCGCTCACCAGATGACGCGCAATTGAATCCTCCAGCGCCTCCCGGACAATATGGACCGTCTCCTTTTCAGGAATGGAATCGTCGCCGAAGTGCAGGTCCCAAAATTCCGTAATTCGGATTTCGCCATTTCGCCAGATCATATAATGACCAGCCGGCAGAGCCGAAACGCCTTCGATCAAAGTCAGCGGCTCAGGAACCGCGCCAAAGAGGAGGTAGCCGTTGACCGCTTCACCGCAAAGCTTTGCCGGCATCAGGTTGGAGCGCAAAAGCGCACGCACTTCGGAAGCGAAAATCAGCTGACCGTTTTTCTCAAAATAGTAGAGCGGCTTAATTCCGAGCGCTCCGCGCGCGACGAAACACGATTGATCGACATCGTTCCAAATCGCCAGCCCAAACATCCCGGCGAACTCGCGGACGCAATCCGGTCCGTAGCGGCTGTACATTTTTAGGATCACTTCGGTGTCCGAACCGGACTCGAATGCCTCGCCTTCAGCCTCCAGCTCTCGGCGAAGCTCTTTGAAATTGTAGATCTCGCCGTTGAAAACGACTGTGTACCGGCTGTTCTCGCTCGCCATTGGTTGATGACCCGCCGGGCTCAAATCCTGAATTGCAAGTCGAGTGCTAATCAAACCGGCCACGCCATTCTTCGAAATAAACCGGCCCGAATCGTCCGGTCCGCGATGACGCAGATCGCGCTCAAACTGACGCAGCCGCAGATCGAGATCGTCTCGATCAAGTCCCGCGTTGATTATTCCGGCAATGCCACACATGTGCTCTGTCCTCTGTCCTTACTTCTTACCTTTCGCGATCGTGCCCACTAGTTCAGCGAGGGTTTCCCGGAATCGGTCGTATCCGTAGGCGTTAGTCACTTTGGAGCGCAGTTCGTCCGCGCGAGACGCCTCCCCGTTCAAAGGCTTTTGGCTAACGATTTTGATCAAAGCATCGGCAATCGCGGCGACATCATCTGGGTCGATCAGAACACCGAGCGCACCATTCAAAACTGCGTCCGCCGATCCGTCTTTATTGCCGGCCAGGACTGGCTTGCCGCAACCAAGCGCTTCCAGGAAAACAATCCCAAACCCTTCGCCTTTGCTCGGCATCGCGAAAACATCGCAAAGATTGTAGTGACTGCGAAGCTCGTAATCGGCGACATATCCGGCAAGAGTTACGCTCGCACTTACATTAAGCTCGCGAATCAATGCTTCGACTCGCGGTCGATCGGGTCCGCGGCCCCCGAGGATGTATCGAACATTTGAGAAATGTTCCCGCACCGACGGCAGCGCGCGCAGCAGTTGATCGTACCCTTTGTAGCGTTCAGCGCTGGCGAGCCGCGCGATGGTCAGGATAACAGGCTGGTTCGCGGTCAAGCCATAACGCTTGAGAAGAAAGTGCGGTTTTCGGCCCGGATAGAATTCCTCCGGATCGAATGTGTCCGGGAGAAGCGCGATTCGATTCGGATTGAGATTAAGCGTTGACGCCATTCGTCTTCGCGTGAACTCGCTGACCGCGATCAGGCGATCGGCAGCGCGCAGCGCGTTACGCACTCGCTGATTTCCGATCTCCCATACCTCGACACCGTGGCCGACAGCCAGGAACGGAATGCGAAACAGTTTTTGTAGCCAGTGAGCAACCGGCGCGAAATTTACATGCGTCGTTACTATAAGGTCGGGACGTTCCCACGCTGCCGATCTAAGTAATTTCCACGCAAACTCAGTCGTCCGCAATTTCGGACTCCACCAGCCCATCGGCGTGAACTTGTCCGCCGGGTCCGACTCCGGATCGGGGTACGAGGTATCGTTTTTGGAAAAGACGGCAATTTCAGCGCCCGGCAAGACATCGCGCAATCCGCGAACGATAAAACGCGAGAAGGTCTGGATCCCGCCGATCGCCGACGCGTAGTCCGGCACCCAGACGTGGATCTTCATCTCGTATCAACCCGAACTCGCGCGAGTAGCAACCGAATCGATAAAAGCATTTCGGCAATTGTCCGCTGGCAGACATAAACCCAACCTGGCCAGCCGTCGAGAACCAGCCCGCGCATGAACAGCAGATAGAAAAACATTGCCGGCGCGGCAAAAAAGATTTTCCGGCGCAAACGATCGGGCGCGCTCAGCTTATCGGCGGGTTGCGCCAGTAAATATCTCGCCTCGATCTTCGCGTATCTGTTCTGCGCCTGGAGCCAGCGTCTGAAGAGCTTCCGGTCGTCGTGATCGATCTCGCCAGATAGCTTTAACACCTTGCCCCTGATCTTGACGCGGTGTCCGTGGCCTTCATCTTGGTACTGAGCGCAACTGCGCCGATACAAAACCGTGCGTGTGGGATAGATTGTCGCTCGCAACGGATGTCCGAAAATGCAGTAGCGAAATTCCGCTGAATATCCCGCGGCGCCAGGCGTTGGACTGAGAGCTCGGATCTCCGCGATCAACTCAGGACTGAGAATATAGTCTGCGTCCAGCGATAACACCCATTCAGTCGTAATTTGGCTCAACCCGAAATTACATTGGCCGGCAAAGGTGTCGAACTCGCGTTGAACGACGATAACGTTTGGATGCGAAGCCTGCGCGAGCTTCAGAGTTTCATCCGAGCTAAAACTGTCGATCATGATTACTTTGTCGATCCACTTTATCGCAGACAAAGTGCGTCCGATGTTTTCCTGTTCGTTCCGCGTCAGAATAAGTGCCGTGACCAGAATCATTCGCGCCTTGATTTCAAAACCGTGGCGTACAAATCCCCTAGTTGGCGACCGACCACATTGATATTGTAGCGTTCAGCTGCGAGTCGCCGCGCATTCACCGCAAGGCGCGACGCGAGATTGGGCTGACTAAGAATTCGGCAAATCGCCGTCGCCAATTCTGCTGAATCATTCTTCACTACG
>WNFQ01008384.1_pt1 | contig 11756 bp, 8 predicted proteins | sample 5400171 | NCBI WGS metagenome assembly WNFQ01 (sample SAMN13153356, study PRJNA577476) | soil metagenome | isolation source: 20 cm soil under Madrone tree | place: USA:California | collected 2016-06-14
CCGTCACGCGCAAATTCCATCCGTCGCGCATGCAGTTGCCAATAATCTAAAGCTACTTGTACCGAGTTAGGTTCAGCTAGCGGTGGCCAATAAATAGCCACCACCGCGAGCGACATCACGACAATCGTCATGTGGGCACGAAGCGCAGCGACTCTCGAAGCAAATATTTGAAGAGCCGCCGTGGTCATGGAGAGTTTGAAGAAGCGGGTATGTTTCACTTCCTTCTCTTTGTTTGCGTAGGCCAGCAGTCGGAAAAGCTAGGTTTTCCTTGACCATATTGAATGGGAGGCGGAAAATAGCGTGATTACCGATTCTATGACCCAAACCGTTATCATCCCACGAAAGCAGAATAACATTCTTGAGGTGAAATTTGCGAGACGCTAAACTTGGCCGCTCGATCGTTCCGTGCTGACAATTTACGTGTGCGTCTGAGGAGGGTCTTATAAAAATTTCGGGTCGACAGGCGTTAAGCAATCGTGAGGAAAGTTATTGACTATGCGACGCTGGGCAGAGTTGGTTCTAGTCGTACTAGCGTTGGGTGTTCTCTATTGGCCTGGCATTCGCCACCATTGGGAAATAACGACTGATCCGTATTTTGTTCCCTATGATGCAGCTCAATATATTCCGTCCTTTTTTAAATTCGACTCAAAGGACCCGGTACCCACGACTTATGCAAAAGAATATTATCAGAATGCGGTGTGTCCCCTCTTGTACAAATGGTCAACAAGAATGGGGGCTCGGCTTGGCGATGTGCGCCATTTCCAGCTCGGAATGATGTATCTGGCCTATGGCTTCTTTATCGTTGTCATGGGCCGATTGGGATGGGCGCTAGGGGGCGCCGCGCTGAGCTTTGCGATGGTTGCACTAACACTCACGGCCTGGATCTTCATCGGCTTGGGCTTCATTGGCGGAGCCCCTCGGATGTACGCCTATCCGCTGCTGTCGCTTATTCTCTATGCACTGATTCTGGACCGTCCACATCTGCTGGCCGTCACTGTACTGCTAGGTGGATTACTTTATCCCATAGTGGCGTTAATCGGCGGACTATGTCTTGCGAGTTGGATGGTATTAAGACCCTTGAGAGCCGAAGGGGTGGTGTCACGCTGGAGTTTGTCACGCCGGCTGGTAACCGTGGGGCTGACCGGATTGTTAACGGTCACGGCACTCGTGCCATTGACGCTCGGGGCCATGCCCTACGGTCGACGTGTCGTTGAATCAGACATCGCGATCTATCCGGAGGCGGGACCAGAGGGCAATTATCGCCTGTATGATCAGCTGCCCTATAAGCTTTTTGGTAATGAATGGACCACCTATTTCGCCGGACCGATGTACAGTCACGGCGATCCGATTCTGTCCTGGCTCAACGTTCACAAAAGGTTGGATCCCACGGCTTTACTATTTGTGCTGGCGGTGACGAGCCTCATCGTCCTCATCGTAATCCTGCATGGGATAACGTGGGTTCTGAAAGAAGACCGCGGTGGTGGTGGGATTCGTGTAGTCAGTTTTTTCGTCGTCTGCTTAGTGTTGCACGTGATAGCGTGGTTAGCAGCACCTTATCTGTACATACCGACTCGTTATTTCATGTTTTCTTTGCCCTTTTTCTTCACCTTGATGTTTCCTTGGTCACTCTACACGCTATTGGGGCGAGTTCCTCAATTGCAGTCTTCATCTAAATTACGCGACATCGTGTTTCTCGGGATTATCGGCTTCTATCTCGCGGCTTTTGGCGGCCGGGGAAACGTTGAATTTTCCGAGTCCGCCGTGGAAGCGAAATCTTCGCACCCGTTATTCGATAAGATTGCAGCTCTTCCGAAAGACGTGATGATAGCGGGCTGGCCCGTTGGGCAACTACGCAAAGTAGAATACGTTACCCGACGAAATGCCTTTTTGACGGGGGACCTTCACCAAGTGCTGCATCTGAATTTCATGAAGGCCATGCGCGTAAGAATGGACGCGTTATTTGAAGCCTACTTGAGTACGGATGCCGCGCCGCTATACCGGCTGAAACAAGAGTTTGGCGTAACCCATCTTTTAGTGGAGACGCGCGATTTCACCGATCCGAAACATCCCCCGGAGTATTTTGCGCCGTGGCGAGCCCGTATCGGTCCGCGTCTCGCAGAGATCAAGGGGAAGGAGTATTTGATGAATCGATCGCTGCAGGAGAAGGCGGCCGTGTACAATAAAAACGGTTTCATCTTGCTGGATCTGGCAAAGCTACCGTGACCACGAGTCAAATCATTGCAGTGTGATGCTTGCACCATGGGAGCTGGGATGCGAAAAATGGATTGACTGAACGCGTTAGAGTCGAGTTCAAGAAGGAAAGGGTGAGGGGAGATTGCCATGACGACCAAGACCGCGACCAAATACAACGTCGGCGGCGTTGCCCTGGACCGACCTTTCAAGATCCGCCGTCTGGGTCACTTTGGCTTTAACGCGTCGGATTTCGAGGGGAGCAGGCACTTTTACTTCGATCTGCTCGGATTTTTTGTCACCGAACCGGCGGGCGCCGGTCTCTTCGGCAGACACGCGGGCGATCATCACTCGTTCGCCTTATTCGACAAGAAAAAGTTCAACGAGCGGCAATACGCCGGCGACAATGCCAAGCATTTCCGGCCGCAGAACGATATCAATCAGATCACATGGCAGGTCCAGAGTGTTTCCGAAATGGCCGAGGCAAGCAAGTACTTTCGTGGCCTCGGCGTCGAAATCATGCGCGAAGGCCGGGCGGGAGGTGGAGGTTCTCAATTTCATCTCTATGTCTGGGCGCCGGACGAACAGATCTTCGAATTGTATTACGGCATTGAGCAGATCAACTGGAACGGCTACGCCCGCCCCGCACCGATGCGCCATGGCACGCCCAATCCGCCCAACCAGCCGCAGCTTCCCGACTACGAACTGGTGCGCGCCGACATCGAGAAGGGCATCAGTGTGCTAGACGGCTGCCGGCATGTAAGTAAGATGCCGCTCAAGTACGATGTCGATGGCGTGTTGTTACCGCAACCCTTCAAGATCACCCGCGTCGGCCCGGTGAATCTTTTCGTCGACGACTATGAAGCACTCAAACGCTGGCACACCGATGTCCTGGGATTTACATTGACCGAAGAAGTCGAGTGGCAAGGCGAACGCTGCGCTTATTTGCGCTGCGACAACGAGCATCATTCACTCGGCATCTTCCCCAAATCATGGCGCAAAAAACTGGGGCTCAGCGAGGCGACGTCGAATATGTCTTTCGGTCTTCAGCTCGCCAATTATCAGCAGCTGAAGGCGGCAGTGAGCTTCCTGCGCGGGAATGGCGTGCGGGTCGAAACCGAGATCATCCCTCCGGAGCTGCACCCTGGCATCGATTACGCCGCTTATGCATTCGATCCTGACGGTCACTGCCTCGAGCTCTATTACTACATGGAGCAGATGGGCTGGGACGGACGGCCGCGTCCGAAAGAGATGCGCCGCAAAGTCGATCCGAATAACTGGCCGGAAATATTAGAACCATTATCGGACACCTTCACCGGCGAGCCCTTCATTGGTCCGTGGGCCTAAAGGATAGAGGGCCACGGATTCGCGACGCCGCTCCCCTTAACCTTCGCGCCTAAGCCTTGAGGTCTTCTCCCCAAGATCGCAATTGTCTTGCCCGGCGGTTTTGATATATAGCTGGCAATAGAATTCCGAGTTCAGAGTCTGGCATCCCGTGGGGGACAAAGGCGTGCAATCCGACTTTCAAGATCGCGAGCGCGCGAGGGTCGAACAATGTATATGATGATGCGCAATCCGGCGCAGGTGCTATTCGTATTCACAAGCGCAATTTTGGCTTACCTGGTTTTGCCGCCGTTCTTTTTCATCCTCCACACGAGTCTAGTGACCGACCGCGGTTTACAAGCGGGCACTTTCACCATCCAGCACTTCGTTAACATTATCGACTCGCTCGGCGACGTCAGGACACTGCTCAGTAACTCGCTTATCTACGCAGTGAGCAGCTCGGCGGTCGCGTTGGTTTACGGCACGGCGCTCGCGTGGCTCGCCGAACGCAGTGACGCGCCGTTTCGCAAACTCGCTTACGTTTCCGCGTACGTGTCGTTCGCGATCCCCGGGATCATCAAAGTCGTCGGCTGGATCATGCTCCTTGGCCCCAAGGCAGGCATGTTGAACGCCGTCGGCATGGCGTTAACGGGACAGCCGTTCTTTAATATTTTTTCCATGGGCGGCATGGTGCTAGTCGAAAGTTTTCTCTGGATCCCCATTGTCTTTTTGCTCATGTCGACGCCCTTCCGTTCGATGGACCCGTCATTGGAAGAAGCCGCGACGACCGCCGGCAGCACCAGCTGGCAAGTCTTTCGGCGCGTGACTTTTCCCCTCGCCGTGCCCAGCGTACTCGCCGTGATGATCTTGACGATCATCCGCTCGCTCGAAGCTTTTGAGATTCCGGCGCTGATCGGCATACCCGCCGGCGTGGAAGTGCTGACCACGAAGATTTATCTGCAGATCAAAGGCGGTCTAATTCCGAAATACGGCGAAGCCAGCGCCTACTCGATTATTCTCATCGTGCTCGTCGCTTTGGGGTTAATTCCGTATTATCGGATCACCAGCAAGACCTACAAGTTCACCACGATCAGCGGCAAAAACTTTCGCCCGCATCGGATCGCCCTCGGCAAGTGGCGTTGGCTCGGCGGCACCCTGATGCTGGTTTTGCCCCTTTTGCAATTCTTGCCCATCGTGGCGATTACCTGGTCATCCTTTTTGCCATTCGCCCAGGTGCCTTCGAGGAAAGCGCTGTCGATGCTAACCCTGAACAACTATGTCACGGCCTTCAATGACAGCGGTGTGATTCGCTCCGTGATGAACAGCATGATGGTCAGCGTGTCGTCGGCGACGGCGGCAGTCGCCATCACCTTCTTCGCCGCGTGGTTGATTGTGCGCGCGTCGATCAAAGGACGCAGGTTACTGGACCAGATGTCGATGTTGCCCTTGGTTTTCCCCGGCATCGTCATGGGCATCGCGATCCTAAAAATGTATTTGATGTTGCCGGTCCCGGTTTACGGCACGATCTGGATACTGGTTTTAGCGTTCACCGCCCGCTATCTGCCGTACGGCATCCGCTTTAGCCACTCCGCGCTGTTGAGCTTGCATAAGGAACTCGAAGAAGGCGCCATGGCCAGCGGCGCGAGCTTCTTCCAGACAGTGCGCCATGTCGTCGTGCCGCTGATCATGCCCGCGCTGCTTGCCGGGTGGATCTATATTTTCCTGATCACCTTTAAAGAGCTGTCGATCGCCTTGTTGCTCTATTCGCCCGGATCGCAAGTCGTCGCCGTGACGATTTGGGAATTATGGGACAACGGCCACGTCGGCGAGCTAGCCGCGTTCAGCCTGATCATCACGATCGGCACTGTGTTCGTCGGATCGATCTTTCTCAACATCGCGCAACGCTACGGACTGCAGGATTAGTTCCAGTAGCTTGCTCCGGGTGAGCTTTGAACTTTTGAACCTTGAACAGCCCGTTTCGTTCAACCGTTCAAAAGTTCAAGGTTCAATCGTTAGCAGCTAATTTCATTCGGAGGATCTTTCGTGGAATTTACCATCATCGACGCCGATGCCCATCATCTTGATGGTCCCGCGTATAAAACCTATTTGCCGGAAAAATTTCGCAGCCGCAGCGGTCCCTATTTTCCGTCTTTCGGTTGGGATATTTTTCTGAACGGCACCACCGGGCGGAAACCGACCAACCCCGATGAGTATTGCAAAGATCTCGACGTGGAAAAGATCGGCGACGCGGTTGCGTATCCCAGTAATGCGTTGGCGATCGGCCTGGTGCGCGAGCTCGATCTCGCTGCGGAGTTGGCCAAGGCGTACAACGATTGGGCGTGCGATTTCTGCAAAACAAGCGGCAATCGGATTAAATACGCTGCGGTTATCGCGCCGCAAGTTGTGCCTGAAGCCGTAAAAGAAGTTCGCCGAGCGGCTACGCAAAAGGGTGCCGTCGGCGTGATGATGCCTACCTACGTGCAGCAGGGATTGGATCTAGGCCAGCCCCAATTCGATCCGATCTACGCTGAAGCGCAGGAACTCGGCGTGCCCGTCGGCTTTCACGCCACCGCGCAAGTTGCAGTCGGCAATACCCGCTTTCACAAATATATCGGTGTGCACATGACCTCGCATCCCTTCGAGCAGATGCTGTCGATCGTGTCGGTGATCTCCAATGGCGTCCTCGACCGTTTTCCGAAACTCAAAGTCGGCTTTCTCGAAGCCGGCGTGGGCTTCTTGCCCTACTGGATGGAGCGCTTCGACGAGAAGTATTTGCTGCGGAAATCCGAGATGGAGCCGCTCAAGTTACTGCCAAGCGAGTATATCAAGGACCATCGCTGCTATTTCACCTGTGAGGGTGAAGAGTCGGCGCTGCCGCTGGTGATCGAGCAGTTCGGCGACGAATGCATGATGTACGCCTCCGATTATCCGCACTGGGACATGGAATGGCCGCACAGCGTGAGCCAAGTCGTCCGCCGCAAAGATATTTCGGATAAGACCAAGCAAAAAATTCTGGCGGACAACGCCAAGGCGTTTTATCGGTTTTCCTAATGGATAATCCTCGCTACTGGAACCCTTGTCCGAGGTGATTGTAACCTCGAACCGGTGCGAGGTCATTCCGAAAAACGATTTGAACGACTTGAACTTTTTGAACGATTGGAACCAAATCAAACCGACGGAGAATTCAAATGCCCGACACCAAACCGATCAACGCCAACATCGACGAACACGCAGGCATCGCCTGGCTGACGCTTAGCCGCCCCGAAAAGAAAAACGCTCTGAGCATCGCTCTGCTCACCGAACTGTCGAACCTCCTGCGTTCGCTCGCCGAAAACGACAAAATTCGCTGCATCGTCACCACCGGCGCTGGCGATTCGTATTCTTCCGGCCGCGACCTTTACGACATGCGCGGACAAGATAACCGGCGGCGCACCCGCGGCTTCGGTGGCGTGGCGGAGATCGTCGACATCATGCGCAAACTGCCGCAGGTGACGGTTGCCAAAGTTCGCGGCTGGTGTCTTGGCGGTGGACTTGCCCTTATCAATGGTCATGATCTGGTGATCAGTGCGGAAAATGCGAAGTTCGGCATGCCTGAAGTTATCCGCGGCAGCTACGGCGCAACCGCAACGCCGTCGCTCTTCCACGCCGGTATACCGTTCAAGAAAGCATTTTTCATTTCCCTCACCGGTAGAAATTTGAGTGGCGTAGAAGCAGAACGCATCGGCCTGGTCTCCCAAGTCGTACTCGAGAACGAGCTCGATAACTATGTCGATACGCTGGCGAAAGAGCTCGCCAGCCGCAACGGCCCAACACTCGAGAACGCCAAGATCGCCGCCTACATGCAAAAAGACTTGCCCTTCGACATGGCGCTGCGCGCCGACGACCTCGTGCAACACCGCTTGCGCTACTACACCAATCCGCTGAGCGATGTGGAAGGATACCTCCACTCGCAAAAAGGCGGCGCGTCGGTGAAGTATCCCAAGTGATCTCCGCCGTCAAGTAGGAACGAATAAGGCAATTCGGTGCAACAAATCGCACGCTGCAGTTTCTTCCATGCGCTTTTGTCAATGACGGTATCATTCGTCATTACGGTGCCGTTCGCGTTCAGCGCCGATCGTATCCGCATCGGCCTCAGCTCATTCACCCCAATCAATGCCGCCCTATGGATTGCGGAGGACAAAGGGCTATTCAAAAAATATGGCATCGACAGCGAAGTGATTTTGATCGGCGGCGCTTCCGCAGGCGGGGTTAGCTCCTTAATTGCTGGAGATGTTCAATTCCTTGGCGGCGCCGGCGGGGCAGTCATCAGCGCGGGCCTAAATGGTGCAGACGTCGTCATGATTGCTTCCATCGTTAACCGAGGCGTCCAGCGAGTGATGGCCCGTAGCGACCTCAAAAAACCGGAGGACTTGCGCGGCAAACGAGTCGGCATCACCCGTCTCGGCGCGGCATCGCATTTAGTGTTGCTCATGATGTTGCGAACATGGGGTATGAGTCCTAATGACGTGCAGACGATGCAAATTGGTTCTTCGCCCGCGATGATGGCGGCCCTCGAAAAAGGTGGCATCGACGCCGCCGTGATGACCGAGCCGACTTTTTTTTTCGCGGAAGATCAAGGCTATCGCGTGCTCGCCGACCTAGCCGACACGGACATTTACTACTTGCATAGCATGATCGACACGACCCGCGCTTTTACCCGCACGCATCGCGACCTAACGCTAAGGTTTCTGCGCGGCTACATCGAAGGCATCGCTTTTTTCAAAAAGAACCGCAAAGAAAGCATCGACGTCCTAGCCAAGAAACTGCGCACCGCGCCGTCACAGACGAAATATTTGGAACGCTCTCACGCGCTTTACAGCTCCGGATACTTTGAAAACACGCCCTATCCGTCGTTGAAGGGGGTCAACACGGTGCTTGATTTCCTCGCCAGGGATAATCCAAAAGCTCGCAGCGCGGACCCAAGATCGTTTATCGACAACAGCCGGGTTAAAGAGCTGGACGACAGCGGTTTTATCAAGAAGCTTTACGAGTAAAGGCTTGAATTATGGCTTTTTCACTGGAAGAGCGCGTCGATTCGAAGCATGGCATGTTGATCGTCGTCGACATGCAAAACGATTTCTGCCATCGCGACGGCGCCGCCTGCAAGCGCGGGCGCGATATGGCTTTTGTCGAGAACATGATTCCGCGTCTCGTCTATCTCGTAAACCAAGCGCGCCGGCATAATTTTCCGATTTGTTTCGTCAGAACGTCCGGTAATCAATGGACGAACTCACCGGTGTGGACGGAGTTTAAAAATTCGAAGCTGCTCGCCTGCGCAGACGGTACGTGGGGCGCCGAGTTTCACCAAGGATTAGAACCTCACGCAGGTGAAATGATCGTCACCAAACATCGCTACAGCGCCTTCATCGGCACCGATCTCGACATGTTGCTGCGCGCCCGCGGCGTGAAAAGTCTGCTCGTCACGGGCGTGGGCACGGGCATGTGTGTCTTTCACACGCTCACCGTCGGCTTCATGCTCGACTACTACATCACCCTTGTCAAAGACTGTTGTGCCACCACCTACGGTCCTGAGGCACATAATGAAGCTGTCGCTCTCGTGAAGAAACATTACGGCCGAGTAGCGCCGTCGAGCGAGATCGTGGATATTTGGGCGGCAAAAATGAACAAGGCGGGTTAATTCCAAAACCGCTGACAATGGGGAGGGAATTTCGAACACACCTCTCACCGGCACAATTTCTGTGAAATCATGAAAGAGACGACTTGTCGCGTTAAAGACCCAATCTGCGAATCCACGCAATCTCGGAAAAGTAACTCCTGCAGCAATTGCGCGGATGTTTCCCCGGCTTTGATACAGTTGACACACACGATTTGCTCGGATTTGGCGGGACCTTGCTCTTTCGTAAAACCGATGAGGTTCAAATGCCGGAGACAAGCTGACCTTTTACATCTTGCACAAACGCCGCCGCGATATTTGTCGAACTTTCCCGAACAAACATGACACGACCAAGGAATGATCATGCTGTGACGCTAGACATCTTCCAGCGATCTCCACAAATACCAACATGCGATAGAACGATACGGCTTCCAGGCTTCAGCAACTCGCCGCAACAGAGTTTCCGATTTTCGCCTTTTTCCGTAAAGAATTCTCGCCGACCGCTGCAATCCCGCGTCGCCGAGCGCAAGCACGTCCAATCGTTTGAGCCCAAACAACAAAAACATTTCGGCGGTCCAGCGGCCAATGCCATTGGCTTCGATCAGCTTTTCGATCACCGCCTCGTCTTCAATCGCCATCAGCTCATCAAAGATCAGCCGTCCGTCAACCACCCGCGCTGCAAGCTCGCGGATGTAGCGTGCCTTTGCCTGTGACAAGCCAGCGTCGCGTAATTTTTCACTGCTGACTGCAAGAACCTTCTCGGTTTGGAACGGCACGCCGACCAATTCCCCAACCCGCTGTTTGATGGTGGCGGCGGCTTTGGTTGAAAGTTGCTGGCTGATGATCGAATTGGCGAGCATATGAAATGGCTCGAACTCGCGCTCGGCCAGCGGGCAAGGACCATGGCGCGCGATAAGCCGCCGCATGACTGGATCAGCGTGAGCAAGGTAGTGTTCGGCTTCGCGAATCGCCTGGTCTAGGGAAGAAGGATCAATCTTGATTTCGAGCTTGCGCACGATCACGGACGTCAAGAAGAATTTGGCCTAACGCAACACTTGGCGCTCCGCGAGATCGTCGATTTCCGCGCTGGATAGGCCGAGTATTTCTCCCAGCACGGCATCGTTGTCTTGACCGGCGACATGGGCTTCGCCTGCAGGTGAAAACCCGTTCTCGGTCAAGCGCACTGACGGGCCGACGCGGGTCACCCAGCCCAATTGCGGATGGAAAACTTCGCGCGCAAAAGCGCGTTCGCGCAGATGCGGATCACGGTAAAGATCCTCGGCGGTTTGCACCACGCCCGCGGCGATCCCTTCGCGCTGCAACATAAGCATCACCTGGTGCGGCGTGTACTTTTCGGTCCACTTTTCGATCCAATAGTCGAGCTCTTGTCGATAGGCAACCCGTGCGCCCGGCTCGGAAAACCGATGATCGGTCAGCCACTCGCGATGTCCGGCGAGCTCACAAAAGCGGATCCACTCTTCCTGTGACTGGATGGCGATGACGCACCAACGATCATCGCCTTTGCAGCGGTAGCAGCCATGCGGCGCGGCTGCCGCGGCAAAGTTGCCTTGCGGCTGCGGCTCGCGGCCGTTAATCAGGTATTCCAAGTAAGCAGGGCCGATCATCGATGCGGCCGTTTCCGCCTGGGAGATATCAATGTATTGGCCGTGACCGGTGCGGGCGCGATAATGCAACGCGGCGAGAATAGCGAGCGCCCCGAAGGACGGCGCGACGTAATCGGGAAAGGCCGTTTGGCAACCGGCACCAGGCCGCTCGATTTCCGGATCGCGCCACAGATAGGCCATGCCCGAATAGGACATCAGAATCGGTCCGAAGCTCACATACTCCCGGCGCGGGCCGGTCTGGCCGAACGCTTGCAAACTCGCCATGATGATGTCCCGTCGAATTTCTTTAAGGTGCGGATAGTCCAATCCCCAACTCGCCATGACGCGCGCGCTGAAATTTTCCATGACGACATCAGACTTGGCGATCAGCCGTTTCACCAGCACCACTCCGTCAATGGAGATCACTTGCGCGCCGTGCTCGGCGAGCAAGCCGGCGAGCGCCGGCCCAACGATCCCGGTGGGAAAACTGATGATGCGAATCCCATCCAAAAGTCTCTTAGCGGGCGCGGCACCGGCCCTGGCAGTTTGGCATTCCGTCAGCCATGCGGAGGAGTGGTTAAAATTCTGACCGATCTCCCCCTGGTGTTCCCCGAGCAGCGGCGCGCCGCGTTGGACACGCCAGGGAGTCTCGGAGAATTGATAAGGGTCGCCGGGAAAACCATGACGGCCCAATTCGGCGTGTCCGATCTCGGTGACGTAGTTTCGATGTTTCGTCTGTTCGTCGACGAGGAAAGCGCTCGGCGGATTAATCGGCGCGGCGGCCAAGCGCAGCGACTGGAATTCGTCAAAGAATTTTTTGACTCCGTAATTGAGCGTACGTGCTTCGACCAAACGGTCGACAATCTGGCGCAAGGGAAACCGATTTTGCGCGATTTCGTATTTCGGATCGAGCAACTCCGGTGGGCGGCCGAGCCACTCGACAAAGCGTTTCCAGTGATCCGCCTGGTTGACGAAGACGCGCGCAT
>WNFQ01001970.1_pt1 | contig 11752 bp, 14 predicted proteins | sample 5400171 | NCBI WGS metagenome assembly WNFQ01 (sample SAMN13153356, study PRJNA577476) | soil metagenome | isolation source: 20 cm soil under Madrone tree | place: USA:California | collected 2016-06-14
GATTAGTGTCAGTCGTCGAAGGCTTGGTCAAATCTTCGTATGAAGTGACCAGTGCATCGAACGCCGCCAATGAATATTCAAAGCTTTGCCGGCTGGGACAAGACAAAGTCACAAAGTGAATTGAGTCTTTCGACTGATAGTAGGCAGTTGCCTCGTAGCTTCCGTATTTGTCTTCCGAGAAATAATAGATTTTTGCCTTGCTCGCATCCCGAGTAGTCAGGGTCTTGACGTATTTCGCCTGGACGCCAATGCTGCCGTTCTCGCGAAACACCTTCAAAGTGTCTTTGACCTGATCATCGATTGACTTCACGGTGTCATCCAGGGTCCGGATTCGTGCGTAACAAATCGCGGAACTAGATGCCCAGCTTGAGTTCTTTGGATAGAAAACTACGTTCAATCCTTGATCGTGCCCGGACTCGTTATCGAGGACCCAATTGCCCGACTCGTGAGTGTGTTCACGAGAAGAAGAAGCAATGGGGAGAAATACTTCAGAGACATCATACCGAGGCAAATCGAATTTCGAATTGCGGACTCCGCGATTCGTATTCCGCAATTGAGTGGCTACGAATACCTCGACTTCGAGGAATAGCCAATAGCCAATATCCGCCCGCAACGCTACGCGTAGCGCTGCGGGCGGGTCTGCTACTTGCTATTGGTTGTTGCCATCGGGTACCGGCACCGCCGGAAGACTGCATGCCAGGAGCTGGCATGCAGTTCCAGCGAACCAAGTTTTCATAGGCTGACGATTACGCAGTCGCTCGAATAGCGGCGCCTGTCACAAATCGCCCTTCTCCGCGAGCTTCCTTGCTCTGTTCCCGACGCACTTCGGCCAACAGGCTAAAGTCGATCGTCGGCAGAAATTCCTGCTGAGATGGGTGTTCTTCGGTTGCCTGAGTTTTCCGTCCACTCAAGCTTTGCGCGATAAGTAATGTGTATAGATCCATTTTCCCTCCGTTTGTTTTGATTTCTCGTTTAGTTCCAGGGGAGGGGGGAACATTTTGTTGTTCCACTTTTTAGTTTTGTTCATTTTCTGTCGCCGGCTCATAGCCTGACTCGTCAAACGCGACTTGCAGTCTCGTATTGAGTGCAAGCAACGCGACGAACAGACTGAGAATCATCCCGATGCCCAAGAGGCCGATCAAGGGATGCGTATAGTCGTGGATTTGTGATCCAGCGACAGCTCGGACGACAGCCGCAATCACTCCGATTAGGGCACTGGAGCCCGCCAGTACCGTGAGTATGCGCTTAGTCCCTGCGACTTCTTTTCTTACTGTTTCGTGTTCCATAAGGGTTTCACCTTTCACTTGTGCTCACCCTGAAGCTTTCGCTCCGGGTGAAACCCTCATCAGTAACAACTTGAGGACAGTATTCCTTCAGGTCGGCGCAAATGTCAAACTCCGCAGCAAAAAAACGGCGATGATGACATGTATAATTGAGAACCTAGAATTCAGAAATTTAGAATCAGATTAGAAATTATCGATTCCAACGCCCTTTTGTTGAGTCTCCCCAGCGACCTACTTCGCCCGTTGTCTGAACTCCGGCCGCTTGGTCCGGGCCGCTTGGTCCGACGTGTCGGCACGTCGGCGTTCCCTGGGCGGCCGTGGTCATTTTGAACCCGATTTCTTTTCCAGAAGGAACAGACGCGGGGCAATTTCAGAATCCAATTGGCCAGCGATTTCTCGAACGAGAACGTTTGTTGCCGAATCCAAGTATCGCTTTACTTCTTCGTATTCTTCCGGGCCACCGCTATGGCCTCGATAGGAAAGAATCGTTATCCGACCGCCGATGCTCAGGTGGCGGAGCAAGCCACCAATCGCCGCAAGGGTCGTGGCCGCTCTTGTCACGATCGAGCGATCTCCCCTCGGTAAATATCCGAGGTTAAACATTGCAACCTGTATTGGTCGGCCGTTCCGCAGATAATCTTCGATTCCCGAGTGGCAACCCAAGACCAGGCGGACGCGGTCGATCATGCCAGTGAAGCGCAAAAGTTCGGATGCATTCTTTAGGGCGGCCTTCTGAACATCGAAGCCGATTACTTGGCCGGACGAACCGACCGCGTGGGCAAGAAACAGTGTATCATATCCGTTGCCGACAGTCGCGTCGATGGCTATAGAACCGTTGCCAATCGCTGCGGTAATCCAGTCCCCGGCTAAGCGGGTCAATTTCGTCTCGCTAAATTCCAAAGGGATGGACGACATAGGTCGATTTCTTTCAAGATCGGCTTTCCTTCTTCGAGGGCAGAGACGAGTTCTTGTGCAGCGAAGGGCGCCTGCAAAGCGCCTTTAGACCCCAGTCCGTTGAGGATCGCCAACCGGGTCCATCGCGGATGAACTCCGACTACCGGTCGATTGTCTACTCGCACGACCGGACGAACTCCTGCTCGTTGATCGGCGATTTCGAAATCAGAAATGAAGAATTCGCGAATTGCTTGCTCGATTTCATTTCTAGCCGCTTTGGTTGGCTCTTCGTTAAGCGTGTCCCATTGATAATTCGTCCCCGCCAGAACTTCTCCGTTCAAATTCCGAAAGATCCATTTTCCGCGTTGGACGATTCTATCTTCTGCAAAACCCGAAGTCGCTAAGGTCAGCGTCTCCCCTTTAGCGGGATTTAATTCGAGCTCACTAAAGTAAGGATTGTGCGCCATTCGATACCCCTCACAGAAGATGGCATATCGGGCGGTAAATCGCTTCCACCGAATGCGCTCCCGGAAAATATTTAGATCCCCGTAACTGAACAGCTCATTGACAACGGATTGCTGAGCAAGCAGGAACTCTCTCACACGCAGGATCAGACGGCGGATATCCAACTGCGCTGCTTGGATTACCTCGAATACGCCAAAATTGTTTCGGAACAGCGGGAATGGGCTTGGCGGAATATTGGACAGGTATTTACCGTATTCCAACAAGCTAGATTGGTATCTCCAGCGTTCTGCCTCTTCACCGCTCTGGAGCAGCCGAAGGACCGTTCGCTGACGAAAGAGTGGCACGGCGAGTTGTGCTTCGATTCTTGGATAGACGGCGAAAACGCGTTTTAGCAATTCATCGATCAAGGCAGGCCGGTTTAGTCGTTTGCCAGTGATCGGATTGATAATTCCGCCGGCCGCTCTGGAGGCGGCGTGACGATGATCGTTATCGACAACGATGACGGAGCGGCCCCTTTCCTGAAGCAAGAGCGTTAAGAGACTGCCCGCCAGTCCTTGGCCGACCACGAGATAATCAACAAACTCCATCGCGCTCAGAAGTAGATATCTTCGCGGATCTGAAACGCATTGCGAATCAAACGCACTGCTCTTCGCGGTTCCATCACGACTTCGACAATGTCGAATCGATACGGGATATCTGCGTCATCGAGCAGTCGAAGCCATTCCTTCGCTGCACGGATAATACTGTTTTGTTGCCGAAGAGTAACCGCCTCGTGGGGATCGCCAAAAAGATTGGTTGTTCTGGTTTTGACCTCCACAAACACCAGGACTTTCGCCTCCCGATCCCGGCAGACAAGATCGATCTCGCCTCCACATTTGGCGCGGAAATTACGAAAAAGAAGTTTATATCCTGATTTTCGTAAAAAACCGACGGCGATCTGTTCGCCTCGTCGGCCAACGCGGAGGTGTGCCGCGGTTGTCGGACCTGGACGAAAATATCGGCTAAAGCGGCAGATAGGTTTGAGCCACCGGCGCAAACGTTCGGCGGTGGAGGAGACAAGGTCCGTGCGAGCGCAATTTCTCAAGATGCTCTGGCGTGCCATACCCTTTGTTGCGAGCAAATTCGTAAACCGGAAACTCCTCATGCCAGCTCATCATCATACGATCGCGCGTAATTTTCGCAATCACGCTGGCGGCCGCAATGCTGAACGATCGGGCATCGCCATCGACGATTGCTGTCTGAGGGAGGGAAAAAGCCGAGACCGGCAAACCGTCGACAAGGAGGTGTTCCGGAAGGGATACCAAACCGGAAACGGCTCTCTGCATGGCCAGGTGGGTCGCGCGAAGGATGTTGACCTGATCGATTTCTGCAACCGAAGCCAGACCGATTCCGAATATAACTTTGGGGTTCGAAACCAGCGCCTCATAATAGGATTCACGAGCCAGACATGAGAGTTGTTTGGAGTCGTTGAGCCCGCGAAGCCGGAAGTTTGGTGGCAATATGACCGCAGCGGCGATTACCGGTCCGGCTAAAGGTCCGCGTCCGGCCTCATCGATTCCAGCGATACGTTGGAGCCCCTGCTGATAAAGCTTTCGCTCAAAACGAAGTGAACAGGAGAACCTCTCCCCGGCCTTTCGCTCGATCACGCAGCCATATTGAGACGTCGCGTTGAATTCAGCAATCGGAAAGCGGATCGATCCGTTACTTTTCTCGCGACCATTTCGTTCCCGTCCCTCGTAATCGAAGAGCAGCTTTCCGCAGCCAGGAAGAAACTGACGGGGATCCGTGGTCGACACATTAATGGCTTCCGTTCGAGCTCGAGGACGAGAACGATTAAGTTAGACGGTCACCAGCACGGGGTTCCGGCTAAGTTGATCCTCCATGTGTCGAGAAGCGATCCGCTCGATTTCCTCAATTGCAGTTACTCGTTGAAACGCTTCGCGGAGCGACCGGCCATCCGGCATGCCTTTCGAGTAAGCCATTAGACGGCTTCGCAGCGACGAGATCACAAAACTCTCCGAACCGCTTTCCTGGACCGCTAGCCGGCAGTGCCGGAGGACATGGTCCCAGCGCTGGTTTAAAGATGGCTCCGGAAACAGCCCGCCGGAATTCAAGAACAGCTTGATCTCATGAAACAACCACGGGTTGGTCATTACCGCTCGACCGAGCATTACGCCTCGGACCTTTGTTTGTGTCAGCCGTGCACTTACTTCCTCTACCGAACGAAGATCGCCATTTCCGATTACCGGAATTGCCACCGCTTCAGCGACGCGTGCGATTTGGTCCCAGTCGGCAAAACCGGAGTATCCCTGTTCTTTGGTTCGCCCGTGCACTGCAAGAGCGCAGATCCCAGTATCTTCCAGAATGCGTGCGGTCTGGATCGCATTAATGGAGGAGGCATCCCAACCGAGGCGGATTTTGGCGGTGACCGGGACTGGCTCAAGCGCTTGCACGACGCGCGAAGCGACTCGCTCTAGAAGAGGACAGTCGCGGAGAAGCGCCGAGCCGCCCTGGCGGCAAACGACTTTGTTGACCGGACAACCGAAGTTTAGGTCAATGAAATCGGGTTGCACCCAATCAACTACAGCTCTCGCCGCGTCCGCCATCTTTTCTGGGTCGGCACCAAAGAGCTGGACTCCGATCGGCCGTTCTTCCGGCCGAAATGCGACCATCTCGCGAGTCCGCTGGTTTCGATGGAGAATACCGTCAGCCGAAACGAACTCGGTAACGACCACATCAGCGCCGTGTTCTTTGCACAACCGGCGAAAAACGGAATCCGTTACTCCGGCCATTGGGGCCAGATAGAGAGGAATTTGTTCCGAACGAAACCAAGGAAGCATGGCGGCGCCGCTTCGCGGCGATTACAAATGACAAATAGCAGATAGCAAATTTTCGCTGTCTTTCATCCTTTTCGAAGACTGGTTTTTGAAACGGTGCGGTCGGCGACAGCCAAAATCTGCTATCTCCAATCTGTAAGCCGCCGTTGAGATTTTAGCTACCCAGGTTTCTGAATTCAAATCCGCCAGGTTGCTAGCCACGAAACCTTCGGGGCTAGGGATGGGCGACCGCATTAAGGGCACTTTCGCGATCGTCGAAGATCAAAAAGATCTTATCCAATCGTGCAATTTGAAAGACCATTGCAACGTTATTTTGGAGCCCTGCCAGGACCAATTTCCCACCATAGCGCTGGATTCTTTGCAAGGCGTCGATAAAAATGGCGAGACCTGAGCTGTCAACATAAGAAACTTCGGACAAGTCCACCACGATAGCGAGACTCTGTTTCTCGATAAGCGGATCGAGCCGAGCCGTTACGTTCGGTTTCTCGTTCAGATCTATCTCACCCCGAAGTTCCAAGAGTTCGACCACCATGAGAGGCCCGAGCTATAGCACCCTTTCACCCTGGCGGCAACGGCAAAGCCCATACTCCAAATTAACAGTTGCTCCCTTTCACAGGCAACGGTAGCATTATTTTTGTAATAGACTCCGCAATTAAGATATTTTTGAGAGGGATAACGGTATGGCTCTAAAACGCAAACTCGGTTCTGTGCGAAGACAGACGATGCGTTATCCTCGCCTCTACTCAATCACCGTTTTTACAAACAAATGGCGGGAGGTTCGCGATTTTTACACGCGCCTGCTTGGAGGCGGAATCATCAGCGAGCGCAAGCACCGGTACTTCGATCTTTTGATCGGTGGAATGCCACTTTCATTCCGAGCCTGCGAGGACGGAGAGGTCGAGAGCCATTTTCATTTATACCTCGCGTTGCGCGATCGTGAGGTGCTGTTAGAAAAACTGAAAGAGGCAGGTGTCATTGTGCGAATGGACGGTCCGTATGCGAGTTTCCTTGATCCCGACGGCCGCACCATCAAGCTCTCTGAGGATGTTGCAGTATTGACCTGAGGTGGCGCGGGAGATCGGGCGAGTGGCTCCGCGACCGCCGATTTACCCATGAGTCGTGGGCGCATTCGGCCTAACAATATTGCAGCCATCAATCTCCGGTAACGATATTAGGCCTAACCAGGCTCGATTGTGTCCTCGGTTCGGCGGTCCTGGAGCGATGGGCCTACCGGCGTAGGCGCTCATCGGTGCGCGACGTTTGATTGAAAATGCTAAAGGCCAACCTACTGGAATCCTAAGGCTCCCAGCACCGCTTTCGTTTCGCTTAGATCGTCGAAGAGAAAATCGGGTTTTTGAGCCGCTAGGTTTTCCCGAGAGTAGCGGCCGGTGGCGACGGCTAAGACCGTCGCATTGGCAACCTTTCCACAAGCGACGTCGCGCGGCGTATCGCCAATAATGAAGAGTTGGTCGAACGGCACCCGAAACTCCGCCTCTGCCCGCCTTTTGGCGATCGGGCCCAGCAAATTCCGATCCCGATTGTCGTCAGCAAATGCGCCGACGCTGAAGCGGTCCCACAGACGATGCGCACCAAGCTTCATTTGGGCGCCTCGCCTGAGGTTTCCGGTTAGCAGCCCGACTATGCAGCGCTCCTGGGCACAAGCATCCAGCAACACCGCTACGCCGGGCAGGACGTCGCCGGGTTCCTTAGCCAACCGCTGTTTGAGGTGAGCCAGATAGGCGCCGAGATAGCGGTTAACATTAATTTCCGAGGCGGGAATCCCGTGTTTGTTCAGAATTTCATGGACAATCGCGACATCGGTATTTCCTGAGATAGCCACTCCCTGGAGATCTTCTTCAATCGCGAAAACATCTGCACCTGCCGACCGCAGCGCTGCGCGGCCTGCGCCGTCAGTCGTCAATAGTGTTCCGTCGATGTCAAAGAGGATGAGTTTCATTCCTCCGAGTCCGGAGGTTCGGGGGGAAGTTCTTCATCCGGAGGCGCGAATCGGCGCTTGCGCTTGCTGATGGGGAGAGGCGAGATCGTCATGCTGATACTTTTTCCCATCAGCTTAGGCTCCATTTCGGCTTGTCCCATTGTCGCCAAATCGTCTTTGAGTCGAGTCATCAGTTGGTAACCCAGCTCCTTGTGACTGAGCTCGCGACCGCGGAACTGCAGCTGAGCTTTTACCTTGTTTCCCTTATCCAGGAATTCCTCGGCGTGTCGCACTTTGATCATGTAATCGTGTGGATCGATATTAACCCGAAACTTGATCTCTTTGAGTTTCGATCCGGACGATTTTCGGTCCTTATCCTGTTTCGAGAGATCGTAGCGATACTTGCCGAAATCTACGATCTTACATACTGGCGGATTTGCGCCAGGCGCGACTTCCACCAGGTCCAAGCCGACAGATTGCGCTCGGCGCAGTGCGTCTTGAATCTTCATTATGCCCAACTGTTCGTTGGTCGCTCCCAAGATGACGCGGACCTCGCGTGCGCGAATTCGGCCGTTTACTCGAATCTGCTGTTGCTGAATAAAACTATTCTCCTAAAGAGTGAGACCGGGAGCTGATCGCCTCGCTCAATCAATCAAGTTTTCGATTTTTAATTTCCTGCTGGATTCTTTCCAAGAAATGCGGTGCACTCGCAGCCCCCTCATCGCCGCGGAGACGACTGCGCACAGCCACCTCGCCGGCTTGTTCTTCTCGTGCACCGAGGACCAACATATAGGGGACCTTTTGGAGCTGAGCAAGCCGAATCTTAGCCCCAATCTTATCGGAACTTTCGTCGAGAGAAGCTCGGATATTTGCTGCTTTTAGGAGGGATAGAATTTGACCGCCATAAGCGACATGTTTGTCAGAAATTGGCAGTATCCGCACCTGCTCGGGAGCCAGCCAGAGCGGAAAAGCGCCGGCAAAATGCTCGATGAGAACTCCACAAAATCGTTCGAGGGATCCAAAGGGGGCCCGATGAATCATTACAGGTCGTTTCGAGGAGTTGTCTGAATCGATATAAGTTAGATCGAATCGTTCCGGCAAATTGTAATCGACCTGAATCGTGCCGAGCTGCCACTCCCGTCCGATCACATCCTTCACAATAAAGTCGATCTTCGGGCCGTAGAAAGCGGCCTCACCTTCTTCTTCGGCAAAAGAGATATTGGACTGCACGGCTATCTGCTTCAACGCCGCTTCCGCTTTGTCCCATTGAGCGGGAGTACCGACATACTTCGAAGAATCAGGATCTCTTAATCCGATCCGCGCACGAAATTCATTCAGGCCGAGCGCGCGCAGTACGTTGAGACCAAGTTCCAGGCACTGTCGAAGCTCTTCCGCAAGCTGTTCTTCGGTGCAGAAAAGATGGCCGTCATCTTGGGTGAACCCGCGCACTCTAGTCATTCCTCCCAGCTCACCTGACTGCTCCCATCGATAAACGGTTCCAAACTCCGACAGCCTTACCGGCAGGTTGCGATACGAGCGTAGCTCCGATGCGTAGATTTTGATGTGCATCGGGCAATTCATCGGCTTCAGTAAATAACCGTCGAGTTCTCCGTTCGTGAGCTGGTTGGCCAGTTGGGCGCAGCTGCAACCTTCGCCAGCCAAACGGGATAACGCCTCCGGCTCGATGAGAGGTGGGAATTGTGACTCGCGATAGTAAGGATAGTGGCCAGACGTCCGAAAGAGATCGAGCTTCGCAATGTGCGGGGTAAACACTTCGGAGTACCCTTGCTTACGCAATTCTTCGCCGATGAAATTTTGCAGCTGCTGCCGAATAACCGCTCCTTTTGGCTTCCACAGGATTAGTCCTTGTCCAACCTGTTCATCGATCTGAAAAAGGTCCAATTCGCGCCCGAGTTTCCGATGATCGCGTTTTTTTGCTTCCTCTAGCTGAGCGAAATATGCATCCAACTCCGCCCGGGTTTTGAATGCGGTCCCGTAGACCCGCTGCAGCTGCGGATTGTTAGCGTCGCCTCTGTAATACGCGCTAGCGAGACTGGTTAGTTTGAACGCACCGATGTTTCCAGTGCGCATCACGTGCGGACCCGCGCAAAGATCGGTAAAATCGCCATTGCGGTATAGCGATATTGCCTCGCCTTCGGGAATGTGCTCGAGAATGTCGAGTTTGAATTTACTGGGTTGCTCGCGCCGACCAAGCGCTGCCAGACGGCCTTCCTGGGCCATTGCGAAAGCTTCCTCTCGGCTCACATCGATCTTTTCGAAAGGCTGGTTCTCTTTCACGATCTTCTTCATCTCGGCTTCGATTCGCTCGAAGTCATCGAGGGAGATCCGATGGTCGAGTTCCAGATCGTAATAGAACCCGGTTTCAACCGGGGGCCCTGCAGCAAATTGAGCTTGTGGCCAGATGCGGAGAATAGCAGAAGCCAGGACGTGGGCGCACGAGTGCCGAAGACGTTCCAAATCGGTCATCGTTTGTCGCTCATCCAAAGTTTTGCGTTGCTCGGACATCTTGGCGAGACCCGGAAGCTACACACCCTGCCTCGGAAAACTAGCCTGGATTTTAAATTCAGAAATATTGCGGTCGTCCATCGGCCGGCCCGTCTGCCGCCTTCGGCGTCAATCCGGCCGTGGCGGACAAATTCAGGTAGAACGGGAGTAAACTTCCCTTCTGCCTATGCCAACGGATCCATCATGACCTTGCTTGCGATCGACGCTACGACGGACAGGCCACGGCGAGGAAAATGCAAAATCTGTCGCGGAATTACCTGAATCGAGGGACTTTTCAATGAATAGCGAGTGGCTATGATGGGTATTCGGCCGAATGGTCGATTTATCGCAATGAATTTGATCAACGTAGCGATTTTTGGCGCTAGTGGGTATTCGGGAGAAGAACTCGTCCGACGCCTGGCTCAGCACCCTCAGGTTCGAATCGTCAGTCTCACCTCGCGCCAGCACGTAGGCAAAAAGGCGTCTGACCTGTTTCCCTGGTTGGACCCACGTAGTCGCGTGGCGGATCTGCGGTTTGTTTCTCCGGATTCGGCGAATTTGACCGGTCAGAATGTGACGGCAGCTTTTCTGGCGCTGCCCCATGGGGTAGCATCGGAAACTGCTGTTTCCCTCTTGGATGCTGGAATTAGAGTCTTGGACTTAAGTGCGGATTTTCGAACCCGAGATCCGCAGGCCTATCACGAGTTTTATCATCAAGAACATCCGGCCAAGGCGCTCCTGAGTCGATCGGTCTATGGATTGGCGGAGATCCACCGCAATCAGATTCGTACCGCTGAGCTCGTTGCCTGTCCCGGATGCTATCCGACGGGTATTCTTCTCCCAGTGCTTCCGCTGATTCGATCGGGTTTGATTCGGGCCGAATCTGTCATAGCCACGAGTATGAGCGGAGTCAGTGGAGCTGGTCGAAAAGCAGAGATCCCATTGCTCTTTGTCGAATGTAACGAGAGCGTCAGGCCATACGGACTACCCCTCCATCGGCACCTTTCCGAAATCGAACAAGAGATCTCGGTTGCCGCTGGCCGGTCGACAAGGATCCAGTTTGCGCCGCATTTGATCCCATTAACTCGAGGGATTGCTACGACCATCCACGCGGATGGCGATGCCGATGAAATGCAGATCACCGAGGCCTACGCGAAGGCATACGGGAGTGACCGGTTCGTGCGGCTCCTCGGTACCGATCGGTTTCCGGACGTTAAGCACGTCGCCCACTCCAACGCGATCGAAATTGCTTGGCGGGTCGATCCTCGTACGGGAAAGATAATTTTGATGTCGGCGATTGACAATCTGGTGAAAGGAGCGGCAGGTCAGGCGATCCAATGCCTGAATATCATGCAGGGATGGGAGGAGGGAATGGGCTTGGGCTGAATTTCGCCGGATCGATCGCGTAGTCCTCGCAATACCGCGTGGTAAACACGAATTTTCTGCCGTGCTGGATGCGTCCCAGATGCAATCGCAATTTTAGTTACAATTCTCTCGGCAGAAAACGTCGACTGCAGTAAACGAATCAAAGCGACCGAACATGTCTTTGGGTTTCTCTGAGATTATTGGAGGCGTTACTGCCCCGCTTGGGTTCACCGCTGCGGCTACCTGCTGCGGCGTCAAAGAGCAGAGCAACGCGGCTGCCGACCTGGCGCTAGTGGCTTCCAGTGTGCCTGCGGTAGCTGCTGCTACTTTTACAACGAATAAGATTAAGGCGGCTCCGGTGAGAGTCTCCGCCAGCCATGTCCGTTCTGGCGAGACTCGAGCCATTATCATCAACAGCGGCAATGCCAATGCTTGCACGGGTTCGACTGGTATCCAGCATGCTAAAC
>WNFQ01003299.1_pt1 | contig 11751 bp, 10 predicted proteins | sample 5400171 | NCBI WGS metagenome assembly WNFQ01 (sample SAMN13153356, study PRJNA577476) | soil metagenome | isolation source: 20 cm soil under Madrone tree | place: USA:California | collected 2016-06-14
TTTCAAACAGCTCTAGCGGGATGACCTTGTGCAGCAGCGCAGCCGCCATGTCGAAGCCGCCGCCATACATGTAGAGATTGGCGAACGACAGTGCGCCGGTATCCTTGAAACCGGAACCGTACATGCGCAGCAGGAGATCGGCATACTCGGCATGGGTGTAGTCGTCCCAGCCCAGTCCATAGTCGCGAAACGTAAGGCTTGCTATCAAGCCGACTGCAGCCAGCACAATGATGGCGAGGTCGTCGCAAGTCCGCTCCACCGAGCGCCGGTTGGGCGTATCGATGGCCGAAGTTGTGATGGATGACATGGCTATTGGTAACCCGGTATCCCCTTGTGGCCCAGCGTTGGCGCTTTGGGCCTCGTTCCCCGGCATCCATATAGCGCAGTTCCCTTTCCAAGTAATTGGGAATTGTGGCCTAATTTCCCTGATGCATTGCAGCAATCGTCAGAGGGTAAAGATTTCAGGCCGAGCCCCAATCACGGGCCGAGAGAGAATTAAGGTCTGGGTGGTATTGTTGAGCGGGGCCGATGGTTTGGGGGGACTGAACCGGAATTGCCGGTTGGCCATGCGCGAAATATGACAGTATCGTGGCGCTGGCAGCGTTGTGGGCGTTTCGAGCGCAGCCTGGGATGAGTTCGAATGATGGTTTTGCTGTTGATCGCGGGGATTGGCTTTCTGTTGGCTGGTGTCCTGACCATCGGTTTCGGGATCCCGGTCAAGGAATTCAGTTTCGGCAATACCTTGATCCTCACGGGCACGGTCGCGGCTTGCACCGGCATCATCATGCTCGGCCTTTGGACGGTCGTTCGCGAGTTGAGGAATATTGCCCGGCGGCTTGGCCCCGGGGTTGCGACAGAAGACGAGGGTCTCTTATTCAGCCCTGACCAGCCGGCAGCGGAAAACGCGAGCAATGCGGAGCCTTCAGCGCCGTCGCCGTGGCACGAGGACGCCGGGTCGCGTGATCGCGTGCGAGGTGACATGCCGTCCGCGCCAGAACCTGTCGAGGCCGCGTCAGCGGCCAAGCAGCGGCGCAATCTGCTGTTCTCGTCATCCTCGCGAAGGGAACGCGAGCGCGCCCAGGCGCGCACCACCGACCCATCCGCTCCTGATGCTCGTCCCGCGCCCGCTGTGCCACCAGGATCCGATTCAACAGAGGGGCCGCGCGCGACGTTCGAGGACACCTGGCCAAAATCGGAGCGTTCCAGAACCGCCGATGCGCTGCTGCGGCGAAGCGTCCGGTCGCCATCGACCCTTACCGAGCCAAGTGCCGACGCAGCTGGTGTAGAGCGCCCGGCACCAGCCGCACGCAAGGAGGATCCGCCGCCGGTCACGGTTCTCAAATCAGGCGTGGTTGATGGGATGGCCTATTCGTTGTATTCCGACGGCTCGATCGAGGCACAAATGCCCGAAGGAATGATGCGGTTTGCGTCGATCGACGAACTGCGCGCGCACCTTGACCAGCGTCCCTGAGCGCATCTGTATTTCCGGCAAACTTGGGTATAAGGCGCCGCTGCTCTTGTGACGTCAGCAGCAATCCGCTCGTATTCAATCAGTAGCGGCAGACTTTGCAAGCGTATTGACGCGGCCGGATACTGTCGCATCCTGCAAGTCCCCCGGGACTACTCTCTGGAAGGTTTCAACATGACGGACGCCGCCAGCAAGAACTTCATCGACCTGACCGCGAATATCGTGTCAGCCTATCTCAGCAACAATCCAACGCCGGCTTCCGAAATTCCGAACCTGATCAGCCAGATCCATGCGGCGTTGCTGCGGGTTTCGAGCGGGCGGGTCGAAACACCTTTGGAGCCTGCAAGACCGGCCGTGTCCGTGAAGAAATCGATGACCCCCGACTATCTGGTGTGTCTCGAGGATGGCAAGCGCTTCAAATCGCTGAAGCGTCATCTGCGCACGCAATACAACATGACGCCGGAACAATACCGCGACAAATGGGGCCTTCCGGCTGACTATCCGATGGTTGCGCCGAACTATGCGGTGGCGCGCTCCCAGCTTGCCAAAAAAATGGGACTCGGCCAGCAGCGGCGACGGCGGAAGTAGATCGGATTGTTCAGGCGCCGAGCTGCCAAGCCTGCGCCGCGTCGTTCCGGCCGATGAGTTCGGAATATTCCATGATTGGGCGCGGCCGCCCCATCAGATAGCCTTGCACTTCATCGCAGGACTCGGCTGCAAGAAAATCGAGTTGGGCCTTGGCCTCAACGCCCTCCGCCAACACCGGTAGATTGAGCCCGTGGGCCAACCCGATAACAGCACGCACAATGGCCGCCGACTGGGAATTGCTCTTCACGTTCGATATGAACGACTGGTCAATCTTGATCTTGTCGAACGGGAAGGATTGCAAATAGGACAATGACGAATATCCGGTGCCAAAATCGTCCATTGCAATGCGAACGCCAAGCAACTTGAGACGGCGCAGGATCGAGAGGCCGCGATTGAAATCCTCGACCAGCACGCCCTCGGTGATTTCCAGTTCCAACCGGGTCGGCATAAGGCCGGTTTCCAGCAGCACCGAATGAACCAATCCCGCAAGGTCACCGTGGCGGAATTGGATGGGCGATAGATTGACCGCGATTTGGAGTGGGTGTGACCACGACGCCGCTTCGCGGCAGGCCTCGCGGAGCACCCATTCGCCGATCTCCATAATGAGGCCGCTTTCCTCGGCAATCGGAATGAAGGTTGCCGGTGAAACCATGCCGCGCTGAGGGTTATGCCAACGCAGCAATGCCTCGAACCCGAACACCTCTCCGTCAATCTTCGACAGCGGTTGATAGTGAAGGCGGAGCTCGTTCCGCGCGACGGCGGAGCTGAGTTCGTGCTGAATGGCGCGCCGCTCGCGTAACCTGCTATCCATTTCGGTTTCGAAGAAGCGGGTCATGCCGCGACCATCTGCCTTGGCGCGGTAGAGTGCGGCCTCAGCATTGTTCAGTAGTGTCGTTGCGTCTGCGCCGTCGGCCGGAAAGATTGCGATGCCAATGCTGATCCCGACGCGTAGGTGCTGGCCGTTGAGTTCCAACTCGGTTTCAACAGCCTCCTGGAGACGCCCGGCCAGGATTTCGGCGAGCGCCGGATGATCGCCATTCGGCGTGATGAGACTGAACTCGTCGCCTCCAAGTCGCGCCAGGTAAGCCTCGCCGGCGAGCGCTCGCAGCTGCTGCGACAACCCGCGAAGCACATCGTCGCCGACCGCATGGCCAAACATATCGTTGACCTCTTTGAAGGAATCGAGGTCGATACTCAGAACAGCGAATGTTTCTTCATTCACCTTTGCGGCATCGATCGTGCGGGTGAGATTTTCCACGAAAGCGGCCCGATTGGGCAAATCTGTCAAGGCATCATAATGCGCCATGTGCTGAATGCGCGCCTCCGCCTGCTTGCGCTCGGTAATATCCTCAGAAAGGCTGAGCAGGTAGCGCGGCTCGCCGGTCTCGTCCGGGATCGAAAGGTTCCTGGTCGTCAGGATGCGGGTGCCATTGTGATGGGTGTGAACCACGTGCTCGTCAATGGTCTGCAGTTCTCGCGTACGAAGGGCCTCGCCGGCCAACGGAAACAAGTCGGCCGCGGTTTCCCTGTTGGAAGAATCTTGGCCGCGTTTACCGATCAGGTCGCCGCGCGATATTCCGAAAATGGCTTCGGCGGTCCGGTTGATCAGGACATAGCAGCGATCGCGCGCGTCCTTAACCGCAACCGACACCGGCATGTTTTCGATGATATTATCGAGAAAGTTTTGCGTGCGACCCAGCTTTGCAGCAGACGCATCGAGAGCTTCCAGCTGACGGAAATGCATCAGAGAAATCGTCAGGCCCGCAAGCGCCAATGCGAGGAAGAGACCCAGTGCGATGCCGGTGCTTTGCCACGTAACGCTACGCAGAAAAGGCGAAATCGGGACGTCGATCGCGAATGCGCCCATGACGTCGTTGAGATGCCATTGCGCTTTGTCGGGCTGGAGTGCGTTATGACAGCTGACGCAACTCTGCTCGCGCGCCAGGGTGGGATACACGGTGCGGAACACCCAGTCGCCATTGACGTCGAGCAGTTCCGATACCGGTTTCGGGTTTGGAGTCGCTGCGAAAGCCTCGATGGTACGGGCCATCTGGGCGTCCGTTGGCGGCGTCACGATCTCCCGACCCGGGCGGCCGACCGAAGCCAGACGAAACTCGGAATTATCGCCGTTCTGTTTGTTGAAAGCCTCGATCGCATGGGCCCGAAACGACGCCGGAACCGGCGCGCCTGGTCCGAATTGCGCTCGGACCGCCGAATAGTTGGTGACAAAGGCATCCACCAGTTGCAGCGCGATGATCTTTTCGCTGCTCTTGTGTTCCTTGAACCAGTTCAAGCTGAAATGGTAAAAGCCGTAGCCGACCGCCACGGAGAGCGCCGCGCAGAGGCTTAGATGCAGCAAAAAGCCGCGACCGGATCGCGACCGCATGAAGCGCCAGACCGGCGAAACCTCACTCATCCGTCAACTTTCTGTTGTCAACGGATCGTCAGATAAATCATTTAAGGACAGGTTGATCCTGGCGTCGCAACCGATTGGATAGTTAACATAATCGGTAGAAGTCAGGATTTCAGGAGGCGGTGGCCAGCGCCTCGCGGGCGTCGGAGCGAATCCGCTCGACCATGGCGCGCAGGCCGTTGGAGCGCTGCGGCGTCAGATGCTCGCGAAATCCGAACTGATCGAATATGGCCAGGGCATCGGCCGCAAGAATTTCCTGCGGCGTGCGGCCCGAAAACAACGTCAGCAGGATCGCGATCAATCCTCGTACAATATGGGCGTCACTGTCGCCGAGATAGGTAAGTACTGGTTCGTTGCGGCCGTTACGGCTGACGTGTTTTGCGAGCCAAACCTGGCTGGCGCAGCCCTGGACCTTGTTCGCTGCGGAATGTGCCGCCTCCGGCATCGGCTCCAGCGTGCGGCCGAGTTCGATGACATACCGGTAACGATCGTCCCAATCGTCCAGCAGTGCAAAATTATCCCTGATTTCGTCTATCGTCATCGCGTCCCGCGCTCGTCCCAATGCCATATATAGGGTCGCAGGCGGCCGAAAGCGATAAGTTTCAGGCGAATAAGTTCCCGGCTCAATTTGCCGTCACGGCGTCGTCGGGGCCCGCCATTCTGCTACCAGATCCTCCGGCGTCAGCGTGTCGCGCTGCGCTGCTTCCGCGGCGTTGGCATGCCCGACGCCGAGCGAACTGGTATGGTCAGATGCGCGCTTGTCGGTGATGATCTGGTACAACTTGCGCGCGCCGGCCTGGGCGCGCTGGCCGATGACGGTGGCGGCCTGGCCGCCGACTTCACAGGCCGCCGGCTGGCGCTTGCAAAATTGACTCATGTCCGACACCGCGGCTGACGCAGCAGATACCGCTTCCGAGGCGCCCAATTGCGACAGCTTGTCAGATTCAGGCGTCTTCTCTCTGGGCAGCAGCACGAGCACCAGCCCAAGCCAGAATGCCATGCGAAGCAGAAAAAACATCTCGCGCGACCCCTGCCGTCCCTTTAATTTTCGTTGCGATTCCTCGCAACCGTTGCGGTTATCCCGCAATCGAGTCCTGACTAACAGTCGTCGATAAATCGCAAGTGTTTGCATTGAACTTAAATCGTCGAAAATTTGCAAAAAACCCGACTGAATTGATTCGGTGTAAATTTTCGATTGATGCTTGCCTTCGCTGTCGATTGGACACATCCACCATTTCGAAACCATACCGGGGTCCGTTCTGGAAACCCGGCGTTCACCATCTGCATCGAATGCACCCTCTCGCGGCCTGCAAAAGCCAAGAGAACATACGGTGATTTCACCACCGGCCGGCGCCCCTTAGCGTTCGCTTAATTTCGCTCTGACACGGTGAGCGCCAATAAAGGGGGCGTTCCGGCGCGTCTTTACGAACCAGCCGAAGCGCGAGAGCCGTGACAATTTTGAGCATCATCCGCGATTGCCTCGATGCGCTGCTGCATCCGTCAGCACGATATGATGCGCTGACGCGCGCGCGCCACCGCGCGTTTATGGCGCCGCGGCTATTGGGAAGTCTCGCGGCTTTCGCGGCATTTCCGGTCTATCTTGCGATGCGCGGCGCGCCTACTGCGCTGGAGGTCGCAGCCTTCGCGTGGCTTATCGCGCCCATTCTGCTGTCCTGGTTTCTGTCGCGCACCGGCCGCTACGAGGGCGCGCATGTGCTCTCCTCGCTGGCGCTGGCGGGGCTCGTCATGACAGTGGCCATGTCCACCGGCGGCATCGAATCCTTTGCTGCGATCTGGCTTGTCGTTGTTCCGCTTGAGGCCGCACTTTCGGTATCGCGCCGCGTGGTCGCGTTCGCTTCAGTACTGGCGCTGACGTGTACCGCCGTCCTGATCGTTCTCGGACATTTTGACATATTGCCGGCGTCGGATGCGAATATTGCCGGGCGCGGCATATTCATGGCGTTCGGCGTGGCGTCGGCGACGCTCTATGCCGCTGGACTTGCCTTCGGTACCGAGTCGCTGGCCCGCACCAGCGTTTCACTGCTCTACGTCGAGGAAGACCGGTATCGTCTCCTGGCGCGAAACATGAGCGATGTGATCTCGCGCCACCGCCGCAACGGCGCCGTGCAATTCATTTCGCCCGCGGTTGAGGCGATGTTGGGAACACAGGTCACGCGGCTGCTGGGGCACGGCTTGTTCGACCGAGTCCACGTCGCCGATCGTCCAGCCTATCTCACCGCGCTTTCGGACGCGGCACGCGGCGGCGAAGCGCGCAGCGTCGAATTTCGTGTCAGGCGAGATGGGCCGCGCGGCGGGAATCAATCGGTGGATTTCATTTGGGTCGAAATGCGTTGCCGGCCGCTCGAACGAGCCTCGGAAACCACGACTTCGTCTGAAGCCGAAGTCGTGGCGGTGATGCGCGATATCACCGACCGGAAAATCCAGGAACAGGCACTCGATATGGCGCGCACCGCCGCCGAGCAGGCAGATGCGTCGAAAACCCGGTTCCTCGCCACGATGAGCCACGAATTGCGCACGCCGCTCAATGCCATCATCGGTTTCTCCGACATGATCGTTCAGGAGGACGCCTTGATGCTGGATGCGGTGCGCCGCAGGGAATACGCCCAACTGATCAACGATTCCGGCCAGCACCTGCTGTCGGTCGTCAATGGCATTCTCGACCTGTCCAAGATGGAGTCCGGCAATTTCGAGATCTCGCCGGAGCCGTTCGCGCCGCGTGCGGCGCTGATCAATTGCTGCAATCTGCTCGCGCTCAAGGCGCGCGAAAACAGTATCGATCTTGTGACACGGGCGCCCGAGGATTTGCCGGTCATGACCGGCGACCCGCGCGCCTTCAGGCAGATCGTGCTAAATCTGGTGTCCAACGCCATCAAGTTCACGGAGCGCGGCGGCAAGGTGACGGTATCTGCCGCAGTGGAGGGATCGTGGTTGGTGCTGCGGGTCAGCGATACCGGCGTCGGCATCGCGGCCGACGATCTCAAACGGGTTGGCGATCCCTTCTTCCAGGCCGGCAAGGGCTATCAGCGGCGCCACGAAGGCACCGGCTTGGGGCTGTCGATCGTGAAAAGCCTGGTCGGATTGCATGGCGGTGAGATAACCGTGCAAAGCAGGATCGATGAAGGAACCAGCGTGACCGTCGCGTTGCCGCTGGCGTTTTTGCCGCCGGCGCTCAAGCCGTCGAGCAATATCGCAACGCTCACGCCGGCGCCGCGATCCGCAACCCAGGACCAAGCTCATCAGGTGAAGAGAAGTGCCTAGACAAATTGCAAGATATGAGGACGACATGCCGCGCCGTCGCCGCGCGCGCGCGGTTGCGGTTGAAGCGGATACAGAGCGCGGTTTTGTAATGCGGATCTTGCTGCACAGTCCGAAGGACATGGTGGCGGGCGGATTTGCCTTTGCGGCGGTCATCGCGATTATTGCCAACGCGCTGTTCCTGCAGGCTGGACGCCATCCGTCGCCGATGTTCGGCTCGGTGGTCGCGATGCCGGCGGCTTCGGCGCCCGCCAGTCCCTTGCCGCGTCCGCGCCCGGTTGAAGCCGATACATGGCTGTCCGAACCAAAGGCAGCCGAGACGAAGCCAGCCGAGCCGAAAGCCACAGATCCTTTGGCCAGTCTCGTCAAGGCGACCAGCGCTCCGGCAGTGGCGCCTTCCAATATCGTGCGGCCGCCCGCGCCGATTCCGGCTTCCTCCCGCAACGAGACAATTGCCAATCCATCGCCGGGCTCGCGCCGGGTGGCGGCGGTGCAGCGCGCGCTCACCGAGTATGGCTACGGCCAGTTGAAGCCGACCGGAACCGTCGGCTCCGACACCCAGGCCGCGATTCAGAAATTCGAGCGCGAGCGCAAGCTCCCGGTGACCGGGCAGATGTCCGACCGGCTGGTACGCGAACTAATCGCGATGACTGGCCGGCCGATCGAGTAGTGGTGGTTCAGAGGTTCTCTTCGCCACCGCCGGTCCGATTACCAAACCGAATTCACACGCCGGAATTATAATTGCCAGCATCCTTTAACTTCGTGACTGAAGCCGCTGCAACCTATGGCGAACTTCAGGACTAGCGTCAGTTCATCCGCTCGCCTATCGTCAACCCCATGCGATTGAAATCCAGCATATGGGTGGCGGCTTACTTGCGCCGCTGCCAGACCGAAGGGATATTCGGCGCGGTGCGCCGGCGCGGCGCGGAAGAGGCCGGCGCGGTGTTCGTCAAGATCGCGCTGCTCGACGGCAAGGCCATGCTGTATGTGCCGGCGCCGCAGGCCGTTTATGACGAGAGCCGACCGATCGAGCGCATTTTCATGCCGACGTCGATGGAGCCGATGCCCGAAGCTTCAGTGGAGGAGCGCCTCGTCAAGGAAGTCAGGTTCGACCCGGATGCCTGGATCGTGGAGACCGAGGACAGGGCAGGGCGGCATCTTCTCGATCTCGCGCGAGCCTAACCCAGCGAACCCCTGCGCGGTACGATATTGGTGTCAGGCAGTTGCGGTGTCGGTCGCGTTTGAGCGGGCACGGAGCGCACCCGATGGCGTTCGTCGTCATAAAGCGAAGAGCGATATTTGGCGCGGGTGGCCGCCATCGTCGAGCCCCGCCACGCGGCCAGCATGATCAGGGCGGATCGTTCGGTCAATCTGTCGTACAGGCGCGCCAGCCGGTAGACGTAATGCACCGAAGAGCCGAATTCAGGATTGAGGAACAGCAACACGCGCTGAAAAACCGCGCTCGGCATCTCCATGGCCTTCGCCGCGCAAACCAGGGGTTCGCCGCCGGGGTCGTTGACCACCTGCGCTGCAATTCGGGACGGCAATATCAGCGCATCACCGAGTTCAAGCGTGAAGTTTTCGATGTCGGCCGCGAACGCCGCCATCTCCAGTGTTTCGATGGCGCGGGCCGCGCGTGCGGCGGGAATCCGAGCCGAAGCCCTTAGCTGGGTGTCGTGCAGATCGTGCAAGATCAAGACGCGTCCGCCTGCGCTGGCGCGGAAAAACATGTCGCTGATTTCGGCGGCGTCCGTTGGCTGCATCGACAAATTCGACGCGAGCCGCAATTGCACCTCGCTTGATGGCTTCACCGGCCGTGCAACCGAGGAGGTTGCGGGAATCTCGGGAGCGAGCGGCACGCGCTGATCGGGACTTGCGGGTTTCAGCCCGAGCTTTCTGGCGACTTCGACCGGCGTGCCCGGATAGACCGCAAGCCGCGCCCGAACCGCCGCCCGCGTCGCGTCGTCAACCTCATCGATTAGACGGGAGGTCAGCTCGACAAACTGCCGCGCTTCGTCACCGCTGTGCGCGTTGGCTTGAACGTAGAGATCCGTCAGGACACGCAGCAAGGTGGGCCTGATATCGACGCCCTCCCGGCGCGACAGCGTGATCAACCCGTCGAAGCCGGGGAGCGATGGAAGTGTGGTCATGTCAGAGGTACGCGACTGAGTAATGCTCGCGCCAGTTTATGCGCGTTGCTTTAACAGCGCGTTAAGGAAAACAATCCGTGAAAGACCGTGGCCGTATGTGAGGCTCGTTGTGCCGCAACGAGCCACGGTCTGGTGCTGGCTTCTATTGGGTCTTCCGAAAAGCACATTAAGATACCGTTAACCACGTCCTGTTCTTAATGATGGCCTGTCGCCGGCAAAGTCGAGCCGGGGCGGCAATCAGAGAGAGTCTGACATGAGCACCATCATTGAATTTCCGGCGGATGCAGCGTCGCGGCGGCCGGGCCCAAGCATGAATGGCGCTCCCCGCGAAGGCATGGGAACCGTTCTGATTCTTCCCGTTGTCCGGATCGAACGCGCGCTCGGTGAAACCAGCAGTGGCAGCGGACCGGAAGAGGGTACGGCCCCTGGGCGCCGTCGTCGTCGGCGCTGACCTCAGGACATTTCGCCATGCCGGAGACGTGTTTTCCGATCCGGACAGAACGGCAGGTTCCGATCTCATCGCCGGCTCTCGCGCTGCTTTGGATTAGCGTGACTCTCGGGGGCTGCAGCGGCGGCGATTTCGGCCGCACCCGCTACGATGTCCTGAATGACGACATGCACCGTTGGATCGGTGCCGAGGCGACGTCGAGCATCGGCCTGCGTCCATCGCAGTTCCAACTCACCGACAACGAGCGGCTGCTCCGCGATCTCGCCTACCCACTGATCGAGCCGCCGCATTCGCGCCCCGCGTGGAAGAGCGTGTTCGGCAACTATCAGCCGCTTCCGTCGCCCTGGCGGCAGCAGGCGGCATTCGACCGCACTGCCTATGGCCGCTTGCTGATCGACGAGCCACACCGTTCGCATTCATCGCGCTATGCGCAATTGATGGAAGACGTGCGCGACGACATCACCCGGTTCGAGCCGTTCTTCGCCGATGCCGTGCGCGTGCTCGAACTCGACAAGAAGCGCAACGCCGGTCTTGCGGTCGTTTCGGAATTGTCTCCGCGCGAACGCGCCGATGCGGTCGCTCGCATGCAGGAGAATACCCTGATTGTGCAGTGGGTGCAGCAATGTCTGGAGCGCCGAATATCGTCTTACCGCTGGGCGCTCGAACGGCTGGTGATCCAGGCGCCGGACAACATCGCGGCCGACGCCGACCGATTGATCGGCGAACTTGCCGCGCAAACCGCAAACCCGCCGGTCGCGGCGCAGCCGGTCATCGGACGTGCGCTGAGCGTGCGCGGCTAAGATATCGGTGAAATCGATCCCGGTGCGATCAGCGCTTGCCTGGCGGCGCGTCCGCCTGCTTCGCCGCTGGTTCGGTCTGCACCTTGCAGCTCGCTGCGGCGAGCGAGGCCTGGGCTTGCGGCATCAGGCCGGGCTCTGGCGCTAGCGCCTTCATCACGATCAGCCCGGAGGTGGTCGGGGAATCGATGATCAACCGGTCGGCCGCGGTCACATCCTCGTCCTCCGGCAGTTCGGCGTGTTGCGCCTCGGTCATGAGGTCGAGTTCGATCACCTTGCGTCCGGCGGAGCGGTCGTTGATGGCGTAATAGGCGACTTCGTTGCGCGTGTAGAACGACACCGACGTATAGGCCTGGCTGACGGGGACCGCGAGCTTGATCGAGCCGCCGGACAAGTCGTAGCGGCAAATCGCGATCGCGAAGGCCGGGTCCATCAACGGCATCGGTGCGTTGTTCGGATCCGCCAGCGGAAGGGGGGTGACGGCGTTGAGCTTCGTCATCGGCGTGAGGCGCGAATAGGCGTCCTGGGTCGCAATGCGCGGCAATGCCAGAACGCTGACCAGGTGCACGACGCCGCCCAGCAGCACGCCCGCGATAATCGTGAACAGCAAG
>WNFQ01017373.1_pt1 | contig 11748 bp, 8 predicted proteins | sample 5400171 | NCBI WGS metagenome assembly WNFQ01 (sample SAMN13153356, study PRJNA577476) | soil metagenome | isolation source: 20 cm soil under Madrone tree | place: USA:California | collected 2016-06-14
GAAGACTCTGGCCGATAACAGGCGTCAAGTGGAGATCGGAACGATGGCACCCATCGAAGTCGTTCAGACGGAGGCCGACGTTGCACAGCGTCAGGAACAGATGGTTACGACTTCCTATACTGCCGACCAGACGCAGGACCGGATCAAGCGAATGCTCACGAATCTCGGCGATCCGGCATTGGTGCTGGCGAAACTCAGCCCCGTCGACGCCCCGCGTAAACCCGTGCCGAACGATGTGATGTCCGTTGAAGATGCGATCAAGTACGCGCTCGAGAGCCGTCCCGAAATACGGCGCCTCGCTCTGGAGCTTCAGAACTCCGACGTCGATCTGAAGTACAACAAGAACCAATTGCTGCCGTCGCTTGCCGTTAGCGGAAGCTACACGCAGAACGGCGTGGGAGGCGTGCAAACGAAACGCACCGGACTGGGCGATTCGGAGGTCGTCGAGAAAATTCACGGTGGTCTCTTCGACGCTTTCGGCCAGGTGTTCGGATACAACTACACGGGCTATTCCGTCGGCTTCACTCTGTCGATTCCGCTCAGCAACAAAGCCACGCAGGCCGAGTACGCGCGCTCATTAACGACGCGGCAGTCGGTCGAGGCCAGGCGGAACAGGCTCGCCCAGATGATTGCTCTGGAAGTTCGCAACGCTCACAGCCAGGTTGAAATGAATCGAGCTCGAATTGAAGCGGCGGACAAGGCGCTCCAGCTCTCAATAATGCAGTTGGAAGCCGAACAAAAGAAATTCCAGCTTGGCACTTCCCAGATCCGGTTTGTCCTTACCGAACAGCGCAATGTGGCGCAGGCGCAAACGTCGCAGATTCAGGCCCTGGTGGACTACGCAAAGGCGCTGGTGGAGTACGACAAAAAAGTCGGGCGAACTTTGCAAAAAAACAACATTGAGATTGATAAACAGCTGATTGCGGGCGCTTCCGGCCCCCTGTCCGGTTCCGGAACGGCGCGTCCCAGCGCCGGACAATCCAATTGAGGGCATGAAATTGAGTGCGAGCTTAAGTACAATCGATGGCACACTTACTCACCCAAAGGTCATGGAACGAGACTCGCACAGGGGTAGTCGGAGGAGTTTATGGTCGACGTAGCACGCCCGAAGTCAGTAATCCGGAACAAAAAGATCAAGAAGGTCGTCTATGCAGTTCTGGTTCTTGTAGCCGCCTCGGCAGTCACTCTGGGGCTGTCGCGAATGGCGCCGGCGGCACCCAGTGTGGATGGGGCGACGCTGTGGCCGGATACGGTGAAACGAGGCGAGATGCTTCGGCAGGTTCGGGGACTCGGAACGCTGGTTCCCGAAGAAGTTCGGTTCATACCAGCCACTTCCGACAGCATTATCGAGGAGCGTAAGTTGAGGGCAGGCGAAACCGTCACACCAAACAGCATCATTCTCGTGATGAGCAACCCCGACGTCCAGCAGCGGGCTATCGACGCCGAACTTCAGCTCAAAGGAGCTGAGGCTGACCTGGCGAATCTTCAGGCGACGCTGCAGAGCCAGATCCTGAACCAGCAGGCAGCGCAGGCCAGTGTCGAGTCCGACTACAACCGCGCGAAGCTGGACTTCGAAGCGAACCGGGAACTCGCCAAGGACGGTCTGATTGCGGATGTCATCCTGAAAAAATCTCAAGTAACAACTCAGGAATTGGCGGCAAAGAACGAGATGGAAAAGAAAAAGGTCGAGGTGAATTCCAGGTCGGCCGATGCGCAGATCGCGGCCCAGCAGGCCCGTGTTGACCAATACCGGGCCGCGCTTGAATTGCGTCGCAAGCAAGTGGATGAATTGACCGTCCGCGCCATGGTGGCCGGTGTGGTTCAACAGGTACCTGTCGAACCCGGGCAGCGAGTTTCCCAGGGTACGATCCTCGCCAAGATCGCTCAGCCCGGCCGGCTGAGGGCCGAGTTGCAGATCGCAGAAACGCAGGTGAAGGACGTCGCTCTCGGACAGATCGCCTCTATCGACACACGAAACGGAATAATTCCAGGCCAGGTCATCCGAATCGACCCGGCTTCCGTCAATGGTACGGTGAAGGTCGATGTCCAGCTGAACGGCGAATACCCGAAGGGTGTGCGTCCGGACCTGAGCGTGGACGGCACGATCGAAGTCGAACGATTGCCGGATGTGATGTACGTCGGGCGCCCGGCGTACGGCCAGGCCGACACGACCGTTTCGATGTTCAAATGGCTGCCGAACGGAGAGGCCGTGCGCGTTCAGGTGAAACTGGGGCGGACATCGGTCAACACCATCGAGATCAAGGAAGGCCTTCAAATTGGCGACCGCGTCATTCTCTCGGATATGTCGGCCTGGGATTCATACGATCGATTGAGAATCAATTAAGGAGCGAACATGAACGATTCCGTGATTCACCTTGAGGGAGTCACCAAGGTTTTCTTGACGGATGAAGTAGAAACACACGCGCTTGCAGGCGTTCACCTCGAAATCAAGAAGGGCGAATACTTCTCCATTTCCGGACCGTCCGGTTGCGGAAAATCCACGCTGCTGTCGATTCTGGGACTGCTGGATAGCCCGACCGACGGCAGCTACCAACTCAATGGCAAGCCCGTGCAGAATCTCTCCATGAGCGAACGCGCGCGGGTCCGGAACCGCGAAATCGGGTTCATCTTTCAGGCGTTCAACCTGATCGGCGACCTGACGGTTTACGAGAACGTCGAGTTGCCGCTGACGTATCGTGGAATGCCGTCGGCAGAGCGCAAGAAACGAGTCCAGGAATCGCTCGATAAGGTCGGCATGGCACACCGCATGAAGCACTATCCGTCGCAACTCTCCGGCGGTCAGCAACAGCGCGTCGCCGTCGCCCGGGCCCTGTGCGGACAGCCGGCCATTCTGCTCGCGGACGAACCTACCGGAAACCTCGATTCACGAAACGGCGAGGCGGTGATGGACCTCCTGCGCGGGCTCCATCGTGAGGGCGCCACGATTTGCATGGTCACTCACGATCCGAGATACGCGCGTTACGCCGACCGCACGATCCACCTCTTCGATGGCCGCGTGGTTGATGAGAAATTCCTCGAAGAAAACACAGTAAAGTAACTCCATGATCGAAGTACGAAACCTTGAAAAGTTTTACGAAACCGGTGTGGGAAAGACCTTCGTGCTGCGCCGCATCAGCCTGGACATCAAACAGGGTGACTTTCTCACCATTATGGGACCGTCGGGCGCCGGAAAGTCCACGCTCCTGGCTATTCTTGGCATGCTCGACAGCAACTGGATCGGCGAGTACTACTTTCTCGGCGAGCCCGTTCACAAGTTGAAGCCGAAGGACCGGGTCGAGCTCAACAAGCGGTACATTGGCTTCGTATTCCAGCAATACCACCTGCTGGACAGCCTGACCGTTTACGAAAACCTCGATATCCCGCTCTCCTATCGAAACATCAAGCGCAGCGAGCGCGAATCAATCGTTGGGGATTCGCTCGATCGATTCCAGATCGTCGGTAAGAAGGACCTCTATCCGAACCAGCTCTCAGGCGGCCAGCAGCAGCTCGTCGCCGTCGCTCGGGCCGTCATTGCCAGTCCGCGGCTCATCCTGGCCGACGAGCCGACGGGCAATCTTCACTCCAGTCAGGGCAAGGAAATCATGGAGCTTTTCAAACGTCTGAACGACGAAGGCACCACGATCGTCCAGGTCACCCACTCGGAACTGAATGCGTCCTACGGCAACAAGGTCATCAATCTGTTTGATGGCTGGTTGAAGACAGAAGAAGCTACAGCGGTGAACAACGCGGGTTAAACACAAAGACACAAAGGCGCAAAGACACAAAGAAGGCCGCCACTAAGAATTGCTTGATGGCGGCCTTCTTTGTGTCTTTGCGCCTTTGTGTCTTTGTGTTTAACCCGCGGTTATTTTTTCGGTACCACCTTGATCTCGAAAACCTTCGGCCAGAGCTTGCCTGTTACGAACAGGCGATCAGCGGCACTGTCGTAGGCGATGCCGTTGAGGACAGCTTCAGGGTCAGGCCGCTCGGCTTTGGCAAGCAACCCCGTGAGATCGATCCAGCCGAGAACGCGTCCATCGGCCGGTGAGATGCGGGCGATGCGGTCCATGTGCCATACGTTGGCAAAGATTTCGCCCTTCACGGCTTCCAGTTCGTTCACATCAGTTACAGGCTGCGTCCCATCCTTCACGGTAATGCGCTTCGTCTCCTTGAGACTCACGGGATCCCACAACCGGATTTCCGAACTTCCGTCGCTCATATAAATCTGTTTGCCGTCATTGGTGAGTCCCCAGCCCTGGCCGGGATAACTGAAACTTTTCAGGACTCGGAAACTCGCCTTGTCGTATACGAATCCGGTCTGGGTTTGCCAGGTCAGCTGGAGGATCTGCTGATTGACGACCGTGATGCCTTCTCCAAAGAAAGGTTGAGGCACATCGAATTTCTGCACGACGCGGCCGGTTGCCAGCTCGACTTTGCGCAGGGAAGAGCGCCCAACCTGCCCGGTTCCTTCGTACAGAAATCCGTCGCGGTATTCGAGACCTTGAGTGAAGGCCGTCCGATCGTGCGGATACGTCTTTACCACTCGGTAGCCGTACTCGGGAGTGGCCGGCGCGAGAGATGCCGCTGCCAGCATCAGGACTGCTATGATTCGGCCAGCCATGCTGTTCACTAATAGCATCTATGAAGCGTCTTTTGGAAGTTCGTAATTCGGGGACAGACGTATAAATCCCCTAATTACAAACAATGAAACGTGGATCGTAGGGTTCCCCTATAACGGCGGTCTATGACCGCCGGGTTTTCGCGGGCACGCAAGGAAAAACCGGCGGTCATAGACCGCCGCTACAGGAAGTCTAGTACTCCAATAGCTTGGTGACTTGGACTCTCAGGTCGTCCACGGGAGGCAGAACCTCTTCCTCCAGTGACACGGCGTCTTCGTGCAGGACCAGGACGCGGTTCGTCTTGCGAACGCTGGCGAACACCATTTCATCGTCCATCGGAACGATGGTTCGCAGGTCGATCACTTCCAGATCGAACTCGTCGGCCAGTTCGAGCGCGGTGTAGACGGTCGCACCCCAGGTGACGATGGTCGCAGCATCCCCTTCCCGTTTGATCTTTCCTTTCCCAAATGGGATCAGGTAATCGGCATTCGGCTCGCGCGCCTTTGCGCTGATGTGGCGGTAGAGCCGTTTGTGTTCCAGAAAGATCACGGGATCGTCGCATCGAGCAGCGGTCTTGATGAGGCCCTTGGCGTCTTCCGCATTGCTTGGAAACACGATGTACCAGCCTGGCGTGTGCGCGTACAGCGCTTCGGGACAGGTGGAATGGAAGGGACCGCCCTTGATTCTGCCGCCGCTCGCCATGCGCACGACCATCGGATCCGACCACGTTCCGTTGCTGCGCCAGCGGAGCGTCGGTATCTCGTCGCGCATTTGCATGAAGCCCGGCCACGAATAATCCGCGAACTGAATTTCGACGATCGGTTTGTAACCGCCGATTGCCATTCCGCCGGCCACGCCGACAATGCTGGCCTCAGCCAATGGAGAATTCTGAACACGATCCGGATAGAGGTTCGTCAGGCCGCGGGTGACACCAAAAACGCCGCCCTTCGGGTCGGCGATGTCCTCGCCCCACATGACGATTTTCGGATTGTGCTCCATCTCTTCCTTCAAGCCCCGATTGAGAGCTTCCACCATCGAAATGGTGTCTTCGGAAACATACGCCGGCTTTTTCTCTTCGAAGAACGGCGTCTTGTCGCTGTAAATGTGCGTCGTAATGTGACCGACTTCAGGCTCGGGCGCGGCATCGGCTTCATCGGCGGCCTTACTGACCTCCGCCTGGATCTCGGACCGAAGCTTGTCGATATCGCCCTCGCTCAGAATGTGGCGTCTGAGCAGATATTTTTCCGTCAGAAGAATCGGATCGCGGTCGCGCGCTTTCGCTATTTCTTCTTCACTTCGGTATTTCATCTGGTCGTCCGAAGACGAGTGTGAATCCAGGCGGACGACTTCCGCTTCGATCAGGGCGGGGCCGCCGCCCTCGCGCATCCTTTGAATCAGCGGGGGCAGTGTCTGATAGATCGATTCATACCACGTCCCATCGACGTGATAGCTCGGCAGGCCGAAGCCCGCGGCGATCCTGTGGACCTCGGACGTCGTTTGCGCATTCTGGGGCACGCTGATCGCGTAACCATTGTTCTGGATTACAAACAAGACCGGCAGTTCTTCACGTGTTGCCCAGTTGACGGCTTCAAAGAATTCGCCCTCACTCGTGGCTCCTTCGCCGGAAGAAACGTAGACAATGGCATCGCTGCCGTCCTTCTTCAGCGCCTTGGCCATGCCGACAGCTGGAAGGTACTGCGTACCTGTACAGGCGGTCTGCGAAACCAGATTCAACTCGCGCGATGAAAAATGTTCCGGCATATTGCGGCCGTTCGAGCTTGGATCGCCCTCGCGGCTCAACATGTGCAGAAAGATATCTTTCAGGGGCATGCCGAGGGCATAGGCAATTGCCTTTTCGCGATAGTATGGAAAGAAATAGTCGTGGCGTGGTTTCATCAGCATCACGGTACCGACCTGGACCTTTTCGTGCCCGCGCGTGGAAGCCAGGAACGAAATCTTTCCCTGTCTGGTGAGGATCTTGAGCCTTTCCTCGAGGTAAAAGACCCCCAACATCTTCTGGTACAACTCTTTGACGATATTGTCAGGAACGATCCGGCGGTCCGCGTCGCTGCGCAGATTAACTGGTGATTCCATAGACTTTCGGCTCATACACTCCGACCTTCATATACACAGAATAACAAGCAATAGAGGGTTGGACGCTATTTTTACCAGACTGTAGCAGGTTAAATGGCTGTGGCGGCCCTCTATGAGCGCCGGCGGACATAGACCGCCGCTACAGTTCTTCGAATAATCCCAACTGTTTAGTGTGGGTCCTCTTATCATCCAGGACGGTACGGCCGGCAAGCCCGGGTGAAATCGCATGCTCGTGAGCCACAACGGCGTCGAAGGCCGCCTCCGGCCGGCACCTGTCCTCGACAGTGCGCAGGAACCGATGGAGCCGCTCGAAGCCCTGGAGTTTGTCCGTGTCCCCCAGCCTTGCGGCCTCCAGTGACTTTTGGAGAACGGAGATGGATTCGTCGTATGTCTTGAGAGGAACCGGAAACGGATGTCCGTCCTTGCCTCCCAGCGCGAAGGAAAACCGAGCCGGATCCGAAAATCGAGTTGGCGTTCCATGAACGACTTCGGCAACCAGCGACAAAGTCTGGAGAGTCCGTGGGCCGAGTTTCTCGAGAAGCAGAAGCGAGGCGAAGTCGCGAAACTCCCGCTCGTACGCAACAGCCAGGACAGCGCCGAGGCGCTTTAGATCGACGTCCTGGTTACGAACCTCGTGCCGCGCCGGAAGACAAAGCCGGCGGGTCTCGCGCAGCGTCGCATCGGGATGCTGCCGGACCAGGTCGAGCAGGGCGTTCTGCGCCGGCCGGGCTTCGCGATCGACGAGATTCATAATCGTTCCCTGGTGCTCTCCGACAATTCCGGTGTGCGGCTCTGCAATGAAATCCCGCACGGATGGCGAATGCCAGTGGTATCGCCGGGCCAGACCGCTTGCGTCGTTCATGCCCTGCTGCACGACAGCCCACTCGCCGTCGGCCGTCACGACGAAGGTGTGGAGATAGATCTGAAAACCATCTGCGATTGCATTGTTATCGATGCGCGCCGTGAGCCGGCTCGTTCGAACGAGCGCATCGCCGTCGAGGCCCTTTCGTTCGGCGAGGCTCCGCAACTCATCCGGAGTCCTGCGGGAGTGTTTTCCCCGGCCGCCGCAGAAGTAAATGCCAAGCTCATCGGACCGATTGCTCAAGCCGCGTTTGAGGGCGCCGAGGACGGAAGTCGTGATTCCGGAGGAATGCCAATCCATTCCCATGACAGAGCCGAGGGCCTGAAACCAAAATGGATCGCTCAGCCGGGAGAGAAACTCGGGGCGCCCGTAGCTCTGCAGTATCGCCTCGACAATCGCCGCGCCGAGCTTCGACATCCGATCGGCGAGCCATGGCGGCACGCGGCCGCCATGCAGCGGAAGATCGGCAACTCCGGAGCGCTTCACTTGGCGGCTACGCCGCGCCTCTGGTGCTGCGCGGGCTTTTTTGGGGTGTCGATTTCCGGCCGGGCTGCTTCTTCGGCGGGGATTCCCGTTTCACGTTTTCCTTGCCGGCGGTGATGCGAAGCATACCATCCTGAAATTCAACGTTCATGGTCCCCACATTGATGGGCTCCGGAAAATGGATGGTGCGGAAAACGGTGGCCGATTTGAAATCACAAACGTGAACAATTCCGGAACCGGAATCATGATGGTGACTCAACTCGCACTTGATGAGGATTTGATCGGACGTCGCCATAACGTGCACATCATCGGCATTGATGCCCGCAATGGCCAACTGCACCTGGAAGGTACCGTTTTTCTCGACCAGCTCCGCAGGGGGCACAGAGATGATCTCCGACTCGGCCGATAGCCAATCGTCGACCTCGCGTCCCGAATGGCCCCGCATCAGGGACAGCTCGTATGCCCGGTCGCGGATCCGGTTCTGGATCTCTTCGGCTTCAGCCGAAATGGGATCGTTGTTTTCGAGAACGACAAGCTTGCCAGCGGACTTTGTCTGTCTTTTCATCAGCGTTTCCTCTTTCAATGATTCGAACTCAAACAGAATAACAAAGAGAATTAGCAAACAACAAAGACACAAACGAGGTTATAAGAGAAGCGTCGTAGTGTTCTGTTGCAACCCTGACAATCGACTAACACAAAATTTCGTGCCGAGCATGTCAATGTCATTCCTACAGTCCTCGAGCTCTCGGAGAGCAAAAAAATTGCAAAGAGGAATTAGCAGCAAAACAACACAAATGGCGTTATAAGAGTACCCACATGAACATTCTTCTCTACAACCCCGACAATGGAGTAACACGAAACTTCATGCCGCACTTGTGGATGTTCCTCCTACAGTCTTTAACGCCTGTGGGACACAAAGTGTTCTTGATCGACGGCAACGCTCAACCGATGACCGAACAGGAATTGAGTGACTTCGTGACCCGAAACGATATTCGGCTCGCGGGTATCGGCGCCATGACGAGAATGGCAGCCCGCGCATACCGGATGGCCGATGCGATTCGCGCCGCAGGAGCGAAAGTGGTGATGGGCGGCCCGCACGTGACCGAGGTCCCCGATGAGCCGCTCGGGCGGGATGGCAGTCCACGCCACGCTGACGCGATCGCCCTCGGCGAAGCCGATTACACGTGGCCTCGCATCGTTGCCGACGCAGAACGTGGCGAACTCGACGAGGTCTATCTTCCGATCAATCCCGAGGGCAAAGAGGTGAAGCCTTCTCTCGCCGATTACCCTCGCATCCCCTGGGACACCATCGACCTGAGCCAGTTCGACCTCATCGGCCACGTTCCGGCCTGGCTGCGGTCGATCATGCGAAAGATGGGCAACCCGTGGAAGAGCCTGTATGTGGTGCCCATAGAATCGGGCCGGGGATGCCCATACGGCTGCGACTTCTGCACCGTCACTGGATTCTTTGGCGATTCCATCCGCTTCAGGACAAATGAAAGTGTCGTCGAGGAAATGCTGCTGCTCAAAAAACGCGCGGAACGCGAACAGGGCAAGATCGGAGTGTTCTTCATCGACGACAACTTCGCGATCAACGTGAAGCGAACGAAAGCGCTCCTGCGCGAGCTCATCCAGCGCGATGCCGTCTTGCCATGGGTCGCTCAGATCAGCATCAATCTTCTTCGAGATGAAGAATTGCTCGACCTCATCAAAGCGAGCGGAGGCCGCTGGATTTTCATCGGCCTCGAGTCGATCGATGCGGACAGCCTGAAAGGAGTGAACAAGGGCTTCAACAAACCCGGAGAGTACAGCGCAATCCTTCAGAAAATGGCCGACCGCGGACTGTACGCAATTACGTCATTTATCTTCGGCATGGACGGAGACGTTCACGGCGTCGGCCAGCGCACGCTCGACGCGCTCGACTCCTGGCCGCCCGGTCTTCCCGTGTTCGGACTCCTGACGCCCTATCCGGCAACCCCGCTCTATGACCGGCTCATGCAGTTCCGCCCGTTTCACATGGCTTTCACACCCGAAGGTATCAGTATCGACGAGGCAGAAGCTGAAGTGCGCAAAGCGTGGGGACACTGCTACGACGAACATGCCATTGCCACCGCGCTTCGGAAAATCGAAGGCCGTCCTTTCAGTGAACGCGCCGTGATGTTCTTCACGCGGCTCGCGTTCCGTGGAATCTATTTTCCAATGATGCGCAAACGCGCCTGGCTGGAAGTTCTCTTTCGCAATCGCGTGACAATTTTCAAACTCATCCGCGAGGCCTTTGCCGAGAAAAGATCAACGCCCCCCTCCGTGTCGCTCCCGCTCGAGAAGGTCGGGAAATAGGTTAGCCGCAGATTACACGAATTACGCGGATGGCGCGCCCATATCCAGTTTGGTCGTTTTGTGAAGTAACGCGCCATCCGCGTAATTCGCGTAATCTGCGGCTAAATTCTTTTTCAAGCTTGTCCGCTTTTGGAAGCTGGAGTTCCGAAAGCGGACACCCCCCGGCGTTTGGACGCAGTGAAGGCCGTCTCATATCAATGCCTTAAGTTTGGACATACTTCTGTATATTCTTGTGCCTATGAAGACAGGGACGTCCCGGATTCTTATCGCCGATGATCAGAAGGATGTACTTGAAGCTCTGCGGTTGTTGTTAAAGGGAGAAGGTTATCAGATCGAAGCCGTCAACTCGCCCGCAGGAATCATGAGCCTGCTCGAATCCGATGACTTTGACGTGGTGCTCATGGATTTGAACTACACGCGCGACACGACCTCGGGCCAGGAAGGTCTGGACCTGCTGGGGCGCATTCACGGTATTGATGCGACGCTGCCCGTGGTGGTTATGACCGCCTGGGGAAGCATCGAACTTGCCGTCGAGGCAATGCGGCACGGGGCTCGCGACTTCGTCCAGAAACCATGGGAGAATGCGCGCCTCTTGAGCATCCTGCGAACTCAGACCGAGCTCTGTAAAAGCCTGCGGAAGGAACAGCGCCTGGAGGCGGAAAACCAGCTGCTTCGCGCCGAAGGAAGGCCGACGCTCATCGCCCAGGCGGCATCGATGCAGCCCGTTTTGCAGCTCATTGCGCGAGTCGGACCATCGGACGCAAACGTTCTCATCACAGGCGAACACGGCACCGGAAAAGAGGTCGTATCGCAGACGCTTCACGCTTTGTCCGCACGCGCTTCGAAGCCGATGGTCACAGTTAATGTAGGCGGTCTTGCTGAGGGGATTTTCGAAAGTGAGATGTTCGGACACGTGAAAGGCGCCTTCACCGATGCGAAAACCGATCGAGTCGGGCGGTTTGATCTCGCCGACGGCGGAACGCTTTTTCTCGATGAGATCGCGAATGTGCCCGTCAACCAGCAATCCAAGCTGCTCCGTGTTCTGGAAACCGGTGAGTTGGAACGGGTCGGTTCGTCAAAAACGCGGCGCGTGGATGTGCGAATCCTTTCCGCGACCAATGCAAATGTCAACGAAGAAGTGACCGCAGGCCGCTTTCGCCAGGATCTGTTGTTCCGTTTGAACACCATCGAAATCCACCTGCCGCCGCTACGCGATCGGCGCGAAGACATATCGGCGCTAGCTGCGCACTTCCTCCGCACGCATGCCAAACGATACCGAAAGCAACTGACCGGATTCGACAACGCCGCAATGCAGGTCCTGATGGAGCACCCCTGGCCGGGCAACGTCCGGGA
>WNFQ01003602.1_pt1 | contig 11747 bp, 8 predicted proteins | sample 5400171 | NCBI WGS metagenome assembly WNFQ01 (sample SAMN13153356, study PRJNA577476) | soil metagenome | isolation source: 20 cm soil under Madrone tree | place: USA:California | collected 2016-06-14
CCTCGAGATTATGCTCAATCACGACAATGGAATGACCGCGATCGACCAGCCGCTGAAACAATTGCAACAGAATCGCGACATCGTCGAAATGCAATCCAGTCGTCGGCTCATCGAAAATGAAGAGATTCCCAAGTGCGGATTGGTCCGAGCCGGACTGGCACTGATTGCGGATTTCGGATTCGCCATTCGTTAGCCGTTGGATGTTCGAGGTTCGATGTTCGATGTTTTTTGTATCGGCCAGATGACGAATGAGCTTTAATCGCTGCGACTCGCCACCGGAGAGCGTATTCAGCGGTTGACCAAGCCGCAGATAACCGAGACCAACTTCCTCAAGCACCGCGAGAGGCTCTGAAAGATTTTGCTGCTCATCGGTCTGCGCAAAAAACTGAATTGCCTCGCTCACGGTCAACTCCAACAAATCGTGAATCGATTTGCCGTGCAGTTGCACTTTCAATACGTGCGGCTGAAAACGACGGCCTTCGCATTCGGAGCAACGCACATAGAGATCGCTCAAGAATTGCATCTCGATCTTTTCATAACCTGTGCCCGAGCAACGCTCGCAGCGTCCACTGCCAGAGTTGAAAGAGAACGCACTCGCTGTCAGTCCCTGTGCCATCGCTTCCGGTTGCGCGGCAAATAGTTCGCGTACGCGATCATAAAGCCCGAGATAAAGGATTGGCGTCGAACGCGGCGTGCGCGCCAGCGGCGCTTGATCGACCATTACTACTTCGCCGATGCGGTGCGCTTCGGTTACAGACCTGCACACGCCCGGTTCCGGATCACAAGACTGACCTTTCGCGCGCAAAAGATTCCGGTAGAGCACATCGTGAATCAGAGTGGATTTGCCGGAACCAGAAACGCCTGTAACGCAGGTGAAAACGCCGATCGGAACATCGACATCGATGTTTTTCAGATTGTGCTGACGCGCGCCGCTGATTTTGAGCGAAGCAGTCGACTTCCTGCGCGATCTCGGCACCGGAATTGATTTGCGACCGCTAAGATAATCGCGAGTTAAAGATTGATGGATCGGCCGCTCCGCGGGCGATTCCAGACGCGACGCTGCAAAGCGGCTCGTATTTGATCGCTGCGCGATCTTGGTTGGCATCGTGAGCGGAGCGCCCGATCCACCTAGAAACTCCTCAAGCGCTCCGCTAAATACCAATTCGCCGCCGTGCTCGCCGCGGCCCGGCCCGATATCGAGCAAGTTATCGGCCGCGCGGATAATCTGTTCTTCGTGCTCGACTACGAGCAGCGTATTGCCTTTGTCGCGCAGGTTATGCATCACGCGCACCAGCTGGCCGACATCGCGCGGGTGCAATCCGATGCTCGGTTCGTCCATGACAAAAAGCGTGTTTACGAGCGACGCCCCCAGACAAGTCGTCAGATTAACGCGTTGCACTTCGCCGCCGCTCAATGTGCGCGTCGAGCGATCGAGTGTGAGGTAACCAACACCGACTTCGCAGAGATAATTCAATCGCGCACAGATTTCGTTCCGCAACATTCGCGCGGTCGAATTGTTCGGTCCGGCAGCTGCCGGATCGATCCTGCTCAGAAAATGGCGCGCATCGGAAATGGAAAGCGCCTGAAAATCAGGCAGCGTTAGGGTAGCGCAAGCCTCCGGCCTGCGATGAATTGAATTTGCAAGCGGGACGGTCGCGCCACTTTGGATTTTGTAGTTCAGTGTCTCGGGCTGATAACGTCCCCCGTTGCAGCTGGGGCAGGTTGTATATGCGCGATAGCGGCTGAGCAAAACGCGCACGTGCATCTTGTAAGTCTTGCTCTCGAGCCAGCGGAAAAATCCACGGACGCCGTACCAGCGATCGTCTTCGTAGTCCTCGTCCGTGTAATCGCCCGGGCGCTTCTCGCCTTCGATGACGAAGTCCTGATCCGCTTTTGGCAATTCCTCGAATGGAACGTTAATATCGATCTCTTCGCGGGCGCAGGCCCTGAGCAGATCTTTCTGCGATTCGCCAAACTCAGCGCCGCGAAAAACTCGCACGACGCCTTGTTTAATATTCAAACTGCGATCCGGAATCGCCTTGTTCAGATCAATCGCAATGGTTCGGCCGAACCCGCGGCATTCGGGACACGCGCCCAGCGGATTATTGAAACTAAAGAGGCCGGCTGTTGGCGGGCGAATGTCGAGATCGCAATGCGCGCAATGCCAGCCGGTGGAGAAAGGGAACTCGTGATTAGTACGTGGCGATAAGTGGGTAGTAGTTGTTGGACGTTGAACCTTGGACGTTGCGCGTTGAGCGTTTTCTTTTTCCGAAATCGACACGACATTGAGTTTGCCTTTTCCGAAACGAAGCGCCGTTTCGATGGCTTCGACCAGACGCGGCCGATTTTCTTTGCTGATCGCGATGCGATCCTGAATGACCTGCATGCGCGCGCCGAGGCGTTTGATTTTTGGTTCGGCATCCACGCGCACAATTTCGTTGTCGACCCAAATGCGGAGATAACCTTGCTTTTGAAGGAACTCGAAGAACTTGCGCGGCTCTGTTTTTGGCGACACCGCAACCCAAAACGTGACGAGAACAATTTTCTCAGCGCAGCCGTGCAGCACCTGGTCGGCGATTGATTTCGCTGTTTCGGGACGGATTTCGCGGCTGCAGCTTGCGCAAAACCCGCGCGCGACGCGCGGCCACAGTAATTTCAAATAATCATTGATCTCCGTCATTGTGCCGACGGTGGAGCGCGAACTTTTGACGGGGTTCGATTGTTCGATCGCGATTGCCGGGGGAATTCCGCGAATATCGTCCACGCGCGGCTTGTCCATGCGGTCCAGGAATTGCCGCATATACGGACTGAAGGTTTCGACGTAACGGCGCTGGCCTTCCGCGTAAATTGTGTCGAAAGCGAGGCTCGATTTACCGCTGCCGCTCGGGCCCGTGATGACGGTCAATTTGCCGAGTGGAAGATCGACATCAATCCCTTTGAGATTGTTTTGACGCGCCCCGCGAATCTCGATGCAATCATTCGCAGGCGACGCAGCAACGTGCTCTTTTTTGGCAATGCTCGAACCCACTGGAGAGTATCCGGGCGGCGCTCCCGATTGGCAAATTTCGCGCGCTGAAAATGCAGTCATCCCGAACAGAGTGAGGGAGCTCGCCGAAACGGATCGGTTTACGCAAGATAGCTTGTGTGCTTCATCCTCACATCTGAGGTCCCTCGTCGTCGGAGCCTGCCTTGGGCGCGCGCAGCGAGCCGAACGGGCGACCCGGGGATGACACCGCGTTGTCTACTCCGCAAACCGCGCCACAAGCGCCTCGCGTTGTTTCTGCAATTCCCGCGGAACCACGCCGCCGAGAGAATCGAAAAACTTTTTGTGCTCGGCCAATTCCTTTTGCCATTCTTCGTGATCGACACCGAGAATCTCGACAATGTATTTGTGCTCCACATCGAGCTCTTCCAAATCGAGATCGTGCAGGCTGGGCAGCCAACCGACGGGCGATTTAACCGCGCCACCCGTTCCTTCGCAGCGATCGATAATCCATTTGAGCACGCGCATGTTTTCGCCGAAACCGGGCCACAGGAAATTTCCCTCCACGCCTTTACGGAACCAATTTACATGAAAAACGAGCGGCGGATTCGTCAGGCGTTTTCCAATGTCGAGCCAATGTTGGAAATAATCGCCAATGTTGTAGCCGCAAAATGGCAGCATCGCCATCGGATCACGTCGGACCTGGCCCACCGCTCCCGTTGCGGCGGCGGTTGTTTCGGAAGCCATGGTCGCGCCGAGATAAACACCATGCTCCCAATTGAACGCTTGGAACACGAGCGGCATCGTGTCGCTGCGGCGTCCGCCGAAGATGATCGCGCTGATCGGGACGCCTTCGCCGCGTTCCACATCCAGATCGAGCGCGGGATTATTGCGGATCGGTGTCGTGAACCGGCTGTTTGGATGCGCAGCTTTTTCCTTTGAGTCCGGCCTCCATTTATTTCCGCGCCAATCGAACGCGTGTTGCGGCGGCGCGCCGTTTTTGCCTTCCCACCAAACGTCACCATCATCGGTGAGCGCGACATTGGTATAGAGCGTATCGTGCTCGATCGATTTCATGGCGTTCGGGTTCGATTTGTAACTCGTGCCCGGCACCACGCCGAAATAGCCGTTCTCGGGATTGACCGCATACAACCGGCCATTGCGAATTTGCATCCAAGCGATGTCGTCGCCCACGGTTGTCACTTTCCAGCCTTTGAAATGTTTCGGCGGAATAAGCATCGCGAAATTGGTTTTGCCGCATGCGCTCGGGAATGCCGCCGCCACGTAATGTTTGCGGCCTTCGGGCGATTCCACCCCGAGGATCAACATGTGCTCCGCCATCCAGCCTTGTTTGCGCGCCAGATACGATCCGATTCGCAGAGCGAGACATTTTTTGCTCAACAGAACGTTGCCGCCGTAACCCGACCCCACAGAGATGATCGCGTTATCCTGCGGAAAATGACAGATGAACCGGCGCGTCGGATCAATCTCGAGCAACGAATGCACGCCGCGGTTCCATTCAGCGTTTGGATCGCTGCCCAGTCTCTTGATGGCGACTTCTCCCATGCGTGTCATGATTCGCATGCTGAGCACGACATAAATGGAATCGGTGATTTCAAAGCCGACTTTGGTGAGCGGCGAATCGGGCGGCCCCATAATATAGGGAATAACGAACATCGTCCGACCCCGCATCGCGCCTGTCAGGAGCCCGTGCAGTTTTGTGTACGTTTTTCCCGGTTCGGACCAATTGTTTGTCGGGCCCGCCTCCTCTTTCGTCGGCGTGCAAATGAAAGTGAATTGCTCGACGCGGGCGACGTCGTTCGGATTCGACCGATGCAAATGCGAGCGCGGGACTTTCTTTTCGTTGAGTTTGATCAACACGCCCTGGCGCACGGCTTGATCGAGAAGAAACTCATTTTCGCGCTCGGAGCCGTCGCACCAGAAAATATTTTCTGGTTTCGTCAGAGTTCCGATTTCATGCACCCAATCGAGGATTGCTTGGTTGGCCGGCGTCGCATCTCCGATTCCATTTGGCGGGAAGATGGCGGGCGCAATGTTTTTCATCGAAACGAAAATGTCCTGTTAACCACGAGTAGACGCGAACCCATTACTGGTTCACCTGAAATGCCGTTTGTTTTCCTTCGTGTCAATTCGTGTTTACCTGTTGCGGGCTGCCTGCTTGCCGCAGAAGGTGCATGTCTGTGTTGCAGTTGCAGAAATTTTCGCGCATCCACGAACTTGGCTTGCGTGTTCAGAGCGCCGGCTGTTTATTTCTTTCATGTTCGGAGTGACTACCTCCGATGATTATCGTCCGGTTACGTGGATGGGCCGCTACCCTGTCGACGTGACCACGATGCTGGTTGGGGTGCATATCATTTGCGCGGTCGTGGCGTGCATCTTCACCGCAATTCCCGGCCTTGCCGGCACGCTGGATTATTTTTATTTCGACAGCGCGCGCATTTGGAACGGGCTGCAACTCTGGCGGCTTGGGAGCTACGCGTTTGTGCATGCTCCATCCGGGCTTCTTTGGTTCGCGGTGGAAATGTACATGCTGTTTGTTTTTGGCCGTGAAGTGGAACGTTTCATTGGCCAACGTGCTTACCTCGCGCTTTATCTGGTTCTCCTTTTCGCGCCTACGATTGTGTTGACGGTTGCCGGTCCTTGGCACGTCTCGGGATTTGCCGGATCGCCCGCGCTTCACTTCGGAATTTTCGTTGCGTTCGCGACAATTTATCCGCGTGTCGAACTCTTCCTTCGTATCATGGCCAAATGGGTAGCGGTGATTCTCGGCGCAGTTTACACGCTTCAGTTGCTCGCTTATCACGCGTGGGCAGAGCTGACGGTGGTCTGGACGAGCATAGGAGCAGCATTCCTTTTCATTGAATTGCGGGGCGCGGGGCCAGAGCTCGCTTGGTGGAGTAATTTGAAAGCGCGAATTGGACCCAAGCCTAAATTCCATGTTGTGCAGAACACGCTGGCGCGACGTGTCGTGGATCCAGATGATGTTTATACTTCAATCGATCCGATTCTCGATAAAATCTCAAAGTTTGGCATTGGAAGTTTAACCGCGAACGAGCGCCGACAACTGGATCGCGAGCGCGAGCGGCTCCTGAAAAAAGCGGAGTAACTCGACTGCTGCAGACGCTTCGCTGTGCGAAGCGCGGCGCTGAAATGCTAAATACGTGCGCGCTGCGTCGCCCAAAGGTCGACGGCTACAGAATCGGAGTGGCGAAGTTATGTTTGAGTGAGCCGCGATTCGATCGTCTCGCAGAGAACGTGCAGAAGAAGCTCGTGCGCTTCCTGAATCCGAGCGGTTGAATTGCTCCGGACTAGGAGATCGACATCAGCGATACCGACGGTCGATCCGCCGTCGCGTCCGAGAAATGCCATCGTTTTTAGTTTGCGCAATTTCGCTTCTTCCAAAGCGCGCTTCACATTTTTCGATTTGCCGGAAGTGGTCAGGCAAATAAGCAGGTCGCCGGGCACACCAAAGGCCGCGACTTGGCGCGCGAAGATTTCATCGAAACCATAATCGTTGCCCGCAGCAGTAAGAAGTCCGCCATCGCCGGTGAGACAAATCGCCGGATACGCCCGACGATCCTTTACGAAGCGCACAACAAGCTCAGTCGCGAAATGTGCCGCGTCGGCAGCGCTGCCGCCATTGCCGCAAACGAGCAATTTGTTTCCGTTCGTTAGGCAATCCGCGATCAGTTTCGCCGCTCGCGTGATTTCGGCCTCGAGTGTTTTCAACGATCGCAGCGTCTCGATTGAGCTATTAATCGCTTGGTCGAGGATCGAAGAAGAATCCGGCATCGGGATGGACGTTTGTGACAAAAAATGGTGGGCGATAGAGGGTTCGAACCTCTGACCCCTAGCGTGTCAGAATGATCCGAACCTCCGAGCGCGCGCGAATGCCCTAGGTAAGTAACTCCATATGGCTCAGTATAGATTCATATAAATCGGCAAAATGCTACAGTAAAATGCTACATTGAGCACAACGGTCTGACGGTTGGTCGGCAGTGTTCCGCAGTACAGAAGTGTTGCGGGATAAACCGCAAATGCAGAACCCGTTTCGCGGGTCTGGATCTCGCGCAATGGCCGATCGAAATGCGCCTGACGACGATTCGTAGATTTTTTTCCCTTTTGCGCGAGCTTTTTGGGAACTTCGCTATCCACTTTCCGTAGAAGTGCTTGAAAGAGCAACCCTCTAACTCTCTCATTGTGGAACACTCGACCTCACATCTGACGTTCTTGGCCGGCGTACTCTGGCGACGCTGCTCCTTTCCCGTGGAATCTGCTCGACCTTCACCGGAGGAACAGTTTCTGGCGGGCGGATCGCCTTGCGATAATGAACGAATGGCGCGCGCCGAGGGACCAGTGCAACGACTCATTTTGGCCTTGCTTAACAAGACGAACCTCGCTAGAATCCCCGTCCTTGAACTCGGCCGCCGCGAACGATGGAGCCCCCAGGCCGGGCGCGTTCGCCACGACGCGCTGGAGCCTCATTCTTTCCGGTGCCGACTCCAAAGGCGCAGAGAAAGAGACCCGCGCAGCGCTCGCCGAGCTTTGCCGCATCTATTGGCGGCCGATTTTTGCTTTCATCTCCCGGCGCGGTTACTCGGCCGAGGACGCCGAGGATCTTACGCAGGATTTCTTTGTGATGATACTGGAAGGTGATTGGCTTCAGCATGCAGACCCCAGCCGCGGCCGTTTCCGTTCGCTGCTGCTCAAGTCGCTCCAGAACTTTCTCAATGACGCCGTCGACAAAACTTATGCCCGCAAACGCGGAGGCGACGTAAGCTTCGTTTCGTGGGATGCTTGGATGGCCGAGGCACCGTCGCAATTGTCGATCTCGACGGAAACGCTCAATTCTTGGCCCGCGGAGCGGCTTTTCGATGTGCGCTGGGCGGCGACGGTGGTGGAACGCGCGCTTCGCCGACTCCGCGAGGAATGCGAGCGCAAAGGTCGGTTGCGGGTTTTCGACGTCTTGAGCGCTTACCTCACTGCAGAGCGGGACGATGTCTCGTCTGTGAATCTGGCCACGACGCTCGGAGTTCCCCAAGCTACGGTGAAAAAATTACTTTATCACATGCGGCAACGCTACCGCTGGTTATTGCGCGACGAAGTGGCCCACACGGTGGAAAACCCCGCCGACGTCGAGGACGAACTCCGTTATCTCTGCAGTGCGCTCGCTGCCAGTTCGGAGTAAGCCAGATAATGACTCACCCTCCCGCGCTCCTACGATTTGGCTTCCCTCACATGAATCTCTGCGGCCTCACTGATTCGCATGCGACGATCACGCACCAACCGAACGAGTGCCCGCATTGTGAAAGCGCGTTGCGTGTGAGCTGCGGACTTTGCCTCCGGTGTTTGCTCCAGGCCGGGCTGACCGAAGATGAAGACTCTGGCAGCGAGAGTCTTGACGCGCTCCTCTCCCAAATCGAATAAAGACACCAACTCGCGTCTCGGGAACTACCGAGATCCTCGAGGAGATTGCGCGGAGCAGAATGGGTGTGATCTTTCGCGCGCCAACGCCATTTCCCCCGTATCGTCGTGGTGAAACGCGTGCTGATTATCACGGGATTCTCCACGAAAAAACGCTCGCGCGACTTCCGCTGCGAAACGCAAACGGGCGCAAGCTTGGATCATCCCAACATCCTGCTTTAGGCCGGATATTTGATATCCGCTCAGCGAAAAGCTGAGCACCCCTTTCAGAACAGACCGGTTTCGCGTTTTTCCGCGCCGTTGTTCCAGGCACAATTTGGTCGGTGCGGCTCGCTCGTTGGAAAGGCCGGGCTACCCGGCATGAAATTCGCGTCGGGCAGCAGCGCGCTCGAAGCAAGCCCCCGCGCGTAACTGCGACGCGCTCGTCGCAGGAATATCCGATCCGACCTTTGTTGCACGTAGAGACTTGGCCTCCCCCCTTGTTACAGTCAGGTGAATTCCCTCATCCCTGCAAATATTCAGGATCTTCGCCCTCCAGTTTCCGTAGAAGTAGGCATGCGGGAGCTTGAACGAATTCAACAGGAGCCTATCCCAACATATGGTCCCGCTTACTCTCCAACGGTAACGGTACATAGCTGGTCGCTTTTCGCATTTTTGAGAGTGAACTTTTCCAGAATTTACTCCTTTGTCCAATTTACTTGATCGACAGAAAAACTAGATGTTTCCCTCCTCGTTTCTAACAACCCTTGGGAGTTAGCGAGGTAGATGCAGTGAAGAAATTTACCAGATGAGGATAGACGGTTTCTCTCCAAACCTCGGGCGAGCGACCAAGGGCGGCAGCATGCCCAACGGTAAATTGGACGGATTCGGTCAGAAAGGCCGCACTTCTGGGATCGGGCGGGACAACGATCCGTCACCCGTTCTGCGCCGGATCATGTTTGACTTGGTTCAAAGGCGAGTCGCCACCCCATCGCCTCAGTATTTGCCTGGCTCGAACGGGAACAGATCGCCTCGCGCTGCGAGCGAACTCTCGGCAGCGTCTCTGCGCAGGCCTGGCTGGAAATCCGCTCTCGATATTACCTGCATTCTGCTGTCGCTGCCGGTCTGGCTGCCGCTGATGATTTTGCTCATGCTGGTGACGCGAATCGCTTCGCCTGGTCCGATTTTCTATCGGCAGGAACGCGTCGGCCTTGGCGGACGACATTTTTTTATCTGGAAGTTCCGGACAATGAAGTTGAGCGCTGAGACACAAATTCACGAGCGCCATTTTGAAAAATTGATGCAGGTCGATTGTCCGATGACGAAACTAGACGCTTACGGCGACCCGCGCCTGGCCCCTTTCGGGCGAATTCTTCGTGCGAGCGGTCTGGATGAGCTGCCTCAAATTTTCAACGTGCTTTGCGGCGAGATGAGTCTGGTTGGTCCGCGTCCCTGCACGCCAAATGAATTTGCCCATTATCAGCCGTGGCAACGAGAACGCGTGAACGGTCTGCCGGGCCTGACCGGATACTGGCAGGTAAACGGCAAGAACAAAACGACGTTCAACGAGATGATCGCGATGGATCTGTTCTATCTCAAGAGCATGTCGATCTTACTCGATCTGAAAATTATGCTCAAGACCGGTGCCGTTATGGCTGCGCAACTCTGCGAATCCCGACCGGCGGCGAAACGCAGTCGGCAGAATGGAAGGCGTCGCTCACCGACCACCCAGATTTTAATACCGTGAGAGAATCGGTCCGAAAAATATGAAACGACAAATCGCGATCGGCGTGCTGGGATGCGGTTATTGGGGACCGCTTCTGGTTCGCAACTTCAGAGGTCTTCCGGACTGCCACCTCAAAGCCGTCTGCGACATGAGCGAGGCACGCCTAGCACATCTGGCCACGCTCTACCCGGATATCGAAGGAATGACCGATCCGCAGCAATTTATCAACGGCTGCGGGCTGGACGCCGTCGTGATTGCCACTCCGGTGAAGCATCATTATTCAATGGCCAAGGCGAGCTTGCTCGCAGGCAAGCACACGTTCATCGAAAAGCCGATGGCGGCTTCTTCCGAAGAGTGTGAGGAATTGATCGACATCGCCGAGCGTAACGGACTCATTTTGATGGTCGACCACACGTTTCTTTATTCCGCTCCCGTGCGGAAGATCGCTGAAATTGTTCAAGCCGGAGACCTGGGCGACATCCGCTACATCAATTCACGGCGTTTGAACCTGGGTTTGTTCCAAAAGGACATCAATGTCGCCTGGGATCTGGCGCCGCATGACATTTCGATCATTCTTCATATTCTCGGCGAATTCCCCACTGCGATTAACTGCCAGGGAAACGCGCATGTCACGCCGCAGGTGGAGGACGTGACTAATATATCGCTCTCCTTCCGGCACAAGCGCTTCGCCACCATCCAGAGCAGTTGGCTCGAGCCGAGGAAAATTCGCGAAATGACCATCGTCGGCACGCGGCGCATGATCGTGTATGATGATGTGCGGACGCGCGAAAAAATCCGCATCTACGATGTGCGGGTAGAGCGGCCGCCGCACTACGACACGTTCGCTGAATTTCAATATTCGTACCATTATGGTGACAGCTACATCCCCCACATCCAGCATGAGGAACCGCTAAAGTTGGCCTGCCAACATTTTATTGATTGCATCGAAACGAATTCTCAGCCGGTAACGGGTGGCCGTCAGGGATTGGAGATGGTCAGGATCCTCGAAGCGGCTTCCGCTTCGCTGAAGATGAATGGAGCACCGGTGACATTTTCCGCATCGAGTGAGGCGGCGCCGGATTTCGGAGCCGTCAAAGCGAAACAAATTGTGCACGTTGAAGCATTCGGATGAGTGGTGGACCAGCTCCAGCTCCGCACCAGCTCATAGCGTCGGGCGTAATGTCCAGATTCCCGCGTTCGTGAATCTTTATGCCTGTGAGATCGGCGATGAAACAAGGAGGCTCGGCTACACGCCGGACGCCTTGCCAATCGCGGGGAACCTGGACGAAGAATTTCTTTCCTTGCCGATGCTTCCTGAATTAACGAAGAGCAAATCGAAATATGCCGCTCGCTGCGTCGGCGAAGTTGTTGGCGCGGGAGCGATGGTCTAGCTAGAATTTTTTGAAGGCGCTTCAACAAGCCGAATCAGGAACGAAAGACGCGGCACGCGTCTCGGGCGACTGTTTTTTCGTCGGGCCGAAGACGACCAGCAAATCGCTGCAAATGCGGATTCTCGATCCTATCCACGATCCGGGTTGGGACGCCGTTGTTGCTTTGCATCGCGATGCCGGTTGTTTCCACACCAGTGCCTGGGCAAAGGTGCTTCACCAAACT
>WNFQ01019099.1_pt1 | contig 11746 bp, 16 predicted proteins | sample 5400171 | NCBI WGS metagenome assembly WNFQ01 (sample SAMN13153356, study PRJNA577476) | soil metagenome | isolation source: 20 cm soil under Madrone tree | place: USA:California | collected 2016-06-14
GCACTGTTTGCCACGGGTCTCGCATAACCACAAACACCGACACAGGTGACGGTTCCGCGTGTGCCGTGAGCACTGCAGCTGCGTCCTCACCGTCAGTGGAGGAGGGCACGGCAGAAATGGAGACATGTAATAGCGGAGACGGGGTCGCAACGGTGTGGACAGAACGTGGCCAGGCGACTTGTACGTCCTGGGCTTGGATGGGTACGTTGTCGTCAGGAATATTGTACAGCTCGAGAGCTAAGGGCTTTCTAGCGTCCTTTGAGTCTGAGCGCACGACGAGGAGCTCCCGCTGAAGCGCGAGAATGCGAATGGCACGGATGCCATACGTTAATATTCCCTGTGGCAGTGCACAGGCGTCACACTATGATATAGAAGACGAGGTAGGTTAAATCTCACCTCAGGGTGGTTTTCCGAGGCCTCTTCCTCGTATCCAAACAGAGCGCCAACTCGGATGCGGTGGACGTTGCGTGATACCAGGTTCTTGAAGAGTATAAGCCGTTCTTGAACGGCAACTACGTACGGTGCACCGTCGACCATGTCGAGGTCCGTAAAGTCGAAGGCGGTATTGGAGCGAATAACAGTGACATTGCGGAAGGGCGGCAGCTGAAAATCAATGCGCGCCGTGTATGCGCTTGATCCTGGAGGAAAGCGTGGGTCTTCGGCGACGTGAATGGCAGAGAGAGGACAGTGGAGAACATTGAGTTCATAGCGCACTGGAACAGGGAAGTCAATGACGTGATCTTCGCTATAATCAGAAACGTCCACCCTGCAGGGGAAAACGTTCAGTTAGCGATAGTGTCGGGGCGGGTGGCGTAAGACGTACCCCGCCGCACGATCTGAAGCACGTTTAGGTTCGCGACGAACGTAACTTATCATGATCCCCATCTCCGTCTCATAGCGCATATATTTCGCCTCGAGCTTGTATGGTTTGGAGGGGGTAGCCATCTTCGCCACCGGGTACGCCGTCTTGACGCGATGTTCCATCATCAAAAGTATTAGGGCATACCGATTTGTTCCTTCATGGACTGATGCAACGACGTATTTTCCTCCAGGGACTATTTTGATAGACATCACATCTCCAAATGCGCAGAATCTCCAAGCCTTATAGGATTTGGGCATGGTACTCCGCCAGTTTGCTTCTGCGGCGAGGGCGCGAATAACCAGTCGTTCTGCCTCGAGGCTGCTAAGAGAAGGGAAGGAATAACGGATTGTGGGAGGAAGTGGCGGCAGTGGAAGGTGAAAGGTGCGCAAGATGCGTTTCCAAACCATCGGTTGGTGCGTTAGTTCGTAGAATAGTCTGCATACCTAGAAGTCGATGATGTCATTGAGATGTAAGCACCAGAGATAGCGAATACATACTGATCTCAGACGCAGGATGTCCCGAACACAGAGATGAACGAGAATAAGGTCGACGAGTGTATCATTTGGGAGAGACAAAAGCGTCAAGTTTCTGCGTGCAACCCTCTGGCGCAGTACTGTTCGGCGTATGAGAGGATTCGGCGCAGAGGACATTGTGAGTTGGATGACTCTGAGCATACCAGAGATTGGAAAAGTTAAATAGGACTTTTGGAGTGGCCAGGATCATCGTTAGCGAGTATACCCACGAAGGGGACAATAATGCCCTTGTTTTTTGATAATCAAAGAAAAGAGGTGGCCTGGATACGATGTAGAACATTGTAACCAAGCCACTGGTGCCGAGGACGATAAACGAATGCGACCCAAGCACTGAGTACAACAGCCAACCCCAACCCTAGCCGCGGCCACATCTTTGGTTCGCACTCCTCCGCTATGTTGTTCGCCCTCCGTCGTCCTCTTTTCACAATTACAAGGTCCCTGTCAACCGTGACACCTCGTTCCGCTCCCTTGTCTCCTCACTCCCCCTTCCCGTCAACTTGGCTTCCTTCCGCTGCCCCAATGACCGCTGCACCGCCTCCCGTTTTGGATATACCACCAGCGGAGCGGCGAGCGTAAGCGCGCATCCCGCACCATCTCGCGTATGCTCCTCTGGGTGCATTCTCTCACCCGCGCGCCACCACTCGAGATCGTTCGCGAAGCTGTCTTGCTAGCCGCACCTGCCGTGCGTACCATGTCGCATACACAAGGCGGCAAGATTGTCTCTCGCCCCATCGCGCTGAGCGAGAAACAACGCACGCGGTTTGCCGTAAAATGGATTCTCAAAGCGTGCGACAACCGTCCGGGCCAGACCCTCGAGGAGCGACTTGCGAGAGAGATTATTGCCACCGTGCAAGGAACGAGCTCTGTCTTGGTCGAAAAGGAGAGAGTACATACGTTTGCTATGGTGAACAGGTGCGTCTTTGCAGGTTATGCTTTCTATGGCGTGCTCGAGCTCATTTGTTGCAGGGGTAACGCTGTGGCGCGGGTTTAAGGACATTACCCCTCAGGTCTTTGATCCTTTGCTTCATTAGAAATGGAACTTGAGACTCTTCTGCCTTTGCAAAACGTACAGAGCACATCTACATTTGCCCCTGCTATACAATGGTCATCATGTCTTGCTGGCACTTGAGACTCTTCTGCCTTTGCAAAACGTACAGAGCACATCTACATTTGCCCCTACTATACAATGGTCATCATGTCTTGCTGGCAATTCATATTCCAGAAAATTCCTGGTATGCCCGGCGAGTTCACGTACTATGATTGTGCACAGCCCCTGGTACACGGGCTTGTATGGTATGAAGAGCCTCTAATTACCTTGAAAATTACTCTAGACTATTCTATGTCGTATGTACAAAATAGTAGCGCCGTCTAACGGGTTGGCGGTGGAAAATATACCGGGTGTAAGGGATATAGGGTCATCTCATACGGAGGGAATGGTATGTAGGCTATGATGGGCGGCGGCATATACCATGGCATTGGCATATCGTGCGGTGGAGGCACTGGTGGTGGCGGTGCAATGTAGTGAGTCGCCTGGGTCGCAGGCACGACGGGCAACGCAGCGGACGCCATACTGGCTGCAGGTACGACGGACAATGCAGCGGACTCCATACTGGCTGCGGGCACGACGGGCGATACAGCAGGTTCCATACTAGCCGCAGGTACGATGGGCGATGCAGCAGATTCCATTCCAGCTGCAGCGCCTGCGGTGTACAGATGAGGAATGGCAAAACCAGATTGAGGTGATGTAGGAATTCCAGTATCGGTGCATGCGTCAGATTGCTCGTCAAGACCTTCCAGAGTCTCATCTACTTCAGTAGTTGAGCCAGTCTCGCTGGCATCCTCTAGTTGGATCGTCGGGGTCTCGTCTTCTTCCTTTATGGGGCCGCCTTCGGAATACTCATAACCAGGTTGGCCATCGTCACTAGACGTAGATCGAGTGGCCTTCTCCTGTTTCACGATGTTCCGCAGGCGATATATATCCTTCATTGTAATATAGTGTCCTCGTTCGTGTTTGCCGTGCGCACGGCGCACACGCGTTAACTGTGGGATACGTCAGATTGAACGACAGATAAACACCGTATTGCTTACGACTTCTTTGGGGCTCATGTCCCTTCGGAGGAGATTCAAGACGTATCCACGGGTGGAGTCCCGCAAGCGCGTGTAAATCAGGTTGGGGATTCCGGTAGCATGGTCGTGTTCAGGTATGTACCAGCCCAGGACGGTAAAGACGTGATGATACGTCTTGATTATGACTCTGCACTTGCATCCCGTCCGCTTGCTCGGCAAATTCCTGGCCCTGCCAATACACTTCCTGGTATATTTAGTTTTTCCACCGCTTCCCTGGCGCGAACAAGAATAAGTTCGACTCTCGTGACACAGCGGACCATTCGAACGACGCGTTTTTGAAACGAGCAGTTCGACCCCGTGTTCGATTTCTTCGTTTATGCGCCACGCGTGGAATTCTTCCAGGGAGTTCCACTCGTGAGTGGGACGGTTTTGCCTGTCCGACGTGATGCTTCCCCACCGGTTGGAGGTTGCTGGGTCGATCGTTTCGGCCGGAGGAGAAGCAGCACCAATCACCGGAGGGTCGACTGGCAGTGGAATGTCGACCGTGAACGTGCCCAAACCTTTTTCAAAAGTTGGCATGGTTGCCGGAGCTGAGGGGTTCGAAGTGACAGGAAGACGAAAGACAGGAAGCTTCGACATGCCAGTAACGACCGTCGGTACTTATTGTAAACCAGCCTTATTTTGTGGTGTTGGTAACCACTTTTTTGGTGGAAAAAAAAAAGCAGAATGAGGGCTCTGTGTCCAACGTACTCAATTATGTAGTCGCACTACATGATTGTGTCCATCCACAGATCTAATCTCATCGTGATAACGTCAGCAAATCTAGCTTGAGCGCGTTCCCTGCTCTCTCGTCATGCCAGGCCCGATACCACATCGCACGCCACTCCGGCGCGTCTCACAGGGCTCTCTTTTCGCGTTCTCTCGCTCAGGTGCGCACCCAGACGCGCCACATGGCCTGGGGTTCCTCGAGCCTGCGCTAGCAGAGCTCGCAGACGAAGCCGAGGCTCTCCGCGCAAACGTCGACGGGCTACGCGCTCTCAGCGCGTCATTGGACACGTTCAATGAGTCCTTCGCAAGTTGGCTCTATGTTATGAACATGAATGCGCTCACGGTAGAATGGCCCGAGGTCAGCGTTCGATTCTTCGTGCATCTCTTTTTGTCTTTTTTTTTGAAATCTTTTGGGTTGGGTTTTGTTGTTTATGCGTTTTCTCGTTGAATTATACAGGCACCAACAGAAGCGTCGTTCACCCTTGCGAAGCGGAGAGCAGGTGCGTTTGTTCGTTTGTTATCTGATGATTGTCTTGGCCAATCGTGACTGAATGATTGTCTGACCCAGAGGAAGATGCGCGCACCGCCCTTTCGGCCGCCGCACAAGCTCAGGCCCAGGCGCACACACTTTCTACTGCGAAACCAGACGAAGCGACGGATGCAACCGCTTTTGTCGATGCCTCGACGTTCGCAGATGCTTCTCTTGCACCAGAGTCGTCTAAGTCCACCGTCGCGAAGGTGAAAAAGAAAGGAAAGCCGAAACTAACTCCAAAAGAAAAGAAGGAGCGAAGTGTACGTGAATTTTCTTTTGTTTTCTTATTTTCAATAAAGTGTTCACGCTTATCGTGATCCCGCTGTACCATGAAGATGGCGATCGATAAAGTTATCTCGTCACTTCCGCTGGAGTTCCGCGGGACAGATCCAGTGAGTCGCCTGCGAGCTTGTCGGGCGCACGATTGTGTCCTCTCATACATCATAGACATTACGTCGCAATATGGAGATGGTCATAGAACGCTTTATGGGTAGTGACGGCAGAGGTCTCAAGCGTGAGTTCATCTGCATCGGCTTATTCTGCTACTTGTGGCCATTCCCTTTCATCCTATTGATCGTATACAGTCATAGAGATGATCGTGCCTCCTGACCTCAACCAGGCGCGAGTGAATAAGTGCCTGATTGCACTTGTAAATCGAAAGATCGTTACAAAAGATAATAGCACGGTGGGTGGAAAATGTATTGGATGATGGCATCTGTGGCTGAAGTAGTGTATCGTGAAGGGGATAGTATTATACCATTGGCAAGGTGCGGCCACCTGATTCGCCATCAACTGGAGTGGTCGTTGTATTTTTTTAGCTCGCATCCGTTTCTTTTTAAAAAAATATTCAATTTATATACCGCTTGAGAGTGGCGTCGGGACGCGGTTTCCCTTGTATCTTGAAGACATGAGAAAAAGGTGAGCGGGAGGCACGAATCGCATACGGGATGAGTAAATGCTTGTGGTTACCAAACATGGAAGCGGAAGCGGATTGTATTAAGCGGCGGGCATTGTTTCACCACCGGCGGTCACATCACTGTGACGACAGAGATGGTCCGTGCGCGGTACGTCCCCCTTTATAAACCCCTCGGGTGCGAGTCAACAAACTTCATACTTACCTTGATGGCATAAATCCCCTCATGTATATGGGTTTATGGGCTGTGAGGGCCTCCCATAGCACGGCGACCATGTCCCCAGGGGGAACTCGTGGTTTGTATGGGCTCCGGCTCATGCACTGTCTCAATATTTTCCTGTCCCACTCCGGCCCTCGGGCTGGGTGGGCCTTAACTTTTGCTGGTTCGTTGTCCTAACCCTAACCCTATTTCACGGCAAATTTTACGAGAACTCGTGATATCAAAGTCGTCCCAACGGACTGGCCTCTACTGTGTACCACCAATTGTTCTTCGAATCTTAACATAATTGTTGTGTCTCCTGTATCTCCAGCCTCAAAATTAAGGACAGTAGTGGGCTCGGGCTGAGACACGTCCAAGGCAGTCTCCGAGTTCTGACGTGGGACGTGACGTGTTGAACCCCAATCATATTGGGCTGAGGCCAATCGAAATGACCCGGTTTGATGCCAATGTTGACCTGACCGCGATGAGTCCTGCTCGTCTGCTATTCCGGAGTACTGAAATGACCTTATGGAAGAATAAATGACAAATGAAAATCGTATAGCACTTGTACATTGTTTGTACACTCTGTTAAGAAATTAGGAACAAACTTAGTAAACTATTATCTATGTGCCCTGGCGTATAGCTCGGCAGCGCCTCGATTACCAATCTCTCTTCACGAAGTCGTTCCATCTCGCGCCGAAGAGACTCGACTTCCAAGTGTAGTCTCCGAGAGTCAGAGTATCGTATGACGACGACACTTTACCGGACTCGGTAACAGCATTCGCAGAGGATGTCGTGCAATTTTCATTTGATATCGAGCGGATTCGGGAATGTTGGGAACCATGAGTCTGTGCACGTGACCGCGGAATCTCCCTGGCGGACAAGCCCACTCAACTGGGACGGTTACCACTGATTGCGGGAGTGGAAGTACAGCAAGTGGCGACGAAGGTAATCGATGGAGGGCGACCACCCTCTTTCTGGGTTTTCATATACTGAAGGCTGTTGGGAACCGAAAGTGTCGGTGGAGGGCGACCACCTCTGTTTCTGGGTTCTCAACTATTAATGGCTGCCGCTCCGACGAAATTCCTGTGTTCCGGGTTCCGGAATGGTTCAAATTCGGGACGAAAGGTGTCACTATCGCGTGTCGGCCGGCTTCACGGGAACCAGCCGGGGAAGACGAGACAGATCTAGGGCTAGCCCATCTCGACACTGTACGAAGATAGTGATTCCGATCACAGCAAAGATGGCGGAAACACCACTTATGATGCCCCCGACAATCGCGCCGATGTCCCACCTTCTGCGTGATGGCGGTGATAGCGGAACCCTCGGCTTATTTTGAGTACAGGAGCTCTACGAGAGGGACTTAGTTAGGAGCAAAAAGGGGAGAATCCACTCGCACGGACTTCAGAGTTAGTGGTGCAAACACAGCGCCTTGTGCGGGGCTAATAAACACCGTTAGCAACTTCAATCGAAACTCCAGACAATATCCTGATTTACTTACCTAGCCACCCCCTGGAGGGTTGATCCATCGACGCTACCATAATTTAAAGGAAACACTCCAGTAATAGTGGAGGTAGACGCCTATTTGGTAACCCTCGAGATAACCTCTGCGCGGGCCTTGATTGATAGTCATAGCAGCTGCAAACAAACTCCAGCCTAGAACAACGGTCAGCCAACAGAACTTGGAAACCATAAAACTACCAACTAGACGCAGCAATAGTCGTGTCTGTAGAAAGGTCGTCAACCGGCATGCCAAAATTGCTGAAGTTGGACGTTAAACCGATGTTGTCAATGAAATTGCTATGCCCGTCATATACCTGCCACAGAGACTGATCAGGGCCGTCAGAAGACGAGCATTCACGGACACCAACCGACGATTCCACCAAGTTAGTGCCTAGCCACACATTCGCGAATAGATTGTAACCCAAAGTCCACGAGTTGCTTTGCCCATATGCTACAAAGAGATGTTGGTCCTTGCCCAAAGCAACGCCCTTCCACCGAGCATAGAGGTTCGCAGATGCGTTCTACAAACGAACTAATTGTCACTGGATAGTATATAAAGGACAAGTACATACCGGATATTTATTTACGGCACCTGCCTGATTGACTACTGAGCTCATTTTCGACATGGCTTCGATGGTGGTGATGCCCTTGATCGCAGGATTGGTTTGATAATTGACAGTCAGGTCATCCGCAGAATACCTGCATCATCGATCAATGTCAGTAATATGTATTCTGTCAACTCACAAATCAACTTACTGATTGCTATTGAACAGCACCTAAGTGTTCAAATAGTCGGCTCAGGAAGTCAGCAGCGAATACTGTCAGAATCCATGAGGCCCTGTCACAGGCAGGAAGAAGGTAGGATTTGGCATACATATCTGCTTATGAGACTTCCATCCCCACTTGTGCGTGCATACGCGCATATTCCCAGTCTCTAGAAGGGACTGGTCAGCAAAGCCGGCTCAAAGCCAGCGCTAGACGTACAGACGTACAGCAGACGGTCTCAATATCATATCTTAACTCCATGCTCATGCGACACGAGTTCGGCAGCAGCAGATGTTGGGAAATAGTTGCCTGATGTTCGAAGCCGGAATGAAGGTTCAAGGAGAGGTCCACCAAGCAACGGATCGATGTACATCAATGCAGGAAAGGCAGCACATAGGGTCTCAACAGCATTGACTCGGCTATGAAGGTCAATCCCAGTCCAGGTATCACAGACAAAACAGCGTGGGTTGATTCACTTTGCCTTTACCACCGATATTTTTCATGAACATCTTTACATCGGAATTGTTGAGGTTCCTGTCTGCGTCAGTACCAATTGTTGGCAAGGGCACAGCCCGCGCAGTGAACACGGTTTGGTAGGAGTGATCGCAATAGTAGTAAAGTTTCACAGGAGGTTTGGAAGTACTGTACATCCCCCACTGGTAGGAACCACTGTCACGGTATCTGAACGCGTGGCTTGTTTTTGTTTCGTAATGTCACGTGGTTGGTTGTAGAATTAGGCCTTGGCCATGGCCAACTCCACTTCACGCAAACGCACACCACGAACGAACAACTTTACAATGTCTGATACAACCCACAAACTTTGGTGCTTTGTCGAAGGAGACGACACCACCTTTCCTGTCATCGCCTCATCGACTATATCCATTAGCGAGTTGAAGATACTGATCAAAGAAATAAGGAGCAGCCGTTTTCAAGGGATCGATGGCCCAAGCCTCATTCTCTGGAAGGTGCGTCGTTTCTAGTGATTAGTTCTGACATTACGGGTGACACCAGATTAGCCTACGGTTGTTATCCCTGTTGCGCCATCCAAGACTCTTCCCGAACGCATAGGAAATTTAGGGCCAAAATTTTCGCGATTTGCTGAAGAGTTGGAACCAACTTATTCACTCGCGGATGTCTTTCAACATCAAACTTCAAATTCTATCCCACTTGACATCGTGGTTCAACTTCCAGATATCGTCTCCCCACCAGGTCTGTAACATTTCATCTGATCGCGTTGGCTTACGTTCATGGGGGACGTTCTTCTTTTGTTCAGCCACATTCTATAAAGCTTCCAAGATGTTATACGATGCCATGTGGGGGAAACCCCTCGAAAGTAGACTGCTCGATGTTGGCAATGGCGAGGGCTTGAAATTCCTGCCCGCCACCGAGGTTGATAACCTGCAACTTCGAAAACTAGGATGCCCCGCATCGTCTATCCTTTTCCGTGAGGAATATGGTTTGACCTTTGACATACTGAGCAAACATCCGGCCAAATCTGGGGGGATGGTAGTAACGGGTACATCGGGGATTGGTACGAATTTGTTACAGAAGGATATGAGTCCCTTTGCTAACGCACTTACAACATGCAGGGAAATCGGTCTTTATATTTTATGCGCTTCTCCGACTCCTAAGCACCAGGCAGCCCATTGCTCTACAATTGTTTGGGCACTTCGTCCTCTTCCATCAAAAGGGCGTCGAAATGCACGACGCCGAAGTTTCCACTTGGGGCTCTGATTTCGAGGGGCAATTTTGGGCGCTTTCAGATTCCATTGAAGACTACAGAACTCCTTGCAAGTTATTTAAGGCATTGAGTAGGACGGAACAAGCGTGGATCGTCCAAACCACCTCTCCTGCAGCAGATCGGTGGAAAAGGTGGCGTAAGGAGTGCCATGCCGGTTTGTTCATTATGAAGAGTTTCAATGAGAGAGAATCAAAAGCTCTCAGGTCGGTTATCGCTGCAAGTGTTCTACCATCTCTGACTTATTCTCACAGCACTATATTCAATTATGACGTCAAAGCTTTCCTAAATTTCCACAGGAAGTGGGGGGGTTGTGCACTCACCTGCATTGATCTGGTGGAAGGGATAACGTCTGAAGGGGCGCTTCAAGACAAAGCGTCTAAAGTTGCCAAGAATTTTGCTAAAGATCCCGGCGCTATAACTATGGAGAAAAGCACAGATATCGCTTCCCACTATCTCTTTACTCTCTCTCCGCACGAGGACGATAGGGAGATTTCTATTTTTCAAGTGGTAACCCCATACCTCCGTGATCTTGTCATGAAAGAAATTGCCCGATTTGATGCTGCCCAACAAGCGTCGTTCTATTTCCAGGCAAGTGGCCATTCGCATCTCCAAGGGGCGTTGGGTTACATATTCGAGCGATATGTTTATCTCTGGCTCTTTCTCGATGCCAATGCGGGCGAAGGATTACCATGTACTGCCGTTCAGTCCGGAAAGGGCAAGTCTACAACATCCAAACCCGACTTGCTTAGTCTCCTGCCAGTCGGGAAAGATAATGTGACTGTATCCAGTACATCGTTTTTCAAGGATGTGAACAACAAACGTGCAGCTCCATTTGCCTGGATCCCGGATTCACGAATGCAGCCTACCTACGACGCTATTATTTTCACGCATGATCACATCATTACGATCCAGGCGACTGTCGCCGACAACCATTCCATGGATCCAAAAGGCTTTGAAACCATGAAAGCGCTTCTCTCGGATGACTTTCAAAATACTCGGAAATTGTGCCATGTCTTTATTACGGACCGCTCTACCAATGTAACTGGTTTGCAGAGGCACAGATATAAGGTTGCTGAGGACATGGGTATTTCGGTCTACGTGGCACACCTCGATACTTCTATGTTTTCATTCACTTCCGATGAACTGGAACGCACAAGCAGAGTTGATGTAAGTAAACACAAGCTACAGTTTGACTTTGGCACTAACGTAGGGGTTATCAGGACGAGCTCATTGCGATGGACGTGGACAGAATGGAGATAGGGGACGAGCTCATTGCAGAATGGAGGTAGAGGCTGAGAGGGAGCAGGTACAGCAAGGTGGAGAAGTACAAGCCTCCGGAGAGTGTGAAGGGGGCAAGAAAGTAGCTGCCAAAGATCTTGAGACCCCCATTGACCGTGCCACCAAAGCCCTTGTACGATCCCAATGATTACCACTCTTTACGCTGATAGTCTGCTTTCTAGATCTTTATCTCTTATCTCTGTCCTCCCGGACGCACTCACGCTACACCTTAGCGCCTCACCAGCCACTGCAGAGGAGGACGAGTGAGCACTACAGAATGAGATTTGTATGAATGTTAGTGATATGATTAACACGGAACATGGAGACGGAACATGGAGAAAGCAAATGCCGAAGAAAAGCGACGAAAGATCAATAATGGAATTTTCAGCACCATAGAGGTAGGAGAGGAAGGTTTGTGATATCTGTGTGCAGGAGGTTGCAAATCGGCAGGTGAATCTGGGCGGTAGCGGTAGTGATTGGTATGTGCGATAATATAAAATATAGCAACATATAAATTGTGTTTGGTTTCTTGCGAGCAAGGTGAGTGAGGTAACGTCCCTCTAATCTCCCCCTGCATGCCGTGTT
>WNFQ01003301.1_pt1 | contig 11744 bp, 10 predicted proteins | sample 5400171 | NCBI WGS metagenome assembly WNFQ01 (sample SAMN13153356, study PRJNA577476) | soil metagenome | isolation source: 20 cm soil under Madrone tree | place: USA:California | collected 2016-06-14
CCGTAGCTTATCGCAGCTTGCCACGTCCTTCATCGCCTATTGGCACCAAGGCATCCATGATGCGCTCTTTGTAGCTTGATCAATCTGTTCCAGACCCGCTACTTCTAAAACTCGATTCCCGCTCGCGCTGGTAGATCGACATCTTGCAGTCGATTTAGCGCGCGGCAGGTTTTTCGAATTCTTGAAGTAGCGGGCCCAGAGATTCTTTGATAACTGAAACTCTCCTGAACGGCGGTCACAGACCGCCGCTACAGATATTTTCAGACTCAGCTCTTAAAGTTGTACTTTCTTACTACCCTGTATGTAGATGTCAAAGAACCAGCCCCGAAATTCTTCGGGGTAAACCATTCACGCACATTTAAGACGACAAAAACTCAATCTCGCCGCCGACCACAACCACGTTTCCGTAGATCGTTGCCGGGACAAAATTGAGTGCAATTTGCAGTCCCAAATGTACGTAGAACGATCTCCTTGATTAGAGGAGTCCCGCATTGAGCGGAACAAGCAAAATAGCGTTATTTCAGACCAAGTCAACTAGTGGGCGAAATTTTGCCGAGAATTTTTGCAGCCTGTGCATTTAACCCCGGTTCAGATGTTTACGTCGAAAATCACCGGTGCCCCGATGCGAATTAATGAAGTCGATCGGCGCCCAGCCTTGAAAGTCGATTTCTGGATGCTGCGCTCCCCGCCGTTTGAGATGTCGATATTCGAACGCCGTCTCGGTGTAAATTTTGTTACCGACATTTAGCCCGATCCTCACGATCCAGCAGCGACGACAAAGCGCCTGAAAACGCGCCAGGACTTAGGCAATGGATTGCCGAAACGCGGATAGAAAAGTTTCCACTTCGGATTTCCTGCCAACGGTGACGCGCATGTAGTTCGGGAGCGCCGGGAACAATCGGCCGACATAGACGTTGCGCCCCTTCAATGCCTGGATGAGCGGGACGACGGGGCGTTTGCAGTCAAACATGAAGAAGTTCGCTTGCGACGGGATTGATTGGTAGCCCATCTTGTCGAGTTCGGACGTCACGAATGCTTTCACTTCGTTATTTAATCGGCGGCCGTTTGGGACTTGATCCGGATCATTGAGGCTCGCGCTCGCTGCCGCCAGAGCCATGATGTTGACGCTGTCCCACATTTGATGCGGACGGATTTGCTTAATTGTGTCCTTTTGCGCCACGCAGTAACCGCAGCGTAATCCCGCCATGCCGTAAATTTTTGAAAACGTTCGCGAGACAATCAGGTTCGGATGATCTTTGACCAGCGGAATCACGCTCTCGTAATCGGGACTGTCGGCGTAGTGGTAGTAAGCTTCGTCCACGAGAATCATCATTTCGCGCGGCGTTTTGGCGATGAACTCGCGTAATTCGGTCTTTGGCGTGATGCTGGCTGTGGGATTGTTTGGGTTGCAGACATACACCAAACCTTCACTCGCAGCCGCCATCATCCGTGGAAGGTCGTGAGCAAAGCTGGGGGTGAGCGGAATTTTCACAACCTCAGCACCGTTGACGCTGGCGTTATTAAGAATCGCCTCGAAAGTGGGATCGGCCGCGACCAGCTTGTCGCGCTCTTTGTTAGTGAATGTCTCTGCGCAGAGTTTAAGAATTTCGCTCGAGCCGTCGCCGAGTAGAATTTGATCACGATCGACGCCGTTGATTCTGGCAAGCTTCTCAATAAGCGCATCATTTTGTTCGTCGGGATAGCGGCATGCCAGGTTGAAATCATCCGTCATTGCTTTCAGCGCCATCGGCGAAGGGCCATATGGATTTTCGTTAGCGCTTAAACGGACAACCGTCGATGTGGCCGGCTTAGGGGGCGAGTTCGCGAACGAAAGCGCAGGCCGAACGACAGCTACGGCCGTGCCGACGCTGAGCAATTGAGCAAATCTTCGTCGAGAAATTAGGGCAGTATTCATTTGAGTCTTTGGAACCTCCTCAGTGTGAGTGAAAGTTTTTGCGTTGGAATTCGGGCTTCCATGCGATTCAAGAACCGCTCATGTTATCAACAGCGAAGCACGATAGCAATCGTACAAAAAAAAGACGAACCCGCCTCGACTATGGCAAAAATAGAGTGGCTGCCTCGCTAGGACTCGAACCTAGACAAAGAGATCCAGAATCTCTGGTGCTACCATTACACCACGAGGCAACAAGTGGGAAAATTAAAACCGAATTGCTCTGCCGCAAGTCAGGCAAAGGCCGCCTGCGGTGAAGCTTAAGCCGCTGGAGTTTTCGCGCCGAGCAGGATCTCAGCGCCTTCCCGAGCCCCTTCCACTTCCAGCGTCTTCCCGCTTTTTTTCACTAATGCACGAGCCTGTTCCACCATCTTATCGATCATCTCGTCGTCATGATTTGGATCATGATGGAAAAGCAGGAGTTGGCGCACCTCCGCATCAAGCGCGAGTGAAACGACGCTGCTAAGCGAGCTGTGTCCCCAACCAATGTGCTGCGCGTACTCCTCGTCGGTATATTGCGTATCCAGGATCACTACGTCGCAGCCTTGAAGAAACTCGATCATCTTTGTCCGCTCGGTTCTGGCGAAATCGCGCGCTTCTTCCTCGCTGATTCCGTCACGCGAGGCGAATTGCATTTTGAGCAGCTCGTAGGGCTCACTGTCGGGAAAGTAGGCGACCGACCCCGAGCTTGTGAAGAGACGGTAACCTGCGCAGATGCCCGGATGATTTGCGAACTTGGAGCGCACCTTAACTTTCCCGATTTCGAACTCCATCTCCTTCAGTTCCTCAATCGCCAGGTGGCTCGGGAGTTCACGCAAACTGACGGGAAAAAACGGCGTCTCCATTTGACCAGCCAGGATCTTTCCCAAGCCAGCTCGCGCTCCTTCGTAACCCAAAACGCGGATGAGATTTTTTCGATTGTAAGCGGGAGAAAAAAAAGGCAGTCCCTGGATATGATCCCAATGAGTGTGTGTGATCAAAAGAGTCAGCTTCATCGATTGGGCGCCGAATTCTTTGTCCAAGGCGAGTCCGAGCAAGCGAATGCCGGTGCCGGCATCGAGAATGATGATCTCGCCCTCAGCGCGCACTTCCACGCAACTGGTGTTTCCGCCGTAACGGACTGTGCTCTTTCCGGGGACAGGAATTGAGCCGCGAACACCCCATAGTCTTATTCGCGCAGGAATCGACTCACTTTCGGCCGCCGATTTTGGTTTGGGACGCGGGATCTCAGGCAATAGTCGGTCGATCGTACTGGAGAGCAGTTCCCACGTGATCGGCTTGAGCAGATATTCGTCGGCGCCGGCTTGGAGCGCGCTGGTTCGATCGACTCCATAATCGCGGCCCGAGACAACGATGATCTTAGTTGGTTGCAGTTGCTCGCGGATGGTGCGGCAAACCTGAAAGCCATTCGATTTTGGCATCAACAAATCGCACAGAATCAACTCTGGTCGATGCCGGATCGCGAGATCGACTCCGGCGTCGCCGTCTTTGGCTTCCAAGACCTGCCAATCTTCGATCGCGAATAACTCCGCGAGGGTTGTGCGACTATCGGCGTCGTCCTCGATAATCAAAACAGTTGACATACGCTTGGGCGCGGAGTCTGACATAGGTGAACGGAAGAAACCAAGTGTTTTTGATCCTGGGAAACCGGCACCGGCGGTCGCGTCCCATTTGTGGAGGTTACGGCGACTGGTCGATCTTTCCTAAAAGAAAATTGGAATGATCAAGATCGCCAGGATGTTGACGACCTTGATCATCGGATTGATCGCAGGCCCGGCTGTATCCTTGTAAGGATCGCCCACGGTATCGCCGGTTACTGCCGCCGCGTGCGCAAAGGAGCCTTTGCCACCGAGATTTCCTTCCTCGATAAATTTCTTCGCGTTGTCCCACGCGGCGCCACCCGATGTCATAGAAATTGCAATAAACAATCCGGTCACGATCGTGCCAACGAGAAGACCGCCGAGCACGACCGCGCCGAGCGGCTTAATAGCCGCGACTGCAATGACGGCAACCAGCGGTAACAACGCCGGAACGATCATCTCGCGTAGCGCCGCTTTCGTCACGATGTCCACGCACGTGCCGTATTCGGGCCTGTCCTGTCCGGTCAAAATTCCCGGTTTCGCCTGCAATTGCCTGCGCACCTCGCGCACGACCGCGCCCGCCGCTTTGCCCACGGCATCCATGCTGAACGCTGTGAAAATGAACGGCAGCAGCCCGCCAATGAAAAGGCCGATGATTACTTTTGGTTCCGCCAGCGAGAATTGAAGCGCAAATACTTCGCCGCGCGCGGTGATATGCTGGCGCAATTCTTCAACATACGATCCAAACAAAACGAGCGCTGCGAGCCCGGCCGAAGCAATCGCGTAGCCTTTGGTAACGGCTTTCATCGTGTTGCCGACCGCGTCCAGCTCATCTGTCACGGCGCGAACTTCCTTCGGCAAGTTGCTCATGACCGCCACGCCGCCCGCATTGTCGGTGATGGGACCGAACGAATCGAGCGAGATGATGATGCCGGCCATGGATAACATCGACATCACCGCAATCGCGATTCCGTAGAGACCGGCGAAATGGAAAGTGAGCAGGATCGCGAGGCCGATGCACAGGACGGGCAGCGCGGTAGCGTGTTCTCCGACAGCCAGACCGGCGATGATGTTCGTAGCGTGTCCGGTTTCCGAGGCACGCGCAATTTTTTGCACCGGCCTGTAATGCGACGAAGTGTAGTAATTTGTAAGTGCAACAATGACAGGGGTCATGATTAACCCGATCAGAGAAGCAAAATAAAGCTGAACTGGCGACCGCAACACGCCGCCGACGGTTACGCCGGCTGGAAACAGACTGTGCGTGACTGGCCAGAACAGAATCGCAGAGATCACTGCGTTCGTCATCACCGCACCCATGAGCACTGCCCCGGGTTTGCCCCGCGCGACATTTACAAACAAAACGCCGCAAATTGCCCCCAGCACGGAGATCCCACCGAGCACGAACGGATAGACAATTGCCGCTGGATTTCCGGCCAGTGTCAACAGCCCCACCAGCATCGCGCCGACCAAACTGACAGCATAGGTCTCAAACACATCCGCGGCCATGCCCGCGCAATCGCCGACATTGTCGCCCACGTTGTCGGCAATCACGGCTGGATTGCGCGGATCATCTTCCTCAAGGCCGCTCTCGATCTTGCCCACCAGATCGGCGCCCACGTCCGCGGCTTTTGTGTAAATGCCGCCGCCGAGCCGCGCGAACACGCTAATGAGACTCCCGCCCAGCGCCAGCCCGACCAGACTTCGTATAGCCATATCGCGACCGATCATGTTTGCCGCGATGGTGTAAAAGATCGACACCGAGAGCAACGCGAGCCCAACTACGAGCAAACCGGTCACGGCGCCACCGTTGAACCCCATACGTAATGCATTCAGCCGTGCTATAGTGGCGGCCTGCGCGGTGCGGACATTTGCCAGCACGGCGACGCGCATCCCAATGAAACCGGCCGCGAGTGAACAGAACGCACCGATCACGAATCCAACGGCCGTCGCGTGATCTTTAAAGAAAAAAAGCAGAACGAAAATAACCACCGCGATCACGCTGATCGTCTTAACCTGCCGATTCAGATACGCCTTGGCACCTTCCTGAACGGCGGCCGAGATTTCCCGCATTTTTTCGTTGCCGGCCGAGTGGCGCATGATCGCAACGATCAGGAAAAACGCGAACACCAGCCCAATAACGGCACATAACATCGACAAGGGGACGCCTGAATTCAGAATAGTTAGGCCAAATAAAATGCTCATGAATGTTCCGGGCTGAAAGCTCGGGACTTTAGTGGGTTTTCACCCTCTGGCAATCGGTTATTTGCAACTGCGCCAGCGCCGTTTGCGCGAATATTTGGTGAGGCCCTTAAAGCTCGAAAAAAGTTCGCAAACGCTGCAGAAAGTTGGCCGTGTACTCGCGCTCCTTGTTCTTGTTTTGGCCTTGCGAAGCGGCTTCTTTCAGGATGCCTTCATTCTCCATTTTGCGTTTGGCCAACAACTCGCTGAGCCGCTCGAGACAATCTGGCGAATCGCGCAGCACCTCGGCCATTACCGGCTTACTGATTTCCATAACATGGCAATCGCTTTGGGCCTGCACCGTCGCTGTTCGCCGTTCGCCAGTGAGAAGCGACATCTCGCCAAAACAATCGCCGGCGTTCAAAGTGGCGACGGCAATTGAACTGCCGTTTTTCGAGACTGAAACCTGCGCCGCGCCCCGCAATAAAACGAACATTGAATCCCCCTCAGCGCCTTCCTGGATCACGCGCTCGCCGCGACCGAAATTATTGACACGCGATTGCTTCACAAGATTCTCGATTTGCTCCTCCGATAAACACTCGAAGAGGGCTTCACCGCGCAGAATCATCCGCGCTTCATCCTGATCCTCCTGCGCCGTTCGCCCCGCGCGACGGTCCAGATGCAACGTGCGAATCGGGAAGGGGATTGTGATGCGCTGCCGCTTGAGTTCATACCAAACATTGGTGCGCACGGCGTCGTTGATCTCGTTGATTCGAGAATGATTCCCCATGTAGTACTTGATCTCATAGATCACGGCGGAATCGGCAAAATCGACCAGAAAAATTTTTACCTTCGGCTCGGCCAACACGCCGTCGGCCGCGGAGGCTGCTCGGAAAAGGGCATCCTTCACACGATTGGGTGGATTTTTATACTCGACTCCGACGCGAATCCGCATCGCATGGACTTCCGTTGGGTAATGGAGATTGACGATCGCGTGGCTAACCATCTCGTTGTTCGGGATGTCGAGATAAATGGCGTCGTTCGTACGCAGCCGCGTGGACCGCCAGTTAATCTCCATCACTTCGGCAAAGCGCTCGCCTACTTGCAACCAGTCGCCGACTTTGTACGGCCGGTTAAGTTGGATCGAAATGCCGGCGATGATTCCGGCAAAAAAATTCTGCCCGGCGAATCCGAGGATGATCGCGACAATCCCCGAGCCCGCCAGGAGCCCTTGCAACTGTGCTTCGGCGTGATAACCGGAACTCAGGACAAAAAGGAGCGCGACCAAAAAAATGATGCCGGCGATAACCTCACGGAGAAAATGTGGAATAGGTGTCTGCCGCTTCTTTTCGAAATAGAGATCCCAGACGTACCGATTCACCAGTGCGACGACCAGCGCTGTGCTCAGAAGGATCACCGCTGCACCAACGTGATTCCGCCACGGCGCATGAACTCCATAAACGGCGATGGCTGCGTAGAAGGCCAGCGTCAGGCAGAACAGCCGAAAGAACAGCCCAAGCCGCACGCCTGCTCGTCGTTTTAAAAATCGGCCGATCGTGACCGCGACAAAAAACGTCCCGATGAACACGATCGCCGTGATCGCGTCCCGCTCTGCTTCGGACAACGCGCTAAACATCAGGCCGTGAGTGTATCAAAAAAGAGCGTCCTGCAACAAGTTCCATCCGAAATAGGGCGACTGACCTCAATCGCCTGCGGTTTGGGTGAAACGCCCCTAGTTAGCGTGTCGGCGCAATAATCAGCCACGCCCAACCCCCCAGAAAACAGATCCCGCCCAGCGGCGTGATTGCACCAAGCCAGCGAAGATTTGTCAGCGCCATTACATATAAACTGCCGCTGAACAGAAAAATACCGGCAAAGAGCAGCCACCACGCGCCGCGATTCGCTGTGCCGAAAAGCGCGAGCACGAACAATGCAATCCCGTGAATGAAATGGTAAAGGACGGCCTTGTTCCAGGCGTCCAGCATGCCGTGAGCTTCGAGCGTTGATCTGAGTCCGTGTGCTCCAAATGCGCCGAGCGCGACCGCAAGAAAACAAAGAATTGCAGCGATTCGAAACAGCAAGATCGACATCTTGCTATTTCCAGCGAGTTCGACGCATCTCCAACTGCTTTTTTAGATCACTCAAGGCTGATTGTCGGCTATCGCGAATCGTTTTCACATAAAAAATCGTTCCCGCTATTCCAAGAGCTGCTGCGCCGAGAAAATTCACTCTGGGACCCAGTTTCCACAAATAGGCGCCCAGGATCGCCCCGCTGCTGACGATCAAATCCCGGACAAGGTAGTAGGCGCCGATCATTTGTGCGCGTCGTTCCGATTCAGAGTATCCAATGATCAGAGCCTTACGCGACGTATCGCCAAATTCTTTGAAACCGCGAATCACGAATGCGATCATGAGTGCCGAAAAACTCCGCGACATCAGCAAGCTGATCGGAAAAAGCGTAAACATGATGAAGGTCACGATCACGAACGGCTCGCGGCCATGTCGATCCGCGTAATACGACGCGGGAATGATGCACAGCGAAGCGGCGACCATTTCTATGGCGGTTAGGATGCCCACTTGCCGACCGCTGACGCCGATGTAATCCATCGCAAAGATTACGACCCACGCATAGGGAACTCGTTCGCAAAAGCGGATCAAAATGTCGCTCAAGAGCAAACGCCTCATCGGCGAATTGAATTCATGGAAGGTTCGCCAAAAATTCCAGCGCTCCGGCTCAGCCGCGTCTGACACGAGTCCGGCTCGGACCGTTCGTGCCTCATCGTTGGATTCTTCGCGCAATTGCCGTTGCACTAGAATTGTGACTCCGGAGAGAAAAATCGAGATGATGAGCGCGATCCGCACGCCGTTAATGATTCCGAACCGATCGATCAACACTCCGCCGAAAAATGGCGCGATTATGATCGGTAATCGTTTGATTACCGATTGAACGCCCACACCCATGGAGTGGCGATTCGCTTCGAGCGCCGCTCCAACCAGGGAGAACGTTGCGGGTAAGGAAAAACAACTCCATGAAAGGAAGAAAAACATTCCGGCGATCACCGCTGCCCAATGCGGAACAAGCAAGACCAGCGCGTAGCCGATGATTGAGACTACGTTGAAAATTATGAATGCCCGGCGATGTCCCCAGCGATCCACAAACACTCCGCCGGGATAAGCGTAAATCGCCCCAAGCAGAGTCCGCAGGGCATCGTAAAGACCGATAACAAAAACAGTCGCGCCGACCGCTTGCAGGTACTTCGGCACAAAACGCATCCAAAGTTCTTCGCCTGCGCCAATGACAAAAATGGCGATGAGCAGGATGACAAGATTGCGTTTGAGCCCGAAGAAGTCGGCCAGCCTGCTTCGGCGACTCAATCGCGGTTGATCCGGTGTTTGCATTCCGCGTAAAGCGCGTCGTAAACGATGAATTCGCGGTCGAGAATTTCGTGATCGCTCAATCCGAGGGCGCCGAAGCCGCTGGCGATCCATCGCAAACCTTCTCCGGCTGAATGCGGACTGGCGGGACGCGAATCAGCCGCGCGCACAATCTCGCCCAGCAAAACGAGCGCTGGATCGGTGAGCTTGTACTTTTTCATGATCGAATTGAACGAAACATCTTCGCCGTGATGCCCAAGCTCGCAATTGGGCACGTCGAACACGATTCCGTCATCGATCTTTGCCCAGTCAGCGTCGTGTGGCAGGAAGACAAACTCTGCATCTCGGTCGATGAATTTCTTGATGAGCCATGGGCAGGCAACTCGATCGACTTTAATTTTCTCGCGGGTGACCCATTTCATGAATTAGATTTTGTTTCGTGGCAGCTTGGTTCTGGTATGCGGTCGTTGCTGCTGTGCTTTACGGCGCTCACCAAATCTTTACTCGTCTTGCGGCCGAGCGCATCGGCGAGGGGCTCGGTGGGTTTGTTGTCGAAGCCAGTGCGGCATTGTCGATTCTTATTTATCTTGTATTTCTTTGGCTCAGCAGAGGCTGGAATCAGAAATTCAGCGCGGCCGGGTTCAATTATTCACTTCTCACGGGAATCTGTGTTGGTGCTGGCACGATCGCGTTCTTTCTTCTTTTTCAAAAGGGCGGGCCATTGTCGGCTGTGCCGGCTATTTTAGCAGGCGGCGCGGCCATCATGGCCATCGCTGGCATCTTGTTTTTCCGCGAAGCACCATCGTGGCAGAGAATCGTCGGCGTTGCGTTCGCGATCATTGGTTTGTTTTTGCTGCGCAAATAGAAATCCATTCCGTGTTCATTTCGTCAGCACCTGCAAACCGACGTAAGCCATCGCGGTTGTGTCGCCGACAATGTCGCGTCCAGCCGTTCGACACCTGGTAACGCGATTGTCTGTGCCAGTTTCAGCGGCGCCGCGGTCTGTGCAGCAATCTCGGCGACGCGAACGCAACACAGCGCGGCGGCAAGGCAAGCTGCCTTCCAGGTGAAGGATGCGCTCAATTTTGCAGCGGCGAACTGACTTGGAGTAATCCGCCAACGAGCAAAGCGCCTTTAATGGCTTGCGCCAATTCTTTGGCCGCACCTCGACCCCAATAATGGAAAAACAGAATGCGCGGCTTCTCGTGCGTCATGTGCGAGTGGATCGCCACGATATTAATTCCGGCAACTCGCAGGGCCTTAAGACACGACTGCAATTCGTCTTCGCTAACAGCGAAATCTCCGTCAACAACGGCGTTGTCATCGACGCCGGCGAAAGCAATCCACGTGTTCACGCCCATTTCCTTGTCGATATTTATGCCGTGCATTTCCGCGGGGCGGCCGATGGTGAATTTAACCATGCCGTTATTCACTTCGCTGTTCATGCCGAAGATCGCGTTTAGTCGCTCCGCCGAGATGGAATTTTTCTCCGGTAACGATTGTGGACCGAAGGAATCTTTCGGTTGCGGACTCGCCGCGCGAACCTCTTTGATCTTGTCGTAAAGCTTGCGCACGGCGGTCGCGAGTCGGTCGACTGTGCCTTCGCCTTCGATGTGCATGAAATAAACTTTAGGGTGATCGAAGAAGAAATGGTTATGCAGCGCCGTCACGTTGAGTCCGTTGTCGAGCGCTGCTGAGATCACGGGGTTCACTTCATCTTCAAAGAGAACAGTATCGCCCATCACCATCGCGCCGGCTTTCGACTCGGTGAACGCGGCCCATGTTCCAAGCCCCATGAATGGAGGCATCGTCCAACCATTGACAACGACTTTCACGTCGTTGCGCGGAAAGGTGACTTTGTAAACGCCTTGTTTTTCGTTCAGCTTGCCTTTGAGACCGGTGATCTGATCGAGCTTCGCTGTGTCGAGCCCGGCCGTTCCGTTTGCGACAATGGCGACTGAAATCGCAATGACGAAGAAAAATGCTTTCATCCGCGACGTGAACGGTCCTGGAGCGACTGAACGCCCCAGAACCGTTGTGTTTCGATTAGTATTTCTCTCCCTTTTCTTTGTGCTCTTTGCTCTCGTTGTGTTTGCTTAGGACTTTGCCATTTGCATCCATTTCGAAGCCAATTTGTTTGCCGTTCTTGTCGATCACGGCTTCATAGTTGGCGCCCTCTTTTTCCCACCGGACAATGGTTCCGCCTTTGGCGTGCGTCTCGGCAGCTTTCTGCACCGCAGCCGGGACGTCAGTGCTGCTGATTGTTTGCTCTTCGTGTTCCTTCGCCTGTGCAGTGACACCGAACGCCAAACCAGCGCTCAGCGCCACGGCTGTGATTAGGTTTTTCGTTTTCATGATTATACGTTTGACCTATACCTCTCTAGCATTGTTCGAAAGTTGTGGGCTCGCTTAGGCGCGAGAAACTGATCAGAATCGGAAGTTACTCACCAGTGTGATTCAAATGCGCAACACGATGCGAGATGCTGCCCGACCAGATCGACAAGTAGTGCCGCCATTTCGCGAAGCCTTCCGCTTTTGGCTCAAGCTTGGCTTTGTCTCCTTTGGCGGACCGACCGGCCAGATCGCGATGATGCACACGGAGGTTGTGGAGAAAAAGAAGTGGGTCGGCGAGAGGCATTTTCTCCACGCGCTGAATTTTT
>WNFQ01003302.1_pt1 | contig 11744 bp, 9 predicted proteins | sample 5400171 | NCBI WGS metagenome assembly WNFQ01 (sample SAMN13153356, study PRJNA577476) | soil metagenome | isolation source: 20 cm soil under Madrone tree | place: USA:California | collected 2016-06-14
CCCCTCCGGAACGATGATCAGCTTGCGGCGCGCGCCGTCGCTCGTCGGCTGCACGTGCACACCGCGCTCGGCGTCCAGCGCCTTCGTCCACGCCTGCTGCTCGTGCTCGTCGGCAACGTCGATCGTGACCGGCCGTCGATGCTGGCGCACACGCTCCGCGGCGCGATGCGCGCGCCGCGACACATCGCCGCCGGCGCGACCTTCGAGGACGATCGCGAAGCGGGTGCGTTCCGTCATGTGCCGGTCGGCGACGCGGTTCACGAGCAGCTCGAGCGCTCCGACCACCTGGCTGGTACACGTCGCGAGCACTTGCGGATCGTCACCGTCGATCGCGAGCGCGCACGCGCCGTTCACGACGGCGGCGGCGCGGACGCGTGCCGTCACACCCATGCGCTGCAGCGCGCCCGCGAGGAAGGCGGCGACATCGAATTCCGCGTCAGGCGCCGTTGTGGGCGTCGCTGCGGATCTCGTCGTGCGGGGTGGCGCACCGTCGGAACCGGCCGTCGACGCGGGCGCCGCGGCCGACACGGGCGTGGGCTCGGACGCGAAGATGAACGGCGCGCGGATCGTCGCGCGCACGCGCGCCCGGCGCCTGCCGAGGCCGAGAAGGCCACGCGTCGCGTTCTCGAGGATGTCGATCTCGACTTGATCGCGGCTCGCGCCGAGCGCGCGCAGCGCACGCGCGATCGCATCGTCGATCGATCCGCCTTCGATCTCGACGGACCGCATGGCTCACGCGTTCGCGCGGTTCGTCCACCATTGCTGGCCGATCGTCAGGAGATTGTTGACCAGCCAGTACAGAACGAGCCCCGATGGAAAGTTGACGAACATCACCGTGAACATCACCGGCATGAGCACCATCATCATGCGTTGCTGGGCGGGATCCATGCCCGTCGAGGGCGACAGCCATTGCTGCAGGAGCATGCTGGCGCCCATGAGGATGACCAGCACCGGGATCGAGAGCCCCAGCACGGACAAATCGTTGCACCCAAGCGTCGGCTGCTGTCCGGGCCACGGGTAGCACTCGTGCGCGGAGAGATCACGCACCCAGAGGCCGAACTTCGCGTGGCGCAGCTCGATCGATTGGTTCAGCGCTTGATAGAGGCCGATGAACACCGGGAACTGCAGAAGCATCGGCAGGCAGCCGCCGAGGGGATTCACGCGGTGGCGGCGGTAGAGCTCCATCATCTCCTTGTTCAGCCGCTCGCGGTCGTCTTTGAACTTCTCGCGCAGCTTCGCCATCTGCGGCTGCAGCCGCTGCATGTCGCGCATCGACTTCATGCTCTTCTGCGACAGCGGCAAAAAGAGCACCTTCACGATGACCGTCAGCAGGATGATGTCGATGCCGTAGTTGCGGGTCAGGACGTGAAACAGCCTCAGCAAGCGCAAGAGCGGCACGGCGAGAAAGGCGAACCAGCCGAACTCGACGGCGCGGGCGAATTGGTGATCGGCCGCCTCGAGGATCTCGACGTCCTTCGGGCCGACATAGAGAGTGAATGCGGCGCCGCCGGTGGTGTCGCGAGGTGTCGACACGAGAATTTGCAGCCCGTCGGGATCCGGGTTCACGACGGCCGTCGCTTTCGCCGGATCCTCCGGGGCGATCGCGGCGAGAAAGTAATGGTCGCCGTAACCGGCCCACGCGACCGGCGGGTCGAAGCGCTTCGGTCCCTCGGGTGAGGGCGCGCCCGGTGCCTCGTGGACGATCTTGTCGTTCGCGAGCACGACCGCGCTGCGATAGCGGGTCTCGGGATCCTTGGGATTGCCGGCGGCGACGTGCCGGCGCCACCCGATCCCGACGTGCGTGAAGCGCGCCGGGAGCGCGTCGGCGCGGACGGCGACGGTGATCGGATACGCGTCGCCGCTGATCGTCAGCGACTTCTCCACAGCCGCGCCCGACGGCAACGTGCCGCGAAGGTGCAGCGTCGCGCTCGCGCCTTCGGCGACGTCGATCGACGGCTGATCCGCGGCGTAGGCGACCGTCGTGTCGTCCTCGACGACCTTGGCGTCGTCGGCGATGAAGCGCAGGCCGAGCGGCGGCGCTGACGACGGAGCGATCTCGACCATCTCGAGCGGTTCGCTCGTGGCTTCGATGCTCGTCCGAAAGCGCTTCAGGCGGACGCTCAGCAGCCGACCGCCGACGGTCGACACCCGCGCGGAGTAGAGCGGCGTCTCGATCGGAACGACCGCGCCGCGGTCTGCAGGAGCCGGCGCTTCGCTGGCGACCGTTGCCGCGGCGCTCGGCGGTGTCGTCGGGGCGCTCGGGGCGCTCGTCTGCTCCGCCGTCACGGTCTGCGCCGGCTCCGGCGGCGGCGGATAGAGGCGGCGGATCAACTCCTGGTAGACGACGAGCACGACCAGGCACAGCAATGCCGCAAGCAAGGCGCGACGCTGGTCCATCAGCCGCTCGTTTCGCCGGGGACCGGGTCGAGACCCGCCGCGCACGCCGGTCGACAGCGCAGCACGCGGCGCGCCGCCAACCACGCGCCGCGCGCGAGCCCGTGACGAACGACGGCCTCGATCGCATAGGCGGAGCAGGTCGGCTCGAAGCGGCAACTACGCGGCAGGAGCGGCGAGAGCGTCATCCGATAGAGCCTGAGCGGCGCCACCGCCACCTCGCGCACGACGCGCCGGTGCGTCAGCACGTCAGGTCCGCGGTCGCTCGACAGGCACAGCGGCGGCGGTGCCGAGCTCGTCGGCGATCTCGCGAAACGACAGCGCGCCAGCTCCCGTTTTCGCGATCACCACCATGTCGTGGTTCGGCACGAGGCGTCGAGGATCGCGCCGGAAGACCTCGCGCACACGCCGCTTCACGCGGTTGCGCAGCACGGCATCGCCGATCTTGCGGCTCACCGTCACGCCGAGTCGCGAATCACCTTCGCGCGGCTGGCAGAGCACGACGAAATGCGCCGTGTGCCGCCCTCGTGCAGCCCGACCGAGCGCCAGGTATTCCCGGCGGCGGCGGACGCGCGCCGCCTTCGGGAAGCCCTCGCCTGCGGGCGCGGTCATCTCGGCTGCTTCGGCGGAATCGAGACGGTGAGCTGTTTCCGGCCCTTGGCGCGACGCCGTTTCAAGACTTGGCGCCCACCCGGCGACGCCATGCGGGCGAGAAAGCCGTGCGTGCGCTTACGTCGGCGATTGCTCGGTTGAAAGGTTCGCTTCATACGGAATCGCGCCTATCCATCACAGCAGCCTGCCGCTGTCAATTTAGGTAAGGCGCGACGTGTAATGGATCCTTTGGTGCGCGCGAAGGACTGGGTCGAGTTGCGAGCGAGACGAGGCGCGAGGGAAGCGAGCAGCGCAGGCGTAGCAGCGCTACGCCGAGCAGCGGAGCGACCGAGCAACGAAGTATCGCGACGCAAATCGGCCCAGTACCGCGATGCGGATGCAACCGTCAGCCAGCGGCGCCCGGCGACGCCGCGGCCTCGCCCGCCGCGGCCGGCGCCTTACGACCGTGCTCCTCGCATTTCGACCCGATCGCGCGCGGCTTCCGGCAGGCTTCGTGCGTACAGATCTTGTAGCGTGCCTTGGGCAGCGCGCCGCGACGCCACGCCTTGTAGTGGCGCGTGCAGTATCCCTTGGCGGCGACTGGCTTCTCGCAGCCGTCGAGCTTGCATGATCCTTTCGGCATCGTCGCTCCTCGTCAGTGTCGGTGGCTGAACTCCGCTTTGAGACCGCGCGCCATCAGGTCCGTGACGACCTCACGCGGCGGCTTCGCTTCGTACAACATCGCATACATCTGCTCCGTGATCGGCATCTCCACGCCGAGTTTCGCTGCGAGCGCGTGCACCGACCGCGCGTTCTTGACTCCCTCGGCGACCATTTTCATGTCTCCGACGATGTCCGCCAACGCCTCGCCGCGGCCGAGCCGAAGGCCGACGTTGCGGTTGCGGCTGAGCTCGCCGGTGCACGTGAGCACGAGATCGCCGACGCCCGCCAAGCCGGAGAGTGTGATCGGGTTCGCTCCCAGCGCGGTTCCGAGCCGCGCCGTCTCCGCGATGCCGCGGGTGATCAAGGCAGCGCGCGTGTTCGATCCGAAGCCGAGCCCGTCGCTGACGCCCGCTGCGATCGCGATCACGTTCTTCACCGCGCCGCCGACTTCGACACCGATCAGATCGTCGGACGAGTAGACGCGAAAATATCCGGTCGTGAAGACGCGCTGCACCGTCGCGCTCACCTCGTGATCGCGGGCGCCGATCGTGACCGCCGTCGGCATGCGCGCGGCGACCTCACGGGCGAAGCTCGGGCCCGAGAGCGCGCAGACGCGGCCCGCGTGCGCGCTGCCGACGATCTCTTCGAGGACGCCCGCCATCGTGAGGAGGCTCGCCTCCTCGATCCCCTTCGACGCAGTGACCAGGTACGGATCGCCGGTCAGGTGCGTCATCGCCTCGGTCATCACCGTTCGCACGACGTGCGACGGGCTCACCGAGAGCAGCACGTCCTTGTCGCGCGTCGCCTGCGCGAGATCGGCCGTGGCGCGAAGCGTCACGGGCAACGGGAACCCCGGCAAATACGTCGTGTTCTCGCGCGTGGTCGTGATGTCGCGCGCGACCTCGGCGCGATGCGCCCACAGCGTGACGTCGTGGCCGGATTCGGCGAGCATCTTCGCGAGGGCCGTGCCCCAGCTCCCGGCACCGATCACGCCGATGGTCGCCACGACGGCCAGCGGTGTCGCACATGATCGACGCGTCCGCAAGGAACGGCGACGCGGCTGCCGGCCGCAAATCGCGGGGACGTCCGTCAGTATTCGCTTGCGACGCGAGCAGCATCCCTGTTAGGGGGTTCGTCCGAAGGAGGCGCATCCCCGGTGTCGCTCCGCTACGCGATTCTGAGCCTGCTCGCCCACGACCCTCTGAGCGGTTACGAGTTGATGAAACTCTTCGACGGCTCCGTCGGATATTTCTGGCACGCGAGCCATCCGCAGATCTACAAGGAGCTTGCCCGGCTCGAGCGCAACGGCGACGTCACGCACCGCAGCGTCGAGCAACGCGGCCGCCCGACGAAGAAGATCTACTCGCTCAGCGACGTCGGTCGGAAAGCGCTCCTCGCCTGGCTGCGGATCCCGGCTCGCCCGCAGCGGGTCAAAGACGAGATGATGCTCAAGACCTTCTCGAGCGGTCTCTTGAGCAACGAGGAGGCGACGGAGCTGATCACGAAGCACCGGGAGATCTACCGCGCCCGATTGCAGAAGTATCAGGAGCTGGAGCGATTCCTCAGCAGCGGACCCATCCTGTCGAACCGCTTACGTCTCGGCGGCTATCTCACGCTGCTGCGCGGTATTCGTCACGCGAGCAGCTACATCGACTGGTGCGACGAAGCGATCGCGCTCCTCCACCGCGAGGGTGAGCAGCATCCACCGCGCGTGCGTCACGCGCGCCGGCGCCGATCCTAACTAACTCTCTGGTGTTGGATCCGCGGTTGCCGGATCCGGGGGCGCCGGCTCGTCGTCGTCCTCTTCGCGCTCGGCGAGGCGCGCCAGGCTCACGACGCGCTCGCCCGGCTCCGTATCGATCAGCCGCACGCCCTGGGTGTTGCGGCCGATCACGCGAATGTCGCCGACGCGCAAGCGAATGATCTTGCCGTTGCTCGTGACCAACATGAGATTGTTGTCGTCGGTCACTTGCTGCACGCCGACGACCAGGCCGGTACGCTCGGTCGTCTTCATCGTGATGATGCCCTTGCCGCCACGCGATTGGACCCGATACTCGACCGTGTCGGTGCGCTTACCGTAGCCGTTCTCGGCGACGGTCAGCACGCTCGCGCCCTCGGTCAGGATCTCGATGCTCACGACCTCGTCGTCGGCCTCGAGCGTGATCCCCTTCACGCCGCCGGCGCCGCGGCCCATGCTGCGCACCTCTTCCTCTTTGAAGCGGATCGACTGCCCCATGCGCGTCGAGAGGATGATCTCCTGCTTTCCCTCGGTCAGGCGGATGCCGATCACCTCGTCGTCGGCGTCGAGGCCGATGGCGATGATCCCGGAAGGCCGCGGGTTGGAGTACGCCATGAGGTCGGTCTTCTTCACGATGCCCTTCTTCGTCGCGAAGAAGACGAAGCGGTTCTCCTGGAATTCGCGGACGGATAGGAAGGCGGAGATCTTCTCGTCGGGTCGCAGCGTCAACAGGTTCACGATCGCCTTGCCGCGCGCGGCGCGGCTCGCCTGCGGCACCTCGTGCACCTTGATCCAGTAGGCCTTACCGGTGGTGGTGAAGAAGAGAATGTAGCTGTGCGTCGAAGCGACGAAGAGGTGCTCGACGAAGTCCTCGTCGCGCGTGGTCGTGCCGATCTTGCCCTTTCCGCCGCGGCGCTGCGCGCGATAGAGCGACACGGGGTTCCGCTTGATGTAGCCCTCGTGCGAGATCGTCACCACCATGTCCTCTTCGACGATCATGTCCTCGATCGAGATCTCGGTGGTGGCGTCGACGATCTCGGTGCGGCGTCCGTCGCCAAACATCTTTTTCAGCTCGCGCAGCTCCTCGACGATGATCTCGTAGATCTCGCGCTCGTCGGCGAGCATCTGGCGCAGGCGCGCGATCAGCGCCACCATCTCGCCGTGCTCCTTGAGGATCTTGTCGCGCTCGAGATTGGTGAGGCGCTGGAGGCGCATGTCGAGGATCGCTTGCGCCTGCGGCTCGGAGAGCCCGAAGCCGCTCATGAGGCCGGTGCGTGCCGTCGCCGGATCAGCCGCGGCGCGGATCAGCTTGATCACCCCGTCGAGGTTGTCGAGCGCGATCCGTAGGCCGTCGAGGATGTGGAGCCGTTCCTCGGCCTTGCGGAGCTCGAAGATCGTTCGCCGCGTGACGACGTCGACGCGGTGGCCGACGAAGTACTGCAGTACCTGCTTCAACGTGAGGAGCCGCGGCCGCCCCTCGACGATCGCCAGCATGATGATGCCGAACGAGTCCTGCATCGGCGTCATCTTGTAGAGCTGGTTCAGCACGATCTCCGGCACCGCGTCGCGCTTCAGCTCGATGACGATGCGCATGCCGTCGCGGTCGGACTCGTCGCGCAGGTCGGAGATGCCGTCGACGCGCTTTTCGTTCACCAGCTCGGCCATGCGCTCGATGAGCCGCGCCTTGTTCACCTGAAACGGAATTTCCGAGACGATGATGCTCGCGCGCCCGCTCTTCTTGTCGACTTCCGTCGTCGCGCGCGCGCGCAGCTGCAGCACGCCCTTCCCGGTCTCATAGGCGTCCTGGATCGCCGCCCGTCCGTGAATGAACCCGGCGGTCGGGAAATCCGGGCCAGGGATGTGCTCCATGAGCTCTTTCACCGTGATCGCGGGCCGCTCGATCAGGGCGATCGTCGCGTCGACGACCTCACTGAGGTTGTGCGGCGGGATGTTCGTCGTCATGCCGACGGCGATTCCCGTGCTGCCGTTCACGAGCAGATTGGGAAGGCGACTCGGGAGGACGACGGGCTCGCGCAGCGTCTCGTCGTAGTTCGCGGCGAAGTCGACCGTCTCTTTGTCGATGTCGGCGATGAGCTCGCCGGCGATGCGCGTCATGCGCACCTCGGTGTACCGCATCGCCGCCGCGGGATCGCCGTCGACCGAGCCGAAGTTGCCTTGGCCGTCGACGAGCGGGTAGCGCAGTGAGAAGTCCTGCGCCATGCGGACGACGCTGTCGTACACCGCGGTGTCGCCGTGCGGATGGTACTTGCCGAGCACGTCGCCGACGACGCGCGCCGATTTCTTGTAGCTGCGGTTCCACTCGTTGCCGAGCTCATACATCGTGTACAGCACGCGGCGATGCACGGGCTTCATCCCGTCGCGCACGTCCGGCAGGGCCCGCGCGATGATGACGCTCATCGCGTAGTCCATGAAGGACTGCTTCATCTCGTCTTCGATGTTGACGGGAATCTTGTGCACGGCTCAGATGTCGAGATTCTTGACGTCGAGGGCGTTCGCCTCGATGAACTTGCGGCGCGGCTCCACTTCGTCGCCCATCAACGTCGAGAAGATCTGATCGGCGCTGTAGGCGTCGGAGAGCCTGACCTGCAGCAGCGTGCGGCTCTCCGGGTTCATCGTCGTCGCCCAGAGCTGCTCGGGGTTCATCTCGCCGAGGCCCTTGTAGCGTTGGATGTCGAGGCCCCTGCGCGCCTCGCGCACGACGTCGTCGACGACCTCGCGCAGCGACGTCGCCTTGAGCACGCGCTCGCCCGCCGTCAACGTGAAGGGCGGTGCGCCGGCGGCGCGCAGCTCGGCGGCGAGACGGCGCAGCTCCTCGAATTCGGGCGCGAGGCAGAACTCCATGTCGATGACGGTGTGAGTGCCGCCGCCGTTCGTGCGCGTGTGGAACGCGACGCGCAGCGTGTTGTGCTCGACGTCGTCCTCGCACGTGTAGGTCAGCGGCAGCTGCTCGGGGGCGACCGTCTGGAGGTGCTGCCGCACCTTCTCGGCGACGGCGTCGACGTGCGCGCGGTCCCGCAGCCAATCTTCGGGGCTCTCCTCGACTGCCGCGATCGCGCCGACGATGTCGCGCTGCCGTTTCTTGCGCTCGACCACGTCCATGATCTTCTCGAAGCGGATGGCGCGCTTCACGAGTCCCTTGAGCGGAACCCCGGTGAGGCTCGTCCCGTTCGCCTCGAGGCGGACGTCTTCCGTTCCGAGCTCGACGAGATGGTCCTCGAGCGCGGTCTCGTCCTTCAAGTAGCGCTCCTGCTTGCCCTTGCGCACTTTGAAGAGCGGCGGCTGCGCGATGTAGAGGTATCCCTTCTCGATGAGCTCCGCGTACTGGCGGTAGAAGAACGTCAGCAAGAGGGTGCGGATGTGCGAGCCGTCGACGTCGGCGTCCGTCATGATGACGATCGTGTGGTAGCGCAGCTTCGAGAGGTCCAGCTCGTCCTTGCCGATGCCGGCGCCCATCGCGGTGATGAGCACGCGGATCTCTTGCGAGGACAGCATCTTGTCGAAGCGCGCCTTCTCGACGTTCAGGATCTTGCCGCGCAGCGGCAGGATCGCTTGATTGCGACGGTCGCGGCCTTGCTTGGCAGAGCCGCCCGCGGAATCACCCTCGACGATGTAGAGCTCGGAAAGCGACGGGTCGCGCTCTTGGCAATCGGCGAGCTTGCCCGGTAGCGATCCCGAGTCGAGGGCGCCTTTGCGCCGCGCGAGCTCTTTCGCCTTCCGCGTCGCCTCGCGGACGCGCGCCGCCTCGAGCGCCTTCTGGACGATCACCTTCGCGTCGCCGGGATGCTCCTCGAAGTAGACGCCGAGCTTGTCGTTCACGAGCGCCTCGACGAGACCTTTCACCTCGCTGTTGCCGAGCTTGGTCTTCGTCTGGCCTTCGAACTGCGGCTCGGGCACCTTCACCGCGATGACCGCCGTGAGTCCCTCGCGGCAGTCGTCGCCTTGCAGGGCCTCGTCGTCGCGCTTCACGAGGTTCTTGCCGGTGGCATACGCGTTGATGGTTCGCGTCAGCGCCGACTTGAGACCGACGAGATGCGTGCCGCCCTCGGTCGTGTTGATGTTGTTGGCGAAGGGATAGATGCTCTCGCTGTAGCCTTCGTTCCATTGCAGCGCGATCTGGGTCTCGACGCCGTCGCGCTCGCCCTCGATGTAGATCACGTTGTGGAGCGGCGTCTTCGTGCGGCTCAGGTGCTCGACGAACTCGACGATACCGCCGCGATAATGGAACTCGTGGTGCTTGCGGTCGCGCTCGTCCTGAATGGTGATCTGCACACCTTGGTTCAAGAAGGCGAGCTCGCGCAGGCGCTGCGAGAGAATGTCGAAGCTGAAGTCGAGGACCTCGAAGATGAGCGGGTCGGGCTTGAAGGTGACCTTGGTCCCGCGTTGCTGTGTCGTGCCGGTCTCGCGCAGCGGGCCTTGCGGCTTCCCGCGCTGGAAGCGCTGGAAGTACACCTTGCCGTCGCGCTTGATCTCGACCTCGAGGTACTCCGAGAGCGCGTTCACGACCGAGACGCCGACACCGTGCAAACCGCCCGAGACCCGATACGCGCCTTTGTCGAACTTGCCTCCGGCGTGGAGCTTCGTCAGCACGACCTCGGCCGCCGAGATGCCTTCCGTCGGATGGATGTCGACCGGGATGCCGCGGCCGTTATCTTCGACCGTGACGCTGTTCTCGACGTGAATCGTGACGTCGACGCGATCACAATGCCCAACGAGAGCCTCGTCGATCGAGTTGTCGACGACCTCGAATACGAGGTGGTGCAGCCCGCGCTCACCGGTGTCACCGATGTACATTCCGGGCCGTTTTTGCACGGCCTCGAGACCCTCCAGCACCTTGATGTTGTCGGCGCTGTAGGACGAGCTATCGGACGCGATGTTGTTCGCCATGGACCTCGAAAATGGGGTGCGACGGGGCACACGATCCCCAACCCAAACCCACCCCCTTCGCCACCTCGAAGTGTATCAAAACGAGGACCGGCGGTAAAGCGAATCCGCTTGTTACATTCGCAGGTTACAAGCGCATCGGCATGACGACGTAGGAATATCCTTCGTCGTCGTCGACGTGGATGATTCCGGGGCTCACTTCGTCGGTGAGGCCGATCTCCACGGTGCCTGCCGACCCCGCGATTCCGAGGACGTCGAGGAGGTAGCGAGCGTTGAACCCGATCGCGAACTCGTCGCCGGCGTAATCGACTTCGATCTCTTCCATTGCCTCGCCGATATCGGGATTCGTCGTCACCACCTCCAGCGTCCCGGGTTGCAGCCGCAGTTTCACCCCACGTGAGCGCTCGCTCGAGAGAATCGACACGCGTCGCAACGCACCGAAGAGCAGCTCACGGTCGACGCGCGCCCGACGCGTGCTCTCTTTGGGTATCACCTGGCGGTAGTCCGGAAACTCGCCCTCGATGAGACGCATGAACAGCTCGACCCCGGCGCGCTCGACGCGCGCGAGGTTGCCGGCGATCGAGAACGTGACATCGCCGCTCGTGTCCTCGAGCAGCCGCTTGGTCTCGACGAGACCTTTCCGCGGTAGGATCACGCCCGGACGCAGATCGACCCCGGCGATCTCGCGCTCGACCAGCGCCAAGCGGTGGCCGTCGGTCGCGACCATCCGTACCTGATTTTTCTCGACGCTCTCGATGAACACGCCGCCGAGGCTGAGACGGGTCTCGTCGGAGGAGACTGCGAACAGCGTCTTCTCGATCATCTCCGCGAGGACGCCGGCGGCGAGCAACAACACGACGCCGCCTTTCTTGGCGACCGGCGTGCTCGCCGGAATGCTCGGAAACTCCTTTGGATCCATCGAAACCATGCGGTAGCGAGACTTTCCGCCGCTCACCTCGACCCAACCACCCTCTCCCGAACGCAACATGAGATCGTCCGACGGAAGCTCGCGCACGATCTCGTAGAGCTTACGGGCGTTGAGTGTTACCGTGCCCGGGCGCGCGATCTTGCCTTTGCACGCTCTGCGGATGCCGACCTCGAGATCGGTCGCCGTCAACACGATCTCGTTGTTCGTCGACTCGATCAGAACGTTGGCGAGAATCGGAAGCGTGTTGCGCTTCTCGACGACTCCCTGGGTCAGGTACAGGCCTTGGATAAACTCGCTTTTTTCGACCCGCAGATCCATGTCCTCTCCAGCCCAGTAGTCTTATAGGAGAAAGGTTAGAAGAAAGACCACTAGTAGTAGGCGTTCGCCGATCCGTGGACGACGCCCGGAAGCTCCGCTCGATTCAGGAGTTATCATCGATGACCGTTTGGGGAAACGGCGCTGGACGACGAGACCGGGGGCGACGAAGTCGCGGTTCCACGACCGTTCGCACCGGCGAATCCAACGCGA
>WNFQ01010103.1_pt1 | contig 11740 bp, 7 predicted proteins | sample 5400171 | NCBI WGS metagenome assembly WNFQ01 (sample SAMN13153356, study PRJNA577476) | soil metagenome | isolation source: 20 cm soil under Madrone tree | place: USA:California | collected 2016-06-14
GGCCACACTGGTGTGCCATCGCCGGGGCCACGACGGCCGTTCTTTGCGCGATTTTTGTATTTGGAATGCCTTCTAAGCTGGCGTTCGCCAGTTTGTTTTATGGCGGCGCATTCGGCCTGCTGAAAATCGTTTGGATCGTTATTGCAGCGGTTTTTCTCTACGACATTTCCGTCGAAACCGGCCAGTTTGAAATCATGAAGCAGTCGGTCGCCACGATCACTCCGGACCGCCGGCTGCAGCTTCTCCTTGTAGCCTTCTGCTTCGGCGCGTTCATCGAAGGCGCGGCGGGCTTCGGCGCTCCTGTGGCGATTGCCGGCGCATTCATGATCGGCCTCGGCTTCAAACCGTTTCACGCTGCGGCGCTTAACCTGATCGCCAACACCGCGCCCGTTGCCTGGGGCGCCATCGGCACGCCGGTGCACACGCTGGCTGTGGTCACCGCACTGCCCGAAAGCGACCTGAACGCCATGATCGGCCGCATCCTGCCATTCACGGCGATCCTCGTTCCGTTCTGGCTGGTGCGCGCGATGGTCAGCTGGTCGGAAACCTTCGAAGTGCTGCCCGCGATTCTCGTCGTCGGCCTTTCCTTCGCCGGCATGCAATTTTTCTGGTCTAACTACATGGACAGCAACCTGGTGGACATCGCAGCCGGCGTCACCTCCATGGTCGCGACGGTAATCTTCCTCCGCTTCTGGAAACCGAAGCGCATCTGGCGATTCGAAGACGAACGAGCCGCCGATGCCGCATTGAAGAACGCCGCGGCTCCCGCTTCGCCCGCGAAGCCCGTCATTGCCGACCAGATGGACGACGAGTGGGACGTCCGCAAGCTGCAGCAAACCGCTCCCATCACCAGCCACAGCGGCGGACAGATCGCCAAGGCCTGGCTGCCCTTCGCCATTCTTTCCGTCTTTGTACTAGTGTGGGGGCTTCCAACCATCAAGAAAGCTATGGGGAGTGCGACCACCCCCAGCTTCAAGACTGGCGGCTGGGAAGTGCCGTATCTCCACAAAGCGGTGTTCCGCGCGCAACCCGTGGTCACCAAGCCCACTGCGGAAAATGCCAAGTTTGATTTCAACTGGCTGACCGCCACCGGCACCGGCTGCTTCCTGGCGGCAATTTTCTCCGGCATCATTCTGGGGGTGAAACCCGGAAAGCTGGTGCAGATTTTCGGGCACACGCTCTATCGAATGCGCCACGCGATTGTGGCCATGTCGTTCATGCTGGGATTGGGCTACGTCACGCGATACTCTGGCATGGACGCGGTCTTAGGCTTAGCCTTCACGCGGACTGGCTGGCTCTTTCCCTTTTTCGGCACCTACATCGGCTGGCTTGGCGTCGCGCTGACCGGCAGCGACACTGCCTCGAACGCTTTGTTCGGCGGCTTGCAGCGCATCACCGCGGAACAGCTCAACCTGAGCCCCATCCTGATGTGCGCCACCAACAGCGCCGGCGGCGTGATGGGCAAGATGGTGGACGCGCAATCGATTTGCGTGGCCACCGCCGCTACCAATCAAGTCGGCAACGAAGGCATGATCTTCCGCTACGTCTTCTGGCATTCCGTGGCGCTTGCGGCCGTCGTCGGCGTGATCGTGATGCTCTATGCTTACGTTTTCCCGCACTTCATCCCGCACGGTTTGACGTTCGTGCACTGATGCGGCAAGCTGCTCTTCGGGACCCTGCCGTGGGGGATAACTCTTCATTCCCGGAAAGGCGACCGTGGACGCCCGCATTTTTCAGGAACTCCGCTCCATCGTTGGAGCACGTGGCCTGGTTTCTTCGCCCGAGGAGCTTCATACCTATGAATGCGACGGCCTGACGAACTTTCGCGTCATGCCGCTCGCGGTGCTGCTCCCTTCCGATACTCAGCAGGTTCAAGCGATTGTGCGGGTGTGTCATCGCGAGCGGATTCCCTTCGTTGCGCGCGGCTCGGGGACGGGCTTGAGCGGCGGTGCGTTGCCGGTTGAAAACGGCGTGGTCATCAGCCTCGCGCGCATGAATCGCATTTTGGAAGTGGACCTGCCGAACGCGCGCGTAATCGTCGAACCCGGCGTGATCAATCTCGATGTGACCGGCCGCGTCCAGCCGCACCAATATTTCTATGCGCCGGATCCTTCGTCGCAATCCGTTTGCAGCATTGGCGGCAACGTCGCGGAAAATTCCGGCGGCGCGCATTGCCTGAAGTACGGTTTCACTACGACGCACGTTTTGGGCCTCGAGGTTGTGCTTCCCGATGGTTCGCTGGTGCATCTCGGCGGAAAATGCCTGGACATGCCTGGATACGACCTTATGGGCGTTTTCGTCGGCTCCGAAGGCACGCTCGGCATCGCCACGAAAGTGACCCTTCGGATCGTGAAACGCCCGGAGTGCATTCGCACGTTGCTCGCAGCGTTTCCTGGAACCAACGAAGCCGGCGCCGCGGTCAGCGGCATCATCGCGGCCGGAATGTTGCCCGCGGCCATCGAAATGATGGACAACCTTGCCATTCAGGCCGCCGAAGCCGCCGTGCATCCAAACTATCCAGATTGCGGCGGATTGCTGCTGGTCGAACTCGACGGTCCGGTTGCCGAAGTCGAAGCGCTGATGCGCCACGTCGACGAAATCTGCCGTAAGAATGGAGCGTGGGAAGTTCGCCTCGCTCAGACGGACGCCGAGCGCATGCTGGTTTGGAAAGGCCGCAAAGCGGCATTCGCAGCGATGGGCCGGATTTCACCGAACTATATCGTGCAGGACGGCGTGATTCCGCGAACCGCGCTGCCACGGGTGATGAGCGAGATCGCGCGGCTCAGCGCAGAAACGGGACTTCGCGTCGCCAACGTCTTCCATGCCGGCGACGGCAATCTCCATCCCCTGGTTCTTTACGACCGCCGCATCGCGGGTCAGGAGCAAGCCGCCGAATCGCTTTCCTATAAGATTCTTGAGTTATGCCTCGCAGCCGGTGGCTCCATCACTGGCGAACACGGCGTCGGCGAAGAAAAGAAACGCATGATGTCGAAAATGTTCAGCGAACCCGACCTCGACACCATGCAGCGAGTCCGCTGCGCGTTCGACCCGCTGCACCTTTCAAATCCCACGAAAATTTTTCCGACTCCACGACTGTGCGGCGAAAAACCGGGGGAGTACGTCGCGCATCCCCTGGAAACCGCCGGCGTTGCCGAGCGCTACTGAAGAGAGACAATGCATTATTTCCACGGCCATGCTGAAAACTAGCACCTTCGAGGAAAATCTCCGCGCGGTGGCGGGTTCGGAAAACCTGCGTGTGGCCACAGCGGATGACGCGGTCTCCGGCATGCTTCCTCAATTCGTGGCCGAACCAGACAACGAAAACCAGTTGGCAAGCGCGCTCTCCCTTGCGAATGAAGCCGGAATGACCGTTGTCCCTCGTGGAGGCGCCACAAAACTCGACTGGGGAAATCCGCCGAAAAAAGTGAATCTTATCCTTTCGACCGCTCGGCTCAATCGAATCGTCGAACATGCCTGGGCGGATCTGACAGTTACCGCCGAGGCCGGCTGCACTCTGCAATCGTTGCAGCATACGCTGGCGCAGCATGGCCAGCGGCTGGCCTTCGACGGCTTGTGGCCCGAACGCGCAACCATCGGCGGCGTTCTCTCCGCCAACGACAGCGGCGCGTTGCGGCTGCGCTTCGGCGCGCTCCGCGACCTCATCATCGGCGTTACCATCGCTCTTCCGGATGGAACGCTCGCCAGCAGCGGCGGCAAAGTGGTGAAAAATGTCGCGGGCTACGATTTGCCGAAATTGGTTACGGGCGCCCTCGGAACGCTCGGAGTAATCACCCGCGCCGTCTTTCGCCTGCATCCCCTTCCGCGCGCTGCAAAGACCTTTTCCTTCACCGCAGAAAGTTTCCCGGCCATGCAGCAACACATCCTGGCCATTCAAGATTCCCAATTGGCCCATACCGCACTGCAAATTCGCTGCGCAGCCGGCGAACTCCCCGCCGCTGACATTTTGTTCGAAGCCACAGACGCAGGCCTCGCCGCGCAAGAATCACAACTACGCAAGCTTCTCGGCTCCGTCCGCGCGGAGCAATCTTCAGGAAATATCTGGAATGCGCGGCAAGATCTTTGGAACCGGCCAACCAATAACACGCTGCTCGCAAAAATCAGCCTGCTCCCTACGGATATCGCGAAGACCCTCGACTCCCTGAAAGCAATTTGCGACTCTCGAAAACTAAACTGGCAAATCGCTCTCCAAGCCACAGGAATCGGAATGCTCCGTCTGGAAGCCGATCCATCTCGGTTATCTGAAGCGGGCAAACAGTTGCGGACAGAGCTGCAATCCCGCGGCGGCGCTCTCGTCGTCTTGCGCCGTCCGCAGGAATTGCATTCGATTGACGCATGGGGAAACGCCGGAGATAGCGTCTCTCTGATGTGTGCAGTCAAGCACCAGCTCGATCCGAAAAACACTTTGAATCCCGGCCGATTCGTAGGGGGAATTTAGCCGCATGGCGAAGGAGACTGAAAAAACGAATCTCACCGGTGCATTCGACGCGCATCATCCGCCATCGCTTGAAATCATGGAGAAGTGCGTCCACTGCGGCTTTTGCCTGCCCGCGTGCCCCACCTATTCGCTCTGGGGCCAGGAAATGGATTCGCCGCGCGGCCGAATTTACCTGATGAAGCTGGCTCTCGAAGGCAAAGCGGAGATGAACGAAAGCTGGGTCAGCCACATTGATTCGTGCCTCGGCTGCGTCGCCTGCATGCCAGCCTGTCCCTCCGGCGTTGATTACGGGAAACTGATCGAAGCCACACGCGCGCAAATCGAACGCAATTACCGTCGCCCCGTCGCTGAAAAACTTCATCGACAATTCCTGTTCGAAGCTTTCACCAAGCCGGGACGCTTGAAATTCCTGCGCTTGCCTTTGCTCGCCTACCAGAAAAGTGGTTTGCAGGCCGCACTGCGGGCGATCGGCGCGTTCAAGCTGTTGCCGAAATCCGTTGGCGCCATGGACGCGTTGCTCCCCACCGCGTCGCCCATCGAGCCCGTGGCAACCATCACCCCTGCGCAGGGCGAGAAGCGCAAGCGCGTCGGGCTTCTCCTCGGTTGCGTGCAGCGCACTTTTTTCTCGCACGTGAATGCCGCCACCGCCCGCGTACTTTCCGCGGAAGGTTGCGAAGTGGTTGCGCCTCCGGAGCAGACCTGCTGCGGAGCATTGTTCGTTCACGCGGGCGAAGAAGCGCAAGCCCAGGAACTCGCGCGGAAAACTATTGATGTATTTGAAAAAACAAACGTGGAAAGTATTGTGATCAACGCCGCCGGCTGCGGCTCCAACGTGAAGGAATACGGCCACCTGCTCCGCGATGATCCGAAATATGCCGAACGCGCAAAACGCTTCGCCGCCAAGTGCAAGGACATCAGCGAAATTCTCGCCGAACTATCCCCTCGCGCCGAACGCAAGCCGCTCAACGCCCGCGTGGCCTTTCACGATTCCTGCCACCTGCAGCACGCCCAGGGCGTTCGTGCGGAGCCCAGGGCACTGCTTCAACAAATTCCCGGCACGCAATTGCTCGAAATTCCCGAATCGCCCATCTGCTGCGGCTCCGCCGGAATCTACAATCTCGTCCAGCCGGAAGCGGCAACCGAACTCGGCGACCGCAAAGCCCGCCTCATCGCCCCGTTGCAGGCAGACGTAGTGGCCACGGGAAATCCCGGCTGCCTCCTGCAACTGCAATCTGCGCTCGCAAAAGCCAACCACCGCATTCCGGTGGTCCACACGATTCAGTTGCTGGATGCTTCCATCCGCGGGCTATCGTTGGATTCGCTTCGCTAGCGATAAGCTTTCAGCAAGAAATAAAAAGTCATCCCGAATCCAGTGAAAATGATGAGGCCCCGCACCAACCGGTGTGGCAATTTTTGCGCGAAGTGCGCCACGGTATACCCGCCCAGAACCGCTCCCGCCAGCATCACCAGCGCCTGCGGCCACACAATCGCCCCTGTAACGACAAACGTCGCGGTGGCCACCCCGTTGATCACCGTCACCAGAACGAGCTTCAACGCATTCATTTCGTGAATATCGGTCATGCCCAGCGCGGCAAACATCGCCAGATTCATGATCCCGATTCCCCCGCCAAAATATCCGCCGTAAATCGCCACCAGCAATTCGAAGATCGAAGCGCCCAACACGGCCCTATTGCTGGCTTCGTGCGAAATTTGCGCGGCCAGCCGGCCGGTCAAGTGTTTTCCAAAGGTAAACAACAGCGTCGCCGCCAGCATCAGCCAGGGGATCAACTGCAGAAAAGTTCGCACCGGCGTTTTGATCAGAAGCAAAGCTCCTGCCACACCGCCCAACAAGCTCATGATCAGCAGTGGAATCAGAATGCGCCGCGGCATTTTCAGGTGATTCCGGTAAGCCCCGCCGCTTGCCGCCGTGCCAACCCACAACGAAAACGTATTTGTAGCGTTCGCCGGAATGGGTGCGATCCCGGTAAAAAGCATTGCCGGAAACGCGATGAAACTTCCGCCTCCGGCAACCGCGTTCATGGCGCCTCCAATCACGCCGGCGACAAACAGAAAGATGGCATTAGGCAAATTCATGCGAGTTTTCTATGACGACGCAAGGCATAGCTCCAGACAATCTGGTTATTTCCGTTTCTTATTCAACGCGGGGAGTTGCGAAGGTTTGCGTACTTGCCCCAGCCCTGATGTCGAGCAGCAACCGTGAGGAACACCAAGCCGCTGCCCGATACCATGTAGATGCTGCGGCGCCGCCATCGGTTTCGGGAAAATTCGTCGAGCGAAACAACCGAATAACAAATCCATTAAACAAAAAATGTAGGAAAGGGTGGAATTCGAACTTGAGGCGCTTTGCAGGCGTCTGAGATGTAGATGCTGCGGCGCCGCCATCGGTTTCGGGAAAATTCGTCGAGCGAAACAACCGAATAACAAATCCATTAAACAAAAAATGTAGGAAAGGGTGGAATTCGAACTTGAGGCGCTTTGCAGGCGTCTGAGTCCGCAGCCGAAATCCCGGTGCAACCGGGACCACGGCAATTCTGGCGGAGAGGGTGGGATACTGCCTCTAGTGCAGCAGGAAATTCCAGTAATGATGGTAAAACCTAACCTCCGTGTTTGCAATGGAACTGAAGCCCCGTGACCGTTTTCCCTTCGTTCGTGGGAAATCTGAGGCGTCGTAGAATGTAGAAAAACTGTAGCAAGGCGTAGAACGCCCTGAGCAGTCTGCCCCTCCAGACTGTCCGAGATGTCAGCAAATAGGTCAAGGCACCCGAAAAGTGGGTAAGACCGAGACGAAGTGTTACTACTCTACGGATTAAGCGCTATGCGCGGCGGTATCGATGAGAAGACGAGAAAGAGCTTCAAGACGTCTGCCTTCGAGATGGAAGTAGGGATCCTCAAAGGCGCGGATCAAAAGCGAAAGACCTACGACGAAGCGGACGGGTGCTTGTGTGTAGCGATTCACGTGGGCCGTCATCGCGTACAGCTAGCGTTGGCGAAATAAGAGCACGTTGCCGCCCTGGGCGAGAAGTGCATCAATACGACGCAGCAGGTTGGGGATTTCTGGCGCTGACTCGCCAAACCTAAGCGGAGCCGCCGTCAGGCAGAAGATGCCAAGTGGTGCGGAGCTGGTTTCGCCCAATTCTTTGCGAAGCTCCTGAACGCCTCCTGCCAGCAATTGAGCATGAATCTGGCCATGAGCGGGATCGACGTGACCGAAGTAGCCCGGCGCAAGCACAACAGCTTTCTTGTACAGGGCCTCTGTGGGAGCGGCGTTGGCGCCGTTGGAGGAAAAGAACACCGCCTCTGCGAGTCCCGAGAGCGTGCTGCAAGAAAGTTGTTCATTCGCTCGTCTCATCTCCCCTGGGCTATGCCGTTTCATTTTCCGGGCGGGTTAATTCCTCCAACAAAAAGATGACCGACCGATAGTCCTTGCCTGTCGCCAAGTTCATGCCTAACTCGCAGGTGCGGTTGCTGCACAAGTACTTGTCATACTGCTCGTCGCCAATTTCATGTACCTCCTCGGAGGTGGCAGACTGGGTCAGCTCTGGATGCAGGAAGCCGCGGTCCCCTGCGAACGCGCAGCAAGTCGAGTAGATCGGCGTAACGGCCTTTTCCGCGAGCGCCTCGCCAATCTTCTGCAGCTTGCCAGCCAGTTGTAGGTGCTCAACGGAGCAGACTGGATGGATCACGGCAGATCCGACCTTGTGATGCACAGTGAGCTTGGGCAGGAGATAGTCATGCGCCCAGGCCACCGAATCGAGAATCTTCAGTTGCTTATGACGTTCCGCATTTTGCAGGCTTAGGTAGGAGAGAATTTCACTCGTAATGCCATATGTGCAGGAACTTGCATCGCAGACGATGGGCAATTTCCCGCCATCGCTCCACTCATACATCTTCTCGACGATCTTATTTGCCATGTACTTGTTGCCGTCGTGATATCCCTTGGAATGCCAGACGGTCGCGCAGCAGCTTCCCGCCAGATCGTCGGGGACCCAAAGCGGAAGTCCTGCCCGAGCTGATGCCGCAACCATGGCTTCGGGAAGGGTCAGCTCCTGCGAACGATCTGAGTCTCCAAAAATGCGGTTTACGCACGCGTGGAAGTACACGGCTGCCGCTCCTTCACGCGAGGTCGTGGGGACCTTCGGAGGAGCTGGGGGAGGAATATTCGGCAGCCAGCCTGGCATCAAATCTTTGCTGACCACGGAGCGCGCAGCGCGTAGCGCACTCTCTGCCATCATCGAGCCCCCCGCGACGCTGGTGGCAACATGGTTCAGTGCCAGAGCTTGCCGAGCGCCTACTTCGGCCATCGCCCAGTTCTCTGCGATTTTTTGCGCGACGTACTCCTCTGTCTTGTTGTGCTCCTCTTGGCGGAACTGCTTCATTAGGATGCCGGTGTTAATTCCTAGCGGACAGGCGATGGCACAGCTTCCATCACCTGCGCAGGTCTCGATGGCGTCGTACTCATACTGACGGAGGAGAGCCTCCGTTACGACGCTCCCGCTGGGCTGTCTCAACATCTCGCGGCGGATCACAATTCTTTGCCGCGGCGTCGTGGTGATATGCCGACTTGGGCATACCGGCTCGCAATAGCCACATTCGATGCAACGATCCACCTCGTCCTCGACTGTCGGTACGGTGTGAAGGTTGCGGAGGTGTGCCTTGCTGTCACGCGTAAGCATTACGTCCGGCGAAAGAATGGAGTCCGGGTCGGCCAAGTTCCTCAGCCTCCACATCATCTCAGTGAGCTTCACGCCCCACTCGAAATACACAAACGGAGCGATGTTGCGTCCGGTGCCATGTTCAGCCTTCAGTGACCCGTCGTATTTGTCGACAACCAGCTTCACGACATCCTGCAGGAAACCGTCAAAGCGTTGAACGTCTGCTTCGGTGTTCAGCGAGGGCGTGATGAGGAAGTGAAGATTACCCGCCGAGGCGTGGCCGAACACCACGCCTTGGTAGCCATGTATCGGAAACAGCCTCTGCAGGTCCAACGCTCCCTCCGCGAGCCTGTCTGGCGGGAAGCACACATCTTCGAGAATCAACGAGGTGCCGCTAACACGAGCGCCACCGATGGATGGCAGCAGACCGTGTCGGATAGTCCAGTACTGGGCCGCAAGCTGGGGGTCGTTTGTAAAGTCGGCCTTTTCGAGGAGTTGCAACCTGTCAAGTACGGACTGCGCCCTCTTACGGGCTTCTTCGAGTGCCGCCGGAGTCGGCTCACGAAACTCAACGAGGAGAGCTGTTGCCTCGTTGGGAAGCGTCTTCCAGCGGTCGGGAACTCCAGGTTTGCCTTCCACCGCCCGCAAGCACCCTCTGTCTGACAATTCCGCCGCAGCCGCGCCGCTCGACATGAACGGCTCAACCGCACGACATGCGGAGTGCATGTCAGGAAAAACAAGAAACGCTGTCAAACGGTATTTGTCATCCGGCACAGTCTCAAATACGCCCTCAGCGATGAAGGCCAGGGTCCCTTCAGAGCCGACCAGCAGCTTACGGAAGATGTTCAGAGGCGTAGCCTCATCGAGGAACGCACCCATGTGATAGCCAGTCGTGTTCTTGATGCTGTATTTCTTCTTGAGTCGTGCGACCAACTCGGGATCTTGTTCGATTTCTCGCTTGATTTGAAGAAGACCCGCCGCCAGTTGTGGCTCTTGAAGCGCAAAGAGATTCTCGGCATCCGGGGCGGCGGTGTCGATGTAGGTTCCAGACGGCAGAAGAAAGGAAATGGATTCGAGCGTCTTGTAAGAATTCTCCACCGTTCCGCAGCACATTCCGCTGGCGTTGTTCGCGATGACGCCACCGATGGTGGCAACGCCTGAACTTGCCGGGTCAGGGCCAAGTCTGTAGCCGTAGGGCTGGAGTGCAAGATTCGCGCGGAACAGTACAGTGCCAGGGCGCACCCGCAGGCGTTTACCACCATTTTCAACGGCTGCGCCAACCCAGTGCCTACGAGCGTCAATGAGAATGCCATTGCCTTGCGATTGGCCACTGAGGCTGGAGCCTGCAGCACGGATGGTGACTGGAAGCTTTTTCTGACGCGCGTAAGCAAATATCTTCGCAACTTGGTCTACGGTACTCGGGGTAACAACGACCTTGGGGAACATGCGATATGGACTCGCATCGGTCGCATATTTCACCAGATCAATGACTCTGGAGTGAACCTGCCCCTCACCAAGCATCTCGATCAAATCGTCCTTCAGCCAGATGGGAGTTCCGAGCGCCAGCTCTTCCGGTGCGTAGTCATGGGTCGGTTGATGCTCGACAGGGGTAATGCGCTCAGCATCAGGCTGTAAAAGATTAAGCATGTTGTCCTCCATGTGTTAGAGATGATCGCTGTCGCCATGAGACCTTTGACAACGCGGATTATGAAGTAGATCTTTGCAAGCCATACAATCGCGTCTCTTTCATCATTTGCCACACAAGCTCGTAGAGGTAGGCAGTTAGCAAGCACACTTCCGATGTTAAGCAAGTGAAAATAGGCTGCTTACGTAGAAATCCCGATTGCGAGTTTCGCAAATTTGCGAGCTTCGTAACCGCGTGCTCTGGGGTTCGCTGAGGAAGGTATCTAAACGCGATCTGTTGGAAGATCTCTAGTTTTGAAGCGACTCTTGTTGATCTTTAGCGACCTGATCTTCGACTCGAGGGTAGATCCTGGAATACCGAGCTTGGCAGCGGCGCCTGCCGGTCCGGACACGCGTCCTCCGCTTTCGCGCAGGGCAGCCTCAATGATCTCTTTCTCTTCGGCAGCGGGCTTACGAGATAGCCCCAGGGCACTTTTGGGTGCAGCTGCATGCGGCTGCCACGAAAGCCAGCTCTTATCCACCGAGAGATTCTCTGTGTCGCATACGATGACAGATCGCTCGATGACGTTCTGCAATTCGCGAATGTTACCCGGCCAAGGGTACGACTGTAGCAATTCCAGGCTCTTTTTGTTTACCCCGCGAATGCTCTTTCCCGTTTTTCTTGCATAACGATCGATGAGGTACTCAACCAGCACCGGAATATCTTCCCGTCGTTCCCGCAGAGGAGGCACCTCGATGGGAAAAACATTGAGCCGGTAAAAGAGGTCACTCCGGAATATGCCTGCAGTGATGGCCGCTTCCAAATCGCGGTTAGTAGCGGCAATCACCCGAACATTTGTTTGGATCGATACAGTTCCACCAACGCGTTCGAATTCATGCTCCTGCAAAACACGCAAGAGTGCGATCTGGGTCTCGGTAGGAAGCTCGCCGACTTCATCGAGGAAGATCGTGCCTCCTTCAGCCAGCT
>WNFQ01012820.1_pt1 | contig 11739 bp, 12 predicted proteins | sample 5400171 | NCBI WGS metagenome assembly WNFQ01 (sample SAMN13153356, study PRJNA577476) | soil metagenome | isolation source: 20 cm soil under Madrone tree | place: USA:California | collected 2016-06-14
TGCGATCGCCACCAAAATGCCGCCGCGGGCGGTGCCGTCGAGCTTGGTCATGACAAGGCCGGTTACGCCGGCGATCCGGGAGAATTCTCCGACCTGCGACAGCGCGTTCTGGCCGACGGTTGCATCGAGCACCAGCAGCACGGCGTGCGGCGCGTTCGGGTCGAGTTTTTTCATGACGCGAACGATTTTCTGCAGCTCGTCCATTAAGGAGGCCTTGTTCTGCAGCCGCCCGGCGGTGTCGACGATGAGCACGTCGGTGGCCCGCGCACGCGCGGCCTCCAAGGCGCCAAAGACAAGCCCTGCCGCGTCGGCGCCCTGAGCACCCGCCATGACGGGGCTTGCGGTGCGTTCGCCCCAGATTTTCAATTGTTCGACGGCGGCGGCCCGAAAGGTATCGCCAGCCGCCAGCATGACCTGTCGGCCGTCGCGGGAGAACCGTGAGGCGAGCTTGCCGATGGTCGTGGTCTTGCCCGAACCGTTCACGCCCGCAACCAGGATCACGAACGGCCGCGATGCGCGGTCGATGACCAGCGGCCTTGCAACCGGAGCAAGGACCTTCTCGATCTCGGCCGCGAGAATTGCCTTCACCTCCTCGGTACTGATCATCTTGTCGTAGCGGCCCTCGCCCACCGCCGCCGCAATGCGGGCCGCGACATCGACCCCAAAATCGTTCCGGATCAGCAATTCTTCGAGTTCTTCGACCACCCCGGCATCGAGCTTGCGCTTTGACACAAGGTCCGTGATGGCGGTCGTGATAGCGGTCGAGGTGCGACTGAGGCCACCGCGCAGGCGGCGCCACCAGCTTTGGCGCGAGGCGCCGGACGCGTCAGTTGTGCTGTCATTCATGTCGGCGGCCGTGATACCGGTTTCGTCATGCCACTTAAAGAGATTACTCCGGACGACATGCTGGCCCGTGTGCTCTACCGCGACGGCCTGATGCTGATCGTCGACAAACCCGCCGGCCTTGCGGTGCATCGCGGACCGAAGGGCGGCGCGAGCCTCGAGGACCATTTCGACGCCCTGCGGTTCGGCCTGCCACGCCGGCCCGCACTGGCGCACCGCCTCGACAAGGATACCTCCGGTTGCCTCGTGCTCGGGCGCCATCGCAAGGCGCTTGCTCATTTGGGGCTTCTGTTCAAGCACGGCAAGGTGGGCAAGACCTATTGGGCGGTGGTCGAGGGCGGCCCTGACGCCGACGAGGGCACGGTTGAATTTTCCCTGGGCCGGCTCGACGAGACCCGGGGCTGGTGGATGAAGCCGGACCCGAACGGGCTGCCCTCGGTCACGACGTGGCGGGTGCTGGGGCGGGGCCTGTCGCTCGCTACCGCTGATTTACGCCGCTACAGCGCCGCGGACTCCTCCCCTCCCCCTTGTGGGGAGGGGGTCGAGCCAAGTGGCACGCTCGCGCCAACCGGGCTCGACCCCCCACCCACTCCCTCCCCCACAAGGGGGGAGGGAGTGCTCGCGGGCAATTCTTCCTTTCCCTCACCCTCCTCCGGGGGAGGGAAAATCACCTGGCTCGCCCTCACCCCGGTAACCGGCCGCACCCACCAACTGCGCGTTCACTGCGCCGCCAGCGGCTGGCCGATCGTGGGCGACAACATCTATGGCACGGCGCAGCGCTTTACTGCGCCGCCGCAGTTGCTTCACGCGCGCGAGGTGGTGGTGCCGATCTCGAAAAGCAAGGCGCCGGTGCAGGTCACCGCGCCGGTGCCAGCCCATATGCGGGATTGGCTGCGTGCCTGCGGCTGGAGCGGTGAGGACCTGGAAACTCAATAGATGGTCGCCACCATGCGTTCCGGTGCAGTGCGGTCATGTTCCGGGCCGCCGATCGCGCCCTTGCTGATGTCGGCCAGGATGGTGCCCGCCGTCGGAAGAGTTCTGCGGTCGATCTGTGTTGCCGGATCCCACAGCCGGGAGCGCACGATGGCCTTCGCGCACTGGTAATAAATGCGATCGACCGTGACGACGATGACGCTGCGCGGCACCTTGCCGGCGAAAATGAAGCTTTCGCACAGCTCAGGATCGATCGAGATCACGGCATGCCCATTGACCCGGATCGTTTCGCCGCAGCCGGGGATCAGGAACAGCAGCGAAATGCGCGGATCGGCGAGAAGATTGCGCAGACTGTCGATGCGATTGTTGCCGCGGCGATCAGGAATGAGCAGTGTCTTCTCGTCCTTCACGCGCACAAAACCCGGCGGGTCGCCGCGCGGCGTGCAGTCGAGGCCGCCGAGGCCGCTCGTTGCCATCGCGCAGAAGGGGGCCGCTTCGATGAAGGCGCGATAATGAACATTGACGTGGTCGAGTTCCTTGACGACTGCCGGTCCGGACGGCCCGCCGTAAATCGACTCAAGGGCCTCGATCGAAGTGACGAGGTGATGCCTCGATCCGTCCGCCGTCATGCCGCGCCTCCTCTATCACGCAGCCGCAATCAAGCGACTGCCATCATGGCCGATCATTCTGGTCTCGACAATAATGCCGGGCTCGACGGCGCGATCGAAGCGCACAGGCGTGAAATGCTCGCTGCGTCCGCTGCCGTGGGACTCGGTGAGAACGCGGCGCACCGACCCTATTTCGGCGTCGAGGTGGCGGCGCAGGGCGGCTTCGCCGTGGCGGCGCAGGGTAGGAAATCCCGCAATGAAATCCGCCCCGAACACAATGCCGGGGCGCCGGCGCCGCAGCTCCCGGGTGAGCGCAATGGCATCCGCGCGCAAATGCCGTCGCTTCATCCGCTTGAGGACGAGGTCGTCGCCAGCCTGCAGCGACAGATGCAAGTGCGGCATCAGTCGTTCCTCGTCGGCGAGCGCATCCATCAGGCCGGCGTCGATCTCGATGCAATCCAGCGACGAGAGGCGCAGCCGTTCGAGACCGCCCACATGCTTGAGAAGCTGCCGGACCAAGGTGCCGAGCTTTGGCGTGCCGGGCAGGTCGGCGCCGTAGCTCGTGAGATCGACGCCGGTCAGCACGACCTCACGATATCCGTTGTTGACGAGGCGGCGCACCTCTTCGACCACCTCGCCCATGGGCACTGAGCGGGAGTTTCCCCGCCCGAACGGGATGACACAGAACGTGCAGCGATGGTCGCAGCCGTTTTGCACCTGGACGTAAGCGCGGGCGCGCCCCTCGATACCCTCGATCAAGTGAGCCGCCGTTTCCCGCACCGACATGATGTCGTTGACGGCGATCTTCTCGTCGGGACCTGCCCCGAAATCGCGGACGCGGGCGAAAATATCTTGCGCTTGCGTCCACGCGTCGACGCGCATTTTGGCGTCGTTCCCGACGACGCGGTCGACTTCCTGCATGGCGGCAAACCGGTCCGGGCTCGTCTGCGCGGCGCACCCGGTGACGACGATCCGCGCCTGCGGGCGTTCGCGCTTCAGCCGGCGGATGGCTTGGCGTGCCTGGCGTTCGGCTTCGCCCGTGACCGCGCAGGTATTGATGATCACCACGTCTGCGAGATCGCCCAGACCGGCAGCAGCGGCATTGCGGCGGATAACCTCGGATTCATAGGTGTTGAGCCGACACCCGAACGTGACGACGTCGATGCTCATCGCGCCGCCTCCTTAAGTCTCGAACAGTGCGGGATCAAAGCGGCCCTCGAACTCATATTCGATCGGTCCGGTCATCAACACGTGATCATCCTCACGCCATTCGATGCCGAGCGGACCGCCCGGTAAGCTTACCGTGGCCTTACGGCCGGTCCGCTGAATGCGAGATGCGCATACCACAGCCGCGCAAGCCGCAGAGCCGCAGGCCCGTGTCAGTCCGGCGCCGCGCTCCCAGGTTCGCACAATCAGATATTCGCGCGAAACCACCTGGGCGAGCGAGATATTGGCGCGATCGGGAAAGACTGGATGGCTTTCCAGCAATGGACCGATCTTGCCCAGATCATAGGCGTTAACGTCGTCGACCCAGAACACCGCATGCGGGTTGCCCATATTGGCAACCGAGGGAGAATGCAGAATCGGCCGGTCGACCGGCCCGATTTGCAGCTCGATCCTCCGGGTGTCGTCGAACTCCTCAGCGAGAGGAATTTCGTCCCATTTGAGCCGCGGCAATCCCATGTCGATCGTGGAGGTCAGGGGCGTCTTGCCCTGCCAGCAATCCAGCCGCCCGGCGCGTGTTTCGACCGTAAGCGAGGTCTTACGGCTCTCCTTGAACAAAATGTCCGCAACACAGCGCATGCCGTTGCCGCAAGCGCCCGCCTCGGAGCCGTCATTGTTGAAAATGCGCACAAAAGCGTCGGCATGGGCCGCGCGCGGCGGATAGATCGCCATCAACTGATCATACGGAACCCCCGCGGCAGCTAGATGCGCATCTGCGGAGGTAATATGATCCGGATTTGGCCGCATGTCCACCACTACGATCTCGTTTCCGAGACCGTTCATTTTCACAAAGGGATGATTGGATAGAACGCTCATGCCCTCAATCCGCCGCCATGTTTCCCGTTATAAGGTCACGCCGGTTCAATGGCCAGCCGACTGCTGCCTCAAGTAGTCCAGGCCCGGCCGATTATCAGCAGGTCAGCTAACCGAAAGGCTTAAGTCGCCAGGAAGCTTGTCCTGCAAGGAGACTTCAATGGTCGCATTGCGAACCCTGTTACTGCAAGTCGCAGTTGCCTTGGCGGGTTTCGGCCTGTCGGGAGCCGTCGCGCAGACACCTAAGCCCTCGCCGCCACCCGCCATCGCCGTTACGCCAAATGATCCGTTTGGCGAACAAGTGACGATGACCGAAAAGACGATCGTCTATTTCGAGGGTTCGGGCCAGTGGGACTCTGCGTTCGATACCATCGTAGCCGCGTTCAAGTCGGTTTATGGCGCGATGGAGAAACTCGGCGCCAAGCCCAACGGAGCGCCGATGACAATCTACACGGCAACCGACGATACGGGCTTTCAATTCCAGGCGGCCGTGCCGGTCGCGCAGGCGCTTGCCCCACCGCCAGACGGCAAGATCAAGGTCGGCAAGTCCCCTGTCGGCACGGCGCTCAAGTTCGTTCACCGCGGCTCCTACGACGAGATGGACACAACCTATGAGGCGATCGCCCACCATCTCGATGAGAAGAAGCTCGAAGCCAAGGACCTGTTCGTGGAACAATACATGACAGACCCGGTCACGACGCCTGACGACGACCTCGTGATCGAGATCTACGTGCCGCTCAAGTGACTAGATTGTAGGCCGGATTGAGCGTAGCGAAATCCCGGACGGGCTATCACCGCGCGTAAAGCTGCCCCCCGGCTACGGCTTCCCTTCCGTTGCGTCGAAACGTCGTCAGACTGATCGGGGTCAATGAATGGCCGTCGCGGTTCTCCGAAACTATATGTGCGCAGCAGCATGGGCAGTGAACTCATCCGGTGAGTTGCATCTAACAGCGGAGGAATCGGCAATGTCGGACTTGACCCGCGACGAGGTTTTGGCGGCCGTCCACCCGATCGACGACGCCACAATCGCCGAAATCATCGCAACCGGCGTCGACCACGATGAACTGCGGCAGGCCTGCCGTTTCTACGCCAGGGACCGCGCGGCGAGGACACCCGAGGATGTGCCACGCGGTCGCGTCGGCCGGGTCGTGTCGATCCTGGAGCGCGCTGAAGCAGAGGTGAAGGAGAGCTGGCTCGGCGAATTCGGCTCGACTTTGCAATAGCGAGGATGCCCCTTGGCCTACCCTGGGGCAGCGGGAGCCGTATGGACAGTCAGGTCCCGCGGTGCGGTTGACTTTAGGGCGGGCGCGCCATAAGTCTGCGGGGCTCTCGAAAGAGCCGTAAATGATCCGCCGCCCGGCCCGATGAGACCGGAGGCCAACGCCCGACAGCGCTGTGCGCCCTCGGGCGAAATTGGTATTTTCGATGTTCGAAGGTCTGTCCGACAAACTGTCCGGCATTCTCGACCGGCTGACCCGGCGTGGCGCACTCACCGCCGCCGACGTGGATGCGGCAGCCCGCGAGGTCCGCCGCGCGTTGCTGGAGGCTGATGTCGCACTCGATGTGGTGCGAACGTTCATCGACAAGCTGCGTGAGCGCGCCGTCGGCGCCGAGGTGGTGAAGTCGGTGACGCCCGGCCAGATGGTGGTGAAGATCGTTCACGACCAGCTCATCGAGACGCTTGGCGTTGTCGCGGACCCCATCGATCTCAACGCGCCCGCGCCGGTTCCAATCATGATGGTCGGCCTGCAAGGTTCCGGCAAGACCACCACGGCTGCCAAGATCGCCCGGCGCCTCAATGATCAGATGCGGCGCAAGACGCTGATGGCCTCGCTCGACGTCCGCCGTCCGGCCGCCATGGAACAGCTCGCGGTGCTGGGCCAGCAGGTCGGCGTCAACACGCTGCCGATCGTTGCGGGGCAGACGCCGGTCCAGATCGCGCGGCGCGCCATCGAGGCCGGCCGTCTCGGCGGTTACGACGTCGTGCTGCTTGACACCGCGGGCCGAACCACGCTCGATGACGCAATGATGGCGGAGGCTGCCGAGGTCAAAGCGGCGACTTCTCCGCATGAGGTGTTGCTGGTCGCCGACAGCCTCACCGGCCAGGACGCTGTCAATCTGGCGCGCGCATTCGATGAGCGCGTCGGCCTCACCGGCATTGTGCTCACAAGGGTCGACGGCGATGGGCGCGGCGGCGCCGCGCTCTCCATGCGGGCCGTCACCGGCAAGCCCATCAAGCTCATCGGCACCGGCGAAAAGCTCGATGCGCTGGAGGACTTCCACCCCGCCCGTATTGCTGACCGCATCCTCGGCATGGGCGATATCGTTTCGCTGGTCGAGAAGGCCGCCGCGACCATCGATGCCGAGAAGGCGATGCGGGCCGCGGAACGCATGCGCAAGGGCGCATTCGATCTCAACGACCTGCGCGAGCAGCTCGAACAGATGCAGAAGATGGGCGGCTTGGGCGGGCTGATGGGCATGCTTCCGGGCATCGCCAAGATGAAGAACCAGATCGCCGCCGCCAACCTCGACGACAAAATCCTCAAGCGCCAGGTCGCCATCATCCAGTCGATGACAGCCGCGGAACGGCGCCGCCCCGATGTCCTGAAGGCCAGCCGCAAGAAACGCGTCGCCGCCGGCTCCGGCACCAAGGTCGAGGAAGTCAACAAGCTTCTCAAAATGCACCGGGGCATGGCCGACATGATGAAGGCCATGGGCGGCGCCAAACGCGGGCCGCTCGCCGGCCTTGCCAATGCGCTCGGCATGGGCGCCGGCATGCCGAGCCCGGAGGAGATGGCGAAACTCGCCGAAAAGATGCCGGGTGGTCTGCCGGGGGGGCTCCCCAATGTGCCCAAGCTCCCGCCCGGGATGCCGGGAGCGCCGCTGCCGTTTCCCGGCGCGCCGAGCGGCTTACCGGGTGGCCTGCCCAGTCTTGGTCCGAGGGGACCCGGATTGCCGGGTCTTGGCGGCTTTCCGGGCCTCGGCAAAAAGAAATAGCCGTTCCCCCTCCTTCCCCTCCCCCGCCTGCTGGAGGGAAAGGGGTACGCGATCGATCAATCGACGAAAGGACGCAGAATGTCTCTGAAAATCAGGATGGCCCGCGCCGGCACCAAGAAGCGGCCTGTCTATCACATTGTGGTGGCCGACAGCCGTTATCCGCGCGACGGCCGTTTCATCGAGCGGCTCGGCTACTTCAATCCGCTCATGCCGAAGGACAATGCGGAACGGCTCAAATTCGATATCGAGAAGGCCAAGAGCTGGCTCGCCAAGGGAGCAACACCGTCCGATCGTATCTTGCGTTTCCTTGATGCCGCAGGCGTGCGCAAGCGCGCTGCGCGCAACAATCCGGAGCGAGCGGTTCCTCGCAAAGAGCGCAAGGCCAGAGCCGAGGCTGCCGCCAAGGCGGCTGCCGCGGCACCGAAGCCGGCTGCGGCGGCGCCGAAGCCGGCCGCATAGTGCCGGCACCCCCTCCCCTCGGCGCGCTCCCGTGAAAAACCGCGTCTGCGTTGCCAGGATCGGGGCGGCGCACGGTACGGGGGGCGAGGTCAGGCTGTGGCCGTTCACCGCTCGGGCGGAGGCGGTCGCAACTTACGGCCCGCTGCAAACGGCCGATGGAACGCGGGCCTTCGAAATTGAAGCTCTCCGGCCAGCCAAGGATTTCCTGGTCGCTCGCCTTAAGGGTGTAACTGACCGTACAGCCGCCGAGCGGTTGCGCAACACCGACCTTTATGTGCCACGCGAGCGGCTGCCGATCCCGGAGCCGGAAGAGTTCTACTATGCCGACCTGATCGGGCTTCGAGCGGAGGATCTAGCGGGCCGGGCAATCGGGAGCGTCGTTGCGGTTCATAATTTCGGCGCCGGAGATATCCTGGAGATCGCGCCGGCCGCAGGCGGAGATACCGTGATGCTGCCCTTCTCGACCGCCGTTGTCCCGAACGTGGAGATCGCGGCCGGGCGTATCGTGGTCGAGATGCCCGAAGGGTTGCTTGCATCAGAAGACGCGGCGGCTGCGTGCGTTGCACTGGCGGAGAAGAACAAAGGCGCGTGATCAATGTGGCGTGCCACGGTCCTCACGATCTTCCCCGAGTTGTTTCCGGGGCCCTTAGGGGCAAGCCTCGCCGGAAAGGCGAGCGCGAACGGCCTGTGGTCGCTTGAGACGGTCGATGTTCGTGATTTTACGACCGATCGTCACCGCTCGGTCGACGATACCCCGGCGGGCGGCGGTCCGGGAATGATCATGAGAGCGGACGTGCTCGGCCGCGCCATCGATGCGGTGACGGACGACGGTCGTCCGCGCCTCTTACTGTCGGCACGGGGGCAGCCGCTGAACCAGGCCTGGGTGCGCGAGCTTGTGCAAGGTCCCGGAGTTGTCGCCGTGTGCGGTCGCTTCGAGGGGGTTGACGAGCGGGTCATTGCGGGGCGCGGCCTCGTCGAGGTGTCGATCGGCGACTACGTCCTGGCAGGTGGCGAACTCGCCGCCATGGTGCTGATCGATGCCTGCGTGCGTCTGATCCCCGGCGTGATGGGCAAGGAGTGTTCAGCGGCCGATGAGAGCTTTTCCTTGGGCCTGATCGAATACCCTCAGTTCACCCGGCCGCAGGTATGGGAGGGTCTCGCCATCCCGCAGGTGCTCACCTCCGGTGACCACAGCAAGGTCGATTCCTGGCGCCGCGCTGAGGCCGAACGCCTGACCCGGGAGCGGCGGCCGGATCTTTGGGCCGCTTACCAAGCCCACCCGCTCCCTACCCTCCCCAGCGTACTGGGCAGGGTAGGGAGGGGGAAAGGCTCGCCAAAAAGGTGACAAGGCCGCGACTTTGTCGTATAGGCCGGCTGGAAAGCGCAGTCCTAACCCCGACCCACACCCTACCCTTCCCCGCATGCGGGGAAGGGTAGGGTGTGGGGGTCTGCAGGGACGCGCAAAGAGGGGCTGCCGACGGAGATACCCATGAACGTAATTCAAGAGCTCGAAAAAGAGCAGATGGCGAAGCTTTCCGCCGGCAAGGAGATCCCCGATTTCGGGCCCGGCGATACCGTACTGGTGAACGTGAAGGTGGTCGAAGGAGACCGCACGCGCGTACAGGCCTATGAGGGCGTGTGCATCGGCAGGTCCGGCGGCGGGCTCAATGAGAACTTCACGGTGCGCAAGATTTCTTACGGGGAAGGCGTCGAGCGTGTGTTTCCGCTCTATTCGCCGACGGTCGACTCGATCCAGGTCGTGCGCCGCGGCAAGGTTCGCCGCGCCAAGCTCTACTACCTGCGTGAGCGCCGCGGCAAATCGGCCCGTATCGGCGAGCGCCAGGAGCGCGGCGCAGAAACGCGCAGCACTGAAACCGCCGAAGCCGCGCGGTAAATACTCTTGTCACCGCGAAGGAGCGCGTGAAGAAATGAGGGCCCTCATCCTGAGGAGCGCGCTCTTGCGCGCGTCTCGAAGGATGGACGCACGGCACGGACTCTCTGCCATCCTTCGAGACGCGCCCTGAAGGGCGCTCCTCAGGATGAGGTCCGAATTGTTTCGTCGCACGCGCTTTCGCAGAAATGACACCAGAGAGTTGGTCAGCGCGCCGTACCGGTTCCATTTCACCGAAACGCGCTCTAAACCATCAGCGCCAATCCGCAACCGATGCGACAGGATCACCATTCATGACCGCTCGCACCCTCTACGACAAGATCTGGCAAGACCATCTGGTCGACGAACAACCTGATGGCACCTGTCTGATTTATATCGACCGGCATCTCGTTCACGAGGTGACGTCACCGCAGGCATTCGAAGGGTTGCGTCTCGCCGGCCGCAAAGTGCATGCGCCCGACAAGACGCTTCTGGTGGTCGACCATAACGTCCCCACCACCGACCGCAGCAAGCCAAACCCTGACCCGGAAAGTGCGGCGCAGATCGCTTATCTGGCGGAGAACGCCAAGCTGTTTGGCCTCGAGTATTTCGACGAATTCGACAAGCGCCAGGGCATCGTCCACATCATCGGGCCGGAACAGGGCTTTACGCTGCCGGGCACCACGATCGTGTGCGGCGACAGCCATACCGCTACTCATGGGGCGTTCGGGGCGCTCGCCTACGGCATCGGCACATCGGAAGTCGAGCACGTGCTCGCGACCCAGACGCTCTACCAGAAAAAATCAAAGAACATGCGCGCCGTGATCGACGGCCAGCTGCCGCACGGCGTCACCGCCAAAGACATCATCCTCGCCATCATCGGCGAGATCGGCACCGCGGGCGGCACAGGCTACGCCATCGAATACGCCGGCGAGGCGATCAATGCACTGTCAATGGAAGGCCGCATGACAGTCTGCAACATGTCCGTCGAAGGCGGCGCCAAGGCCGGATTCATTGCGCCCGACGACAAGGTCTATGCCTACCTGAAGGATCGTCCGAAGGCCCCGAAGGGCAAAGCGTGGGATGAGGCGCGGCGCTATTGGGACACGCTGCGCAGTGACGACGGCGCCCATTTCGACCGCGAAATCAGACTGGACGGCGCCAGCCTGCCGCCGCTCGTGACCTGGGGAACGAGCCCAGAGCAGGTGGTCGCGATAACGGGCCGCGTTCCGCTGCCGGCCGAGCTCGCCGACGAGAACAAGCGCATCGCCGCCGAAACCTCGCTCGCCTATATGGGTCTGCGGGGCGGCGAGAAGATCACTGACATTGCGATCGACCGGGTGTTCATCGGATCATGCACCAACGGGCGCATCGAGGATCTGCGCGCTGCGGCGAAAGTCGTCGACGGAAAAACAGTGAGTAGCCACGTCAACGGCATGATCGTGCCGGGCTCCGGCATTGTGAAAGAGCAGGCGGAGGGCGAAGGCCTCGACAAGATCTTCATCAAGGCGGGCTTCGAATGGCGCGAGCCGGGTTGTTCCATGTGTCTGGCAATGAACCCGGACAAGCTCAAGCCGGGCGAGCGCTGCGCTTCGACCTCCAACCGCAACTTCGAAGGCCGGCAGGGTTACAAGGGCCGCACTCATTTGGTGTCGCCCGCAATGGCGGCGGCGGCAGCCATCGCGGGTCGCTTTGTCGATGTGCGGGAATGGAAATGAATGCCTGAGATCAATGATCCTTGTAGCCCGGACGTCTTAAAGCGCAAGACCCGCCTTCCGGCGGGTCTTTTGTTGGAGCAGGCTTAGTAGCAGGCCCACACACGATGCCAGTAGGGCCAAGCCACCCATCTCCAGCAGCCATAGGGGCCGTAGTAGGCGGGGTAGACGCCGAAGAAACGAGGCCCGCCCCATCCGCCACGCCAGCCGCCGAAACCGCCGTGGAAGCCACCGAAACCCCCATGCCAGCCGCCGCCGCCGTGCCAACCACCACCAT
>WNFQ01003304.1_pt1 | contig 11738 bp, 11 predicted proteins | sample 5400171 | NCBI WGS metagenome assembly WNFQ01 (sample SAMN13153356, study PRJNA577476) | soil metagenome | isolation source: 20 cm soil under Madrone tree | place: USA:California | collected 2016-06-14
CATAGAGCAACAGCTGCATAAGACTGGCCCGCTCCAGCAAAGTGTGCTCTTCCTCTGCTGCCTCGGATTTTCCAGCGACAACATTCCCCGCTGAGATATGTATCCATTCCCTGATAAAAGAAGGATATTTCCACGGGCTCAGCGGAGGGCTCTGGTCTTCCACCCAGAAAAGCTGCCGCATATCTGATTTACCCGCGTGCAGAAAGGCAAAGCCGAGCAACGAAATAAGCATAGTAAGCCAGGGGACTCTGCGCGCTCCTAAAGTGTATCCGATGCCTGCGATGAGGATAACGGACATGGCATTGGTAAGCAGCAGGGTTGGAATGTTCGAAATAACTAAAAAGCTAAGCAGGAGTTTGAACGTTATGCTCTTCGGCTTGGTCAGCTCACCGCTACCCATTCGATAGCTCAAGGCGAAGCAACCCAGCGCCTGCAAAGACAAGGCGACAGCGCGCACTAATGAAAAAATTTGGAACGGCAAATTCAGCCACTGCGCGGTCGTTGCAATATTGAGGAGCAGACTGCCCCCGATAGCGATCAGAAAGGCTAGATCTGAACTGCCTGGCCGTAATAACAAGCATGAACGCGGCGGCCGCGGAATGGACCGAGCTACCAGATACCAGATCAGAGTTCCAAGCAGAAGAAAACCAGTAACCGTGGCTGCTGCTATAAGCTGGTTGTTCGCCGGAAAAAGAGAGACAATCGGATGCTCATACAACAGTGGGAGGGCATGAGTCGGAATATGCGTGGCCGAGAAGAGCGGAAAAAGGGGAAACCCGAATGCCTTGCCAGTCATCCATAGCCATACCGGGAGTAATGCCGCTGCAGTGATCATGCACGCCCCTAATGTGCTCTCGCTGTATTGAGGGTGGGCTGTGGCTACGACAAGGATTACGAGCAAAAGTGCGCCGATCCAGAATACACGCCCTAGCGAAAGTTTAGCCCACGGCGACGCTACAGCCGAGATAGTCGGCGCCACCGCATTCATTCGCGTTGTGGTCTTTCCAATGCCCTATCGAAAATTTCGCACAGACGACGCGTCATCTCTCGTGCACCGTAATTTGCCATCTCCTGCTGATCAACCTCGGGAGCGAGTCCAGCTTCAGCCATAAGGAACGTCTGCTGCAAGGCTTGTGCCACGTCGGACAGAGAACGGTCCGGGTCCTCAGGTAGAAAGGTAATGAGATTTGCACCGCTGGAATGCTGGAGAAGTTGAATTCCAGGACTGTCCTGGTGCAAAATCGCGAGCAAGGGTTTACGAGCGAAAAGGTAAGTTGCGAGTTTCGATGGGTTGTACGCTGCTGAATCCGAGCCTACGATGAGAAGCGCATCTGCGTCCTGCAGCAGTCGCAGCGATTCGAAATAAGGCACTCTCGTAGTTTGTTCTTCGACCAAATCAGCTACGCCGTATTCCGCCGCAATTGGCGTTACGGTCTGCTCCGCGCGATTCGCCGACGCGTAGCTCGTGCCAATGAAGTGAAGCCGTACCTGATTCCATCTCCGATCCCTGTATCGAAGCTCATTCAGGCTGCGGAATAACAGGCTGAGTGACTTTGCCATGATTCTACCGGCAGCTCCCACGTAAACCCAGTGCTGCTTCCCGTCATCGCGATTAAAAACGCGCTGTCGAATGCTCGCTTGAACCGCGAGTTCGAAGTCCTGTTCAGCGATGCCGAACGGCAAAAGAGTAAACCGTTCCGGACCGAGGTGTGGATACCGCCCACCTAGCGCTTGAATGTAGAAAGGTGACACCGATATCACGTGAGAAACATTTCGCATAACCCGCGGCTCGAGCTCATTGGCGAGAAAGCGACTAAATCGATATTTTAGCTGCCCACCTGGTGGCGGCGTACCTGTGGTTTCGTAGTAATCACTTAACCAGGGGTCTTGCATATCCACGACATAAGGAACGTGAAAGCGGCGTTTCCAAACAGGCCCGAGAGTCATCACCGCAAACTGCGTCGTGGAAAAGAAGACAAGATCGAACGCTTCATTTTCTGCCTTCTTAGCATTGCCGGCCCTGCCGCGCGCGAGCAGCCGGTTTCCTGCTCTCCAAAGAAACGGTAAGCTCCGTATCGCCAGATTCCCAACTCCAGCGCGGCGGGTAACCGCGATGGGCAGCGCGGCGACGCGAAGTATTTCCACATCGCCTGGAATACTAGATTCCAAGACTGGATCGAGTGTTGCACCTTCAACGTGTTGCGGGCGCACCGCTAGAACTGTCGCCGTCCACCCGAATTCCTTCAGATATGACAGTGACATCCGTATCCGCTGATGATCCGGGGCGTTTACCGGTGGAAAGTGCGGACTAATTATCAACGTTCGGCCGGACATGGCAAACGGTTAGCCGCGTGTAAGCGCCTTCTGCACGCCGCCTATAAAATTTTGCTTCTCGATATCCCAATTAAACCGTTCGTGGGCCAAACGCGAAGCTTCTTCACGAGCTCTAATCTGCTCTTCCCTTGAGGCTAAGAAATTATCGAGGGCAGCAGCTGCGTTTCTGGCGGATTGTAAATCAACAAGTATTGCGGCTGACCCAAGTTGAGTGGCCAGCTCGGTATGTGCCGAGGTGCGGCTTAAGAGAACAGGGATTCCGGCAAGGAGATAGATGAAAATTTTGTTCGTAAGGCAAATGTCACGATTCGCCGTTGTTGATGTTTCAAGGGATAGCCCAATGTCATGCTCGGCGGCCAAACGCGCCATAGCATCCGGGGCGGCAACCGGAAGGATTTTAATGCGTTTTACAAGGTCATCACCGCCTACTGTTCTCGCTGTAGCTAATAAACGGTTAACGTACCCTGGGCTAGCGTTACCTCGTAAGACCAATTCAGCCTTTGTCTTCATGCAGGCCAGAGCAGCCACTATCTCTTCCAAGCCTCGATTTTCACCGATTGTTTGTGAGAACCAGTACAAAGACGGCATTTCCCCGCGCCAGGACCGAGGTACTCCAGGCTGCTTAGGAGCTTGCGAAAGCGGGAACACATTCAATATGGGCTGCATTTGGACATGGTAATCTCGCCGATACGCATCGCTGATGCCAGCTGACGCGGCGGTAAGATGAGCGGCCTTCGGCAGCCAATAGCGCTCGATGCTTTTGCGAATGCGCAATTCGGGCGCGTTCATCTCTGTCATGGCGAGTTCGCCGCAATGGTAATCTTCAGCGTCAAAACCAAATCGTGCGTTGTAACGCTGTGCTGCCGCGCCGGCTGCCGGTAAGGCCGCCAGGTTATGTGCAATATATAGATCAGCGCGGTGTCGCCGCGTCGCTTCACTCAAAGCAGGCGTCAGCGGATGATGGCCAGTTGCAGCGAGGAAAGAAGGGATCCGGTTCAATGCGGCAGCCATTTTGCGTGCTGCACGCTGCCTCATCACTCTGCCAAGTCTCCTCCAGCTTGGCTGCCGATAGCTGACCTTGATGAACTCGTCGGCCACTTCCTTCGCTATTTCAGAGTCATAACCGGCGAGCGAAGGCATAATGTCTGCGGCAACGATCCGGACGCGATACCCGGATTCCCGTAAAGTAGAGGCTTCCTTAACAAGACGTGGATTAGCGGCGAGGTTTGCTGAGGTAACCAGGCAAATGGTTGCTCCATTCACGCGGCGTTTGCATCCTTTGTCAGCGAGCCCGGAAAAGGCGGGCGCGGTTTGTAGCCGAATCGGTAGGCTGCGCGTTGTATACGCTTCGCTACTTTCCATCCGAACACGTCGCGCAATTTTTCGAAGGGCCTTGTTCCGGTGGGGGACAAATTGCTTCCACCTAGCTCCTCTATTCGGCGCTCCGCTTTCCTTAGTAGGTCGCTGTAATCGGGGTAATAAGCGTAGATGAAGTCCTGCAGCAGATTCGCACACGCTCGGCGAGCACGAGCATCGTCTCTAACTGCGAGGAGATGGCCGGTGCCGAGTAACACCGAATTAAGAGCAGATTCCACTGCGCCCCGGCTTCCTGCTTTGCTTAACGTTCCGGATCTGCCGGAACGATAGTAAACGGGAGCTCCAGGCGCGAAACAAACCTGCCTGACATGACAAAGAACACGAGCGAAAAACTCGAAGTCATTAATCAAGGAAAGCCGCTCGTTCCATCCGCCGACTCTATCAATTACCTTACGCGGAATTAACCAAAGAGCGCATTGCATCATGGGTCGAGCACCCAACCATGCTTCAACCAGCCAATCGGTCGGTTCCATATCTCGCCAGACCCGTTCGGGGTTTAATTGGAATGTTGTCAAGTCGTCGCCGTGGAATCTTCCCCACTCTGCTGAGGAAATTGCAGTGTCACTGTTTTCGAGCCGCACCATCTGCCTTGCGACTAATTCGGGGTGGATCAAGTCATCGGCATCGAAGAATTTGACGTAATCGCCATTGGCGCTCTTGAGGGCGCGATTGGCGGCCGCACTTTGGCCGCGATTCTCCTGCGAGATGACGACGACCCCGCGGCCCTCGAACTCACGGGCAATCGAAAGACTTCTATCGGTTGAGCCATCATCAACGACAATGATTTCTTTGTTCGGCCAAGTCTGGCTCAGTGCTGATTCGATGGCGGCACTAAGATAAGGAGCTGAGTTATACGAGGGCATCAAAATTGATACACTTGTGCGCGCGTTGATCATTTACCCGACTTCTTTCACGTGACCCTTTCGAATATGCGATTATGCCCAATATTCAGCATATTCTTAAAGCCTATCTCCGGCAGCACGGACATCATGTCTTTACAGTTTTTTTCTCCCAGATATTCATCGACTGTTTCGCAGCTGAACCTTCCACGTTGCGTTCTTGAGTAGCTAGGTCGAGGAAGTTCGATAATACGGGAAAGCAACGCCGGCTGCGAAGGATCTGGCAGGTTATTATGGGCCGTCGAAATGTTACTTTCAAAAAATGCAGCCAATCTCTCACTGTTGCATTTTTAAGAAGGCGACGGCGTTCGACGCCAACTATCGCTGTATGAAACAAAACGCCCGTAGACCTTGGAGTGGAAGCTCTGCGTGACTGCCAAAGACGTTGCAACGTGGAAGTACTCAGTGAAGTATGCCGCAGAAAAGTGCTCGCTAACAAGAGCTGACTCTGTCCCCAGATCGCCTTATTCGAGTTTCTAGCCGACCCCTGCGTAATCGAGAAGTTGGCGAGAGTCTGCGGAACGAATAAAATCGGATAAGAGAATGTCCGTTCGCGAACGTGTTCGATGATATCAAAGGGCGTTTCATCGGGAATTCGATACTCGGCGGCGTGCCGCGAACGGAGCAACATGGATCCATTTGAGTGTAATGCCCCGCTGATCTGGTATGGCTGCGGCCAGGCAATTAGTCGCGGTTCGTTAGTCCCTTCGACCTGCCACACAGTACGATGCAGATCAGTCCACGTTCCATCGGCTTCTTCCTGCCAGCAATTCTGGTTACACCACGCCACATCGACGTGGGGGAAACGCTCCAAAGTCGCTACCATTTCCTCTAAGAAGTCCCGTTCCCACCAGTTGTCGTCCTCGAGCAAGCTGAGATATGGCTCCGAAGCATCCTTGAAAAGCAGGTTAAAGGTTGCAGTTGGCCCGAGGTTTCGCTCGTGCGGCACATAGTGTATTCGGGGATCGTTAATCAACTGGCAGAGCTCCCCGGGGGAAGGATCGTCAGGTGCATCATTGTGCAGCTCGCACGTCCAGTCCTGTAGCGTCTGTGCGAGGAGGCTCTTGAGCGCTCGCCCAAGCAATTTCGGACGCTTATAGGTAAGCAGGTGAACGCGGACGCGAGCTGTCATACCAAGCCATTGGACGTTTCCGAATTTTGCATGCGGCGAAGGCAAACGCGCCATGATTCCCGAAAATAAAACTGCTTCGCGTCCGCGACATAGTGATGCATGATCGCTTTCGGCTGGACACATTCCTCAGGCGCAGGCCAAGTGATGTAGGCTTGGGCGGGGGCTACCGCGCATTCACGGCCGGCTAGTAACATCGCCGCCAAAGCTTGCTCCAAATAGTAAGTTGTGCGGCCGGAACCATCGAGCGCAGCGATCCATTGCTCAAGTCTATCCCAGTCAATCTTTTCGCTTTGCAGACCGCACACGCCGACATTCAAGCACTTCGGCGGGGGTACACCGGCCAGTTTAGTGAGGGCGTCCCGCCCATACCCATACGACTCTTCTGTATCAAGCATATAGAGCGGTTCGCCGGGCGCGCGCAACCACTCGAGCAGGAAGTCTGGCCGGCGAAAAAACAACATGTCGGAGTCCAGAACCAGTTTCCAACCAGCGGAGCCGACATGAGGATCGATCAGTTTTCGTATGTTGGGGTAGCTGTGCCAGCGCTCGTGCAAGCGTGGGAACTTCGCTTCAGGAAGAACCCGGTCGAGTTTCCGTTCACTCTCGGTATACGATACCAATCTGGCCGAAGGAAAAATGCGACGAAGGTGCTGTCGGTGGTTGCCAAGCGTGCCATCATCGTAGAATACGGGCTTAATTAGTTCAGTGGCGGAATGAGCGGCCAGCGACCGGACGCAAAAAGCCGATTGATACCAAAATCTGGCGCCGGTGAGCATGTGAACTTCGTACGATGGCAAGGAGCTTTCAGAACCTTTCACCGGCTTCATTTCGCGCGCCGTGCGTTCCATCTCGCGGCGCGCGCGGGCAGTCACGAGCTGGTTCCAAGGGCCTCCCTCCCGGATCGAACGGCGGACAGTCGCGACTGGTTTATAATAGATGAGATAGACAAAACGCCCGATAGTTACTTTTCGCGATCGTCTTTTCATTGAAGTATTGACTGCGCAGCTATCAAGATTGGAGCTGCAAAGAACTCATTACCTGGCACGGCGCTTTTCCATCGTGGCGCGACAGGAACTCGCGGTATAAAGCTGTCCACTCGTGGTCGGACATTGTTCTGCACTCCTCGTACAAACCGGCCCTTATTTTCATCAGTCGGGCAGCTTGTCGGAGTCCTATGGTACGGGCTAGTAAGCCGAAGATCGGGCCGCCAATCGCAACGGGGTCGAGATTCTTGCTCGCCGCAGCGATCGCCAACAGTCTCTGACCAAATTCAGGATGGAAGTCACGCGGCAATCGTCTCCAGCTTCTCAATGCGACCTCGGCCAACATTCTTTGTAAATCCACGCTGAATTCGCGCCGCCTCATCACCGCAAGTGAGTCCTCCATCAGCGCGAGCGAGCCGATCGCGAGTCGCTCCCAAGTGCCGGTGATCCGTCCGGTATCATGCAATCCGATGATAGCGCGCGGGCCACTCACCTTTCGCACTGCTCCTGGCTGATAAGCGCACACGTGGTAAAACCAAATTTCCGCCACGGGGTTGTACAACGGATGAGCGGGCAACTTCGAATTTTCGACGGCCCTCTGCAGAAAGCTGCAGCGGAACATCGGCGAATGTGGCGCCGGCTGTACCCGGAAACAGAATTCAGCTGTGCTGGAAACCTCCGGTGTAACTGCTTCGTCTTCCAGGCGCAGTTGCTCGTACGGCACGTTCAGGATTGTTTTGGCTGAGTCGGTATAGCTGATGTCGAGGTTGTGATCTCGCATTGCGGCCACTTGCAACTGCAGTTTGTCTTCCGAAACAAGATCGTCGGAGTCGAGAAAAAGAACAAACTCGCCCGTTGCGCGATTTAAGCCGGCAAGGCGGGCGAAAAGTAAGCCGCGATTCTCCGTCTCAACAACGGTGACAGAATCGAGCATTCCGTCGAGCGTCGAACGTGCCGGAGGCTTGGAACCGTCATCCACTAAAAGGATCTGCATGTTGAGATCAACGGCAGCGCGTCGAATACTCTCGAAACAATAGCTAACGACTGCTGGCGGCCGATTATAGTAGGGAATGACAATCGATAGCTCGGTCATTTTTGCCGCTGCCACGCATGCACGCCTGCCAGGCTCGCTGGGTATGCAATATGTTCGAATGGAATTTCCGCCGCTGGCTGACCGAGGAGGTCGGACTTAATTCGATATTCGAAGCCAGAGCGGTCGAGGAGCGCGAGCGCTTCATGCCAGCAAAGGCGATCCCCATTCCAATGATGTAATTCAACGAACATTGACTTGATGTTCGTGAGACAACCTGCGGCATCTAAATGACTAAGGATCGGTAGCTCCGAGCCTTCCACATCTAGCTTGAGAAAATCAACAGGCTTCGCGCAGAACTTGGCGACATTGACGGTGCGAACCGTAGTCCCGCCGCGTGCATCAAGAGCGCCGGTGTCGCCGCCGGTGCTGCGAAACGACGCCTCCCCGTCTTCAATCCACGCGGCACATGGGACGATTTCTGTCTCGCGATCAGTCCAATTCACCCGCACGTTTTCCCGAAGAACCTTAACGAGGTTGGGATCGGGTTCGAACGCCGTGATATGCGCGCCGGGAAAACGTTCGCGACAGCGACGGACCGCCACGCCAATATTAGCCCCTATATCAAGGATCGTGGGGTTTTTGTTCAGAGACCGAAAATCATATGTGCCGCAAAGATAGATGTCCGCCAACTGGTGGAACAATGAGCGTCCATCGCAATACCGAATTGGTTTATCTCGCCATCTAACTTCGCCGCCCTCTTGGCGCACATCGAATAATTGACGTCTGAGCGATGCCAGTTCAGCTCGCTGCGATCGCGTAACGAGGAAACGCGCCTTTCGCAATGCGTGCTGGTAATCGCACCATCTCATCTCATCGCGCGCCCGTCGAAGATGCCGCAGGCTCCACGCCAACGGATATACGCCGGTCCGGCGCGCCAAGGGCGGAGCCTAAAAAAGGCGCGCGCTTTTCGGGCGGCCGCGCCAGTCCAAGAGATCGGGGTCCAGCCAGTGGAAACGTTATGGACTCGCAATAGCCTTACCCACGTTCGCGATGAAGCATAATTTAATCGCGCGAGATAGCTTGTTGTAGTTCGCCTTGCGGAAACCAAATGAGTCAACACCAGTTCGGGCACGTATTCCACGTCAAAGCCTTGCTTCAGCACTGTCAATACCAGGTCGTTATCTCCGCCGGAAGCGAGCGATTCACCAGAGCGATCAAGTCCCATCCGGATCGGATCGTGCTCGATTTCCGCAGCCCAGTTCAGAGCGAGTTGGCGTCGCACCGCCATCCCGGCGCCAATCGGTGCGCAGCTGGGGTAGCTGCTGGCGCCGCTGGCCCGCAGCGACTCCGGGCCCAGATCTCGGACCGCCAGCATTTGCCAGAATTCTTTCGTCCAGTCTGGCGGTGTTGTTTCGAATTCCGGTAGTGCCTTCCCTCCGCAGGCGCCCAGTTTCGCGTCGGCCTCGAATCGGCTCGATGCAACAGACAGGTAATCTGTCGCGAGCACGTTGTCGTCATCCACGAAAACAATAACCTCACTCCTCGCCTGACGAATTCCGCGGATGCGAGCCGGAGTGAGCCCAAGTCTCTCCTCGACAACTACGGTCATGGGCAAGTCTGCCAGACTCGACAAGATTTTAGGGTCTAACCGAGGCGCACTTCCGTTATCTACCACAATGAGCTCACGCTGGTGCGAGGGAAAATTCTGATCCCGGACCGCCCCTATTGTGCGTCTGAAGCGACCGGGATTGGGATTATGTGTCGGAATAATGACGCTAATAAACACAGTTCTGACTATTCGCGAGTACCGACAACTCGGGCTGGCACACCCATCGCGATACTGTTCGCCGGGAGATTCTTCGTCACTACCGCGCCCGCGCCGACGACGCACCCATCACCGATAGTAACGCCTCCGAGCACTTTAACACCCGCGCCAAGCCACACGTCACGGCCAATTTTCGTTGGACGCAGAATATCCGGTTTGTGACGAATAATCTCATCGCGGGCAGCGACCGAATGATTCGATGAGACAATGCAGCAATGCATCGAAATCAATGAATGGTCGCCAATCTCCACCCCGCCCTGGCCGTAGATCACCGTATGTGGGCCGAGGAAAACGTCGCGACCGATTGTAATGAAGCCTTGCCACGGATTTAACTCTACTCCAAAACTTAGTTGGCACTCGGGTCCGACCGTCACTTTGCCGGGAACTGACCCCCAGGGCGCGATCGAAACCAATCGATCCACGTGGCAGCTTCGGTCGAGATGTAGACCTTGGCGTGCCAGACGCCACCGACGGTAATGTTGAACAATTGCAGCACAGTTCATTGCGGCGCCAATTTCAACACAGTTGAATTCCGATAGGCGAATCGATGTCCAAGTTGGATCAAACGTTTCTCAAATAAATACCAAGTCGATGCCGCCAGACAAATACTTACTATCAATGCGCCGCAAACTACGCCCAAATCCAAGGGACTCGCTATTGCTGGACCTCGCCGAAAAAGCAGAAGAAACATTAGCCCGAGAACAGCAGAATGAACCAGATAGAGCATATAGGAAACTCTGCCGAAAAATCTGAGTAGTCGATTCCTCAAGAAGCTGGCTATAAGGTGCAGCCTCCGAGTTTGCAGCAGCAATATTAAGAGCGCACTCGCGATCGCGATCCAGGAGTACCCGATCGCAATGGTAGGAAAAGAGAGCTGCCCGAAACCCAGGAATGGGAATAAGGCAATCGTGACCCACATTAGCGCCAGTCCACAGAGCAACAGTTGCTGACGTCGGTAAATCCATGCCGAAGCGTTAGGGTCCTGCTGACACAAGGCAGCGAGGGCTCCCGCCGCAAGAGAGTCCCAGCGCGCGGGCAGCAACACGCAGCTCGCCACCTCGCCACGGGGGAGTCCAAATAACAGGCCGAGACGAATTAGTGGGGCAGAAACGACAGCTATCAATAGGACACGCACAAGCTTAGAAGGCGGGCAAAAATAAATGAAGAGAGGGAACAACAAATAGAATTGTTCCTCAATAGCCAAAGACCAGGTGATTGCGGCGAAGTTACCGCCGAATTGTCCCGCCGCTGCCATGAAGAAATTCTGAATGTACAACACAAATGCCCAGGGGGGGAATGGCTTCCCCATAAGCCAGTCAGTTCCTATCGGTTGTGTATGATTGACCCAAACAGTTACGACTAACAGCGCTATAAGAAGGAGCAGATAAGGAGGGACAATTCTAAGAAACCGCCGCGCGTAAAAAACACGGAACAAGTTAGTGGCGTTTCTCTGATTAAGGAGGATACCGCCCAACAGGAAACCCGATAGGACAAAGAAGATGTCAACTCCCAACCATAAAATGGAGAAGTACTTCTGCCCGTAGGCAACGAAAGAACCTGGTACCACCTCAAGAGGTTGGACGAAATAATGATAAACTATGATCGATAGAATGGCTACGCCGCGGAGACCATCTAACTCGGGCATCCGCCGAGTTCGTGGAGGCGCATTTGAGCGTCCGGCTATCACTGTGCCCGGACTGGCGGACTTCACGCTTGCTGTTTGACCGACCACTCGCCCTTTACTCGCAGATTCCCTGCCACATCAGTCGACACACCTGCAGGAAGGCCGACCGGCGCGATGAAATGAAACACCGCGGCGTCCATTGCAGCGTCGTAGTTTTGATCTTTTTCTCCTAACCACACATTAATACGATAGAGACCAGAATGCAGAGGCACATCCGGGATCCTGAGTGTGGCAATGCCTGACGCCGAAGCTACTGATTCTAGGTCAGGTGTCATCTTCGTATTAATCCCAAATACGGGGCCACCGTTTTGGTTTTGGACGACTATACCTACAAGCAAGGGATCTAGCTTCTATGGAGAGCGATATTCCACCGAGACAACGAGATTGCCGCGGCTCAACTCGGCGTCGTCCACACGCACATCGCAGATTGTGGGTTTATCAATCTCTGAGGGCGCTAAAAGACTGCTTTTG
>WNFQ01008502.1_pt1 | contig 11734 bp, 8 predicted proteins | sample 5400171 | NCBI WGS metagenome assembly WNFQ01 (sample SAMN13153356, study PRJNA577476) | soil metagenome | isolation source: 20 cm soil under Madrone tree | place: USA:California | collected 2016-06-14
CACCGCGATACATTCAGATGGGCCTGCGGTTCGACTTCTAAACTGGAGCACAACCGTCGGTATCACAGGGGCCGGGACAAAAAGCCCGGCCCCTTTTTCTGCTTGGGCTGGTGGCAGATTGTCGGCGGGACTCTTACAATGTGGGGTGGGAGACTTACGCGGTTGTTGGTGACATGTTAACTCGCAAACCCAGACCAAACCCTACGCGGCGCGACTTCCTTAGATCCTCTTTTGTGGCTGGCGGCGCTCTTCTGGTCGGGTTTGACAAGCTCCCGACGCTGGCCGCCAAGATACAGGCCCGAACGGATGCGTTCGACGGAGGCAAACACCTGGGGAACCTGGATTTTGCTGGCGAGAGCCGCGCTCCACTTGACACACTCCTTGGATCAGAGCTTGACGCCCGGCTGTATTCGGATCTTTCTAAACTGACCCCTGAAAACCCCATTCCTCCGACCGAGAGATTCTACGTTCGCACTTGCGCTTCCCATTTGCTAAATAGCGAGAAAGGATGGCAGATCCGGCTGGGCGGCTTGGTCGATAAAACTGCGACTCTTACCATGGAAGATTTAAAGAAAGGCGCGAGGCCCGCTGGCCTGCATCTGATGGAATGCTCCGGTAACGCGCGCGCCACGCGGTACGGCATGATCAGCGTTGCTGACTGGAGCGGCGCGCCCATGTCCGACCTCTTGGAGTTGTGCAAATCCAAACCGCAAGCGACCACGGTCGTAGTCTCCGGTTTCGATAGCTATTCTGCCAGCTCCGCCACCTCTCTTCCCGGTGCGGATTGGGTCTTCACAGTCGAGCAACTCAAGACTTCCAAGGCCTTTCTGGTCACGGAGATGAACGGGCAGCCATTGGACAAAGACCACGGCGCACCAGTCCGGCTGGTTGTGCCCGGCTGGTATGGCTGCGCTTCGATAAAGTGGGTAAACGCCATCACACTTGTCGATGAGAATTTCTTGGCGACATCGCAGATGCAAGAATTTGCCGCACGAACACATCAGCAAGGGATACCGAAACTTGCGAGAGATTACCGTCCGGCGATCATTGACCAGGCGGCTATGCCAATTCGCGTCGAAAAGTGGTTCGTGGATGGCAGAATCAAGTATCACGTTGTTGGAATTCTGTGGGGAGGGTCGCGTTTGGTGAAGGCTCTGGAAATACGCTTTAATCCGGAAGAGAACTACGTCCGAGTGGACCATTTTTCGCAAACAGCAAATGATCCCTGGAGCCTTTGGTCGCACGCGTGGACACCTACAACTGTGGGAACCTATTTGATCCGGCTGCGGATCGCCGATCCGCTGGTGGAAACGAAGCGACTCGATTCCGGATACTACGTTCGTTCCGTCGAGGTGACCGAAATTTGAGAGTGAATTTACAGGAGAAGGACGTTAACCAGCGATCTCGCAAAAAAAGGACCTCAGCGCACGATGACGTCTGGAATAGTGACGTATGGTTGCTCGTGACGCGACTGGCTATCATGCAGGCGTGTTTGTTGGCAGTATGGGTAGCACCGATCCTGGCACAGCACGAGGACCACGAAGGACAAGGAGTTGTCGGATGGGTGCCGCAAGAGGTTCTCGAGCGACCGCTCCCACTTCGGCACGACATTGGCAATCTCCATGAAAAAGTGACGACGCCCTCCGCGGAAGCTCAGGCGTTTTATGATCAGGGGCTAAACTATTTTGCTTCGTACGTGTGGATCGAAGCGGCGCGCTCCTTTCACCAAGCGTTGCGACTGGATCCGTCCTTATCTCCGGCCTATGTCGGACTATGCGATGTTTATGTGCAGTTGCAAGACGTGCCGGCTGCGCGAGCAGCATTGGAGAAAGCACAATCGCTCTCCGGCAAGATAACCGGGGCCGAACGGCAGCGTATGGAGATCCGTGCCCGCCTCGTGGATTTCCTCGAAGACAAGCAGAACCTCGACAAATTCGTCGCCTACCGTAAAGCCATTTACGACGCTTTGATGGCGAGCCCTAGCGACCCAGGTCTTTGGATTTTGCGGGGTTTTGCTGATGAAGGACCGGGAGCGGGACACGGTCAGACCGGGGATCTGGATTCCATCGCCTTCTATCAAACCGCCCTGGTGGTTTCTCCCAATAATTCCGCTGCGCATCATTATTTGGCTCATTCCTACGAGAACATCGGCCGCACCGATGAGGCGCTGTACCACAGCGAGGCATATTTGCGCGTATCCTCTTCGATTCCGCACGCACATCACATGCGCGGACATGAACTTCGCCGGGCGGGGCGCATTGAGGATGCCGTCGAAGAGTTTCGAAAAGCGAACGATCTGGAGAGTGCCTACTATCGTGCCGAGCACATTCCTGCAGAGTACGACTGGCACCGGCCTCATAATCTCAGCCTCCTGGCGATGTGTTACCAGTTGCTGGGACAAATGAAAGCCGCGGAGCAACTGCTCCGTGAATCGTTTTCCCTGCCGGCGCACGGTGAACTTGCGGAGTTCGGCCACAAGCAGTGGCCGGAGTTTCTGCTGGCCCGAGGGCGCGCTCAAGAGGCATACGAGCAATCGAAGATTCTTGTGCAGAGCCCCTCGATGATGGCGCGATTTGCAGGTCATGCGTTGATGGGCCGCGCCTTGGTGGCTTTGAATCGCGTCGATGATGCCGAGACGGAGTTAGCTTTGGCGCGTGATGCGCTGGTTTTGGTTACAGTAACCGAAGCCGATCGGTTGCGGCCCTATGCCGAGACCTTGCGGGCTGAGATTCTGCTCTCACAAAAAAAGTCTGCCGAAGGCGTCACCTTGATGAAGGAAATCGAGGAGCAGCTTCGCGCCTCGCCCGGGCCTGATGCGCGAAGCCAAGCGCTAATCCAGCTTGATTCAATCGCGCGCGGGGCTCGCGAGACCGAAGAATGGGCTTTGGCCGAGTTCACTGCGCGGGAAATGATCCAGCAGGAACCGAGCTACGCTGGCGGCTACTACGCCCTTGGGTTAGTGTCCGAACACCTAGGCGATTCTGTCGCCGCGAGCCAGGAGTTTGCCATCGCAGAAAGGCTGTGGAGTGACGCCGATAAGGATCTGCCTGAACTACACAGCGCTCGCCAAAAACTCGTACTGAACGAATCGGAACTTCACCAGACCCGGCAGGAATTACTGGCACGCTTGCAAGAACGCGGGGGAACGGCGATTTTACTGCAACCAGGCAAGGTCCACGTCGTCTACGACCCGGCCCGGCTTCGCGGAAGTCCGCAGGCGCCCGTAATGATTGTTGAATTTTCCGATTTCCAGTGTCCGTTTTGCAGGAAAGTTCAGAGCGCCCTGAAGAACCTACTCGAAACGTACCAGGGGCAGGTCAGCCTGGCATACCGAGACTTTCCGCTACGCGGGATGCATTCGCAGGCGGAGTTGGCTGCCGAAGCTTCGCGTTGCGCCGTCGAGCAAGGGAAATTTTGGGAGTATCATGACCTCTTGTTCGGGAATCCCGATAAACTCAACCGATCGGGCGTAGCGGGAATGGCTCAAAGTCTGGGCCTCGACGAAAAGCAGTTTGACGCTTGCCTATCCAGTGGCAAATACACGAAACAAATTGAACAGGACCTTCAGGATGGGATTCGCGCCGGCGTCGAAGGCACCCCGGGAATTTTTATAAACGGAATCCTACTCAGCGGAGCCCAACCAGAAGCTGCGTTCGAAAAAATCATACGAGCGGAACTCGCAGCTCCCAAGGAGAAGCGCGGGAGTCCTTAAAACCGCTCACCTATCGAATGCGAGATGCATTCTGCGCCTGAAGTTGCTGGATGCGCGCCGAGATTTTCAATTCCCGATCCGCGTCAGCCGTTTTGCCCAGCTCTCGGTATACCTGGCCAAGGAAATAGTGTGCCGTGTAGCTACCGGAATCCATAGCGATTGCGCGTTGCAGGGTTCGTTCAGCTTGCACTAATTGCCTCTTGGCCATGAACACTTTGCCCAGAATCACGTAAGGCTCCCCGCTGGTCGAGTCCAGCCATATGGAATCCCGCAGTACTCTTTCCGCGTCCTCGTTTCGCTTAAGTCGCCAGTAAGCGTCGCCTAGGCGGTTGAACGCGGGCGCATAGCCGGGATTGATGTCGAGCTCTTGCCGGAATTCTTCGGCGGCTTTCGGATAATCACCGCTGTAGGCGTAGAACTCTCCCAATGTGAAATGGGCGAGTGGCAAGCGTGCTGAAAGCGCCAGAGCCTTGCGCACCTCCTGCTCAGCGATCGGATCGAAGCCCTGACGGAGCAAAATGCGACCCATCATCAAGTGGGATGCCGCGGAGTCGAGCTCCAAACGGTATAGACGCGCAAAAGTTTTTAGCGCCTCTGGGTAGTTCCTATTCAGCGCGTAGCAAAGACCTAGAACATAGATGGCGTCAATATTCTCGTTGGGATGCCAGAGTCGTACCTTTTCCAGCACCGGAATGGCTTGTGCTGGCTTGCCGCTGAAGTAATAGGAGAGCCCTAGTAGTTGCGCCGCATCGCGATCTTCGGAACTTTCACGCAGGGCCTCTTCAAGGTACGCAGTGGCCTCAAAGTAGTCCGCCTGGTAATAATAAGCGGTGCCCAGTTCGTGGCTGATGCCTTTCGTTCCGGGGTGACTTGCTGCCAGATCTTTAAGTTGGACAATTGCTTCCTGGTATTTGTTTTCTTGAATAAGCGAGCGGGCCGTGGCCAGCGCCTGGTCTTCCTGTTGGGCGAGCAGGTTCGCCACAAGTGAAAGCATGAACAGACAGAAAAGAGCCGCAAGCTTAGCGGCAGGCGGCAAACACACACTTTTCGATAAAGGAGCAGTCACGGCTAATCCTTCATCTTTCTTGCTGGTTTCTGCATTGTTCGTCCGGCTGGCTGCCCGGAGCCTTCGACCACAACCGCGATGCTGTCCGCAGGCGGATCCAAATAGCGTTCCACCAGTCCGCTGGGCCAGCGGACTTCCAGATATTCAATCTTTCTTATCCTTCCTAAGCCAAAGTGAACACGCATGTCGTTGTTGGAAATATAGCTCGAACCACTACGAACTTCGTCGATCTCCGTGCGAGTAGCGGTCTTGAGCACGAGACGTGCTCCAATGCCACTGCGGTTGGAGTCGGTACCCACAGTCTTGATTTCAATCCAGTGGTTCGGATAGGTAGTGCGGTTGACTAGCAGACTGGGCGCCCGGTTCCGGTTCACAATCACGGCCGACAGCCTGCCATCATTCCAGAGATCGCCAATCGCCAGTCCTCGCGCAGGGGCCGATGTGTTGATGCCCAGCCCTGCCGTCATCGAGATGTCAGTAAACTTGCCATCGCCCTTGTTGTGAAACAGCAACTTTGGTTCGCAATAGTCGATGCCAAGCTTCAGGTCCTCTACCTCCGGATAGACATGGCCGTTCACCAGCAGAAGGTCGGGCCAGCCATCATTGTCAAAATCAAAAAACATGGTGCCCCACCCTAGATATCGGGTACTGGAGCCAAGTCCCGCGGGATACGTCACGTCGGTAAAGGTGCCGTCGCCATTATTGTGATAGAGCGTGGGGGTGTCGTCGGAGAAGTTCGTGCGGAAAAGATCCAGATTCCCATCGCCATCGTAATCTGCAACCGTGGAACCCATGCCTGCCTGTTCGCGGCCGTCGACGTTGTAGGCCACCCCCGAAAGAATACCCACGTCCGTGAAGGTTCCGTCGCGATTGTTGTGGTAAAGGATGCTCGGTGCGCTGTCACAGGACATGTAGATATCAGGCCAGCCGTCGTTGTCAAAATCAAAGGGTGAAACGCTGAAACAGTATTGGCCCATCGTGCGATCAATGTGTGCGGAAAGCGTGACGTCTTGGAAGCGGCCCTTGCCGAGATTGCGATATAGGATATTTCTGCCGCCAGGCAGGCCTCGCGGCCCACAAAAGACAGCAATGCCCTTCCACAAGCAGCTGGGGTATTTGCCAGGAGGAGCGGCGTGTGCAAGGTCGAAGTTCGCATAATTGGCGACGACCAGGTCGAGCTGCCCGTCCCGATCGTAATCCACGAAGGCGCAGCCGCTTCCCCAAGTCTTTCCATCACCAGCGACACCCGCTGCGTCTGCCACCTCTTCGAAAGTGCCCTGGCGGTTGTGGTAGAGCCGGTTTTTTCCGTAGTACGTGACGTAAAGGTCTTCCCAACCGTCGTTATCGTAGTCGCCGACACACACGCCTTGGCCCCAGCCGCTCGCGACTAGACCAGCCTTCTCTGTTACATCCGTGAATGTGCCATCGTGGTTGTTACGGTAGAGATGACTGGTGGGCGCACTCTTGGCGTCAAAACCATCAAGCCTGGTGCCATTCACGAGGAATATGTCCGGCCAACCATCGTTATCGTAATCGAGGATGGCTGCTCCAGTGCCAGTGCTCTCTAGAATGTATGTGCTGCTCTTTTTCCCTCCAAATACATTGCTCGCAGAAAGTCCAGCTGTCGAAGCGATATCTATGAAATCTCCGATCATTGGAGGCTTGCTTGTTGCAGAGATCGTCTGCTCACTGTGTGAGTGCCTCGCGGCAAGCTGCAAAAAAAGGAAAACAACGAACAGAATCCAGCTTACTCGCACCCACCGTGATCCAATGCGATGGCTTCCTACACGACGTCGGAGATTTTCATGCATGGCGCAGTAATATTTATATCGCGAACACGGTAGAGCAAGCCATTACAACACGGAGTTCGGCAGCTTCACTTAGGTCGAACACCATAATTAATAAACCCAATGCGATACGCCTGCGCATGATGTGAGATGGAGCGGCGTAGCGAGTACCCAACGTCCGCTACGCGCCAACCCCACGCGCGTGGGACGCTGCTCTGAGCGCTTACCGAGACTGCCCTCAGAGGTCCTTTGATGGTTGAGAGTATCGGTAGGGCAACCCGTTACAACTGGCAATTACCAAACAACGGAAGGAGCTTATTGGAATCTAGCTACAAGTTAGGTACAAACAAGAAGGGGGAAATAACGCTTCTTGTCCCGTAAGCGACGCCAACTAAAGCGTTTATGGGATTCAGATGCGTGGTTCGGGACCAGGAGGTCGATGGTTCAAATCCATTCGCCCCGACCACTTCTTTTAGAATCAGCAACTTACAAAATGCGAAAGTCCATTGAGCGCCTAGTGCAAGGCCAGGAGGTCAACGGTCCAGGCGCATTCGCCTGGAGCATTCTTTCCCCTCTCAAATCAACGCGTTACGCTGCGTTCTCAAATACAACTTCAAGTCTATTTTTACGGACAATACGGACAACATCTCTGGTTTTGCCTGGAAGTTCGAAGTCCAGCCCAACGTTTTCCGATCATCTGAGCGTCGCGAGATTGATATGAAATCTTCACAGGTAGAAAAGAAATAGCGTCGATCCAAGCATCTCGCAGAGAAACTTACGCCAGAGACTGCAATTCCGGCTCTGAAGAAAGGGACTTCCAAAATTGGAAATGATGGGTGCAACCCATTCATGGTTTCCTTGCCGACGTACCGGTATGAAGTGTCCCGGTATGAAGTGTCCGGGTCTGCGAGGGCTCCTGCAATCACTGCGTCCTTGTCCTGCGTGCGTATTGTGGTGACCTCGGGTGACGTGGGCTATGCCGGTACAAAGCACGCGTTCGCGCCAGCGCTGCGAGGCTGGCCACTGACACGGTTTCTATGTGAATGGAGTTCTTATTATAGTAGGGTCAAGGGCTCATTTTGCCCCAACCCGAATCGCGCGCCCAGGATGGATGCTGCGGAGCGCGGCAAGGGCGGCTGGGATGATGGGCTCCAAATCTTCGATCTGATTCGATCGCGCAGCGAGCACGAGCACTGCCATCTTGCGATTCGCAAGGTTTTGCTCGTATTCTATGCCCTGGTCAACGGTCACGAGAACATCGAATTCCAGCTCAGCCAATGACAGCAGCACACCATTCTTTTTTCCAAACCACCCCATCTCCTGTACCGTTCGGCATTCGTGATCTCCGAGCAGCCGTTTCAGTGTGCGTGGCAAGCACTCGTCGATCAAGAGCTTCATCGCGCCTGGGCAATGACCAGCTCTTTAGCATGCTCCAGAGCGGCGATGGCTGCCTCGCGCGTCACAGAAGGAAACTCTTCCAGAAACTCGACGAGCGTGTGTCCGCCTTCCAAATAATCGAGCAGATTCTTGAACGGCACCCGGGTGCCGCGGAAGACCGCGGTTCCGCCAAGGATGTCCGGGTCTCGCACGATGACTCCATCGGTGGGGAGCATCACACCACTCCTTTTCGGTTAAGTGCTACGAGCAAGTATAACAAGCAATAGGTCACTAAAGAAGAGGAGGACGTTTCGGCTGCGCCCCGTCTCGCGCACATCGGAAGAATTGTCGTTCCATGCCCCAGGAAGGAAAGCAGATGTGGAGCGCAAGTTTTGCAGAAATGTAGCAAGCATATCGAACGGCCACGACATGCGACGCTGCGCTACTGACATACGGAAATAGGGCCAAGCCAGCGAGAATCTCCTTATCGATTGGGCCGCGAAGAACGTCGTCCAATCCGGTGAAGAACGGCTGGCGCAACATCCAGAAGATTGATCGTAGAGCGTCATGTCGGGGACAACACAGCGAAGTGGAGATGATTGGGGGCGTTGAAGCAGATGGAAGCGGGACGAACGGCGGCGGACGTGGCGCCGAAGCTGGGCGTCTCGAAGCACACGATCTACGCTTGGAAGGAGAAATCCGGAGGCCTCGCCGTGAACGAAGCGCAACGGCTGCGGCAGCTCAAGGATGGAAATCACCGGCTAAGGAATACATCGACGCAATCCTGGTACCGAAGCCAGCGGGATGAAGATTGCGGCGCTGAACAGGTTATTCTGCGATTGGGTAGCGCGAGGCCGCCGGAATCGGTCACCTCGTGGGCTGGTGAATATGACTATCACTGTCGATCTCGTGGAAGCCTTCCTTAAATGCCGCACCAAATGCTTCCTTCGGTCAGGCGGGGAGGCTGGGACAGGAAACGCCTATGCCGCCTGGGTTCGAACTAAAAACGACGTCTTCCGCATCGAAGGGACCAAACGCTTGGTGGCAGAGGTCGCGCCCGATAAATGTGCGATCGGCACACAGGTCATGGAAAGCCTCAAGCCGGCTCAATGGCACTTGGGCATGGATTTCGCTGTACAGAGTCAGAACTTAGAATGTTCCTGTCACGCAGTGCAACAAATTCCCTCGGCCGGCCGAGGTCGAACCGCGCAGTTTGTCCCGATTCGGTTTGTGTTCAGAAACAAGCTCAACCGGGACGACAAGCTTCTACTGGCATTTGATGCGCGAGTATTGTCGGAAGTGGTTAGCCGAGAGGTCGGCCTCGGCAAGATCGTGCATGGGGAGAACTATGCAACCCTGAAAGTGAAGACCTCGGCTCTGGCGAGTGATGTACGCGAGTTGACCGACAAGATTGGCACGCTGCTTGCCAGTCCCTTACCTCCCGACCTGGTTCTTAACCGACACTGTGCCGAGTGCGAATTTCAGAACCGCTGTCGGCAAAAGGGAATTGAAAAAGATGACCTCAGCCTGCTCAGCGGTATGACAGAAAAGGAGCGCACCAATTTCAACAGCAAAGGTATCTTCACCGTTACCCAACTCTCCCACACCTTCCGACCACGTCGACGACCACAAGGAGTAAGGGACAAGAGAGAGAGATACCACCACTCATTGAAGGCGCTTGCAATCCGGGAGAAGAAAATCCATATCGTCGGCAGCCCAGAAATGAAGATCGAAGGCACACCGATTTACGTGGATGTCGAGGGTTTGCCCGACCGAGACTTCTACTACCTGATTGGCATTCGTTTCAAAACTGGCGACTCGGTCGTTCACCACAGCCTTTGGGCTGACAGTGCTAGAGACGAGGGCAGCATCTGGCGGGAGTTCTTGTCCAAACTCATAGAAGTCGAGAACCCAGTTTTGATCCATTACGGCAGCTTTGAGACCGTCTTTCTCAAGCGAATGCGCCAAAGGTATGATGCTCCGCCAAGTGGCTCTCCTGTGGCGAAAGCACTCGAATCGCCCATTAACCTCCTCTCGGTTATCTTCGGGCAGATCTATTTTCCAACCTATTCTAATGGATTGAAGGACATTGCCGGCTGGCTGGGGTTCAAATGGTCAGATCAGGACGTTTCTGGTGTCCAGTCTATCAGGTGGCGGGACGCGTGGGAACAAACCAAAGCGTCGTTGGCGAAGGAAAAACTCATCTCTTATAACTTGGAGGATTGCGCAGCGCTGGAGCTAACTGCCCGTGCCGTTGCACAAGCCAGCCGACAAGATATCAGGCCAAGTTCGGAAGCACCGCAAAGTTTAGAAGTTGTGGTTGCTGATAACCTGAATTCGAAAGTGTCCTTGTGGCCTCGATTCAGGAGTTCCATCGATGGCTTCGAGAGTATCAATAAGGCGGCCCGCTGGGATTACCAGCGCGACAGTGTCTACATCAGGACCGACGCGAAGTTGAAGAGAGCTAAACGGAAAAGAGCGAGCCAAGGGGAAAAGACGGTCCGCGTTAGCAAAGTAGTTGTCTGCGAACCATTGCGTGTTTGCCCCCGCTGCCAAAGAAAGGCGACCCAGACGTTTCGCAGAATAACGAAGTGCCTCCACGATCTTAGGTTTAGCAAGTCGGGAGTCACCGGATGGGTAGTGAAGTATCAGTTTCAAGTTTTCTGGTGCCCGGATTGCCGGGAATTTAGCCCTTGGCCCAAGGAATTCCCGGATCGAAGCATGTACGGCCGTAACCTAGCCGCATTCTCCATCTTTGAAGTAATTGAGCTTTGCGTTTCTCAGCGTTCTGTTACTCAAACCCTGAATAGACTGTTCGGCTTCCAAATGAACGAAAATGTCGTCGGTCGATTCAAGGAGCGCGGTGCTGAATACTATCGGGAAACTCGAAAGAACGTCCTTGCGGGGATGGTTAAGGGCAACCTGATTCACGCTGATGAAACACGAATTAGGCTGCACGCAAAGGCCGCTTACGTCTGGGTTTTTGTCACATTCCGCGAAGTGGTCTACTTTTATTCGGAGACGCGCGAGGGAAGCCTAGTCCAAAGTGCTCTGGGCGAGTTCAAGGGCGTTTTGGTATCCGATTTCTACGCGGCCTACGACTCACTCCCATGCCCCCAACAGAAATGCTTACTCCATTTGACGCGTGACCTCAATGACGCCGTCTTAGATAATCCATACGACCAGAACTTAAAGGGAATAATTACGGCATTTGCGGAACTGCTGCACGGGATCGTGAAGACCATCGACCGGCGCGGCCTCAAAAGCCGGTTCCTGCGCAAACATCTGGTCGACGTAGCCCGCTTTTACAAGGGGATTTCGAAGACAAGGCTTTCGAGCGCAGTCGCGTCGAAATGGAAGGATCGGTTGGAAAAAGACCGAGCAAAATTATTCACTTTTCTAAGCCACGATGGTGTTCCTTGGAACAACAACAACGCCGAGCACGCGATCAAGGCGTTTGCCAGGCTCCGTCGTGCCATCGAAGGTCTTTCGACGCCGCAGGGGATTGAAGAATACCTCATCCTGTTGAGTGTGTGCCAGACGTGCAAATACTCCGGGTTGGACTTTTTGGACTTTCTCCGTTCGGGCGAAACGGACATCGGCACCTTCGCGGCAAACCAATAGAACTGAGGCGAACACCCCGGTGAGATTCAACCTTGGCAGGAGCGAGCTTAACAGCCAACCGCAGCGGACCAAAAACTCGCGTCGTCCTCCCTTCTCTGGCCGACGGGCAAGCATTTCGACAGCGTAAGTCGTCACTTCCTTGGCCGCGAGCTGGCCCGCCCGCATTTT
>WNFQ01003311.1_pt1 | contig 11732 bp, 10 predicted proteins | sample 5400171 | NCBI WGS metagenome assembly WNFQ01 (sample SAMN13153356, study PRJNA577476) | soil metagenome | isolation source: 20 cm soil under Madrone tree | place: USA:California | collected 2016-06-14
CTGGCCGCTCTTCGCGGCGTTGATCCGGAAATAGGTGCTGAGCTCCATCGGACAGCGTACACCCGGCGGGACGTAGGCGAAGGACCCGTCGCTGAACACCGCCGAATTCAAAGCCGCAAAGAAATTGTCGTTCTGCGGCACCACCGTGCCGAGATAGCGGCGGACGAGATCCGGGTGCTCGCGCACCGCTTCGCCCATCGAGCAGAAGATGATGCCGAGCTTGCCGAGCTCCTCCTTGAAGGTCGTCGCCACCGAGATGCTGTCGAACACCGCATCCACGGCAACCCCGGCGAGCGCCTCGCGCTCGCGCAGCGGGATCCCGAGCTTTTCATAAGTGCGCAGCAGCTCCGGATCGACCTCGTCGAGCGATTTCGGCCCGACGCTCTGCTTGGGGGCGGAATAATAGGTCGCGGCCTGATAGTCGATCGGCGCCAGATGGAGCTTTGCCCAATTCGGGGGCGTCATCGTTCGCCATGCGCGGAACGCGGCGAGCCGCCATTCGAGCAGCCATTCCGGCTCTTCCTTCTTGGCCGAAATGAAGCGGACCGTGTCCTCGGTCAGGCCAGGCGGCGCCTCGTCGGCTTCGATATCGGTCACAAAGCCGTATTTGTAGCCCTCTTGCGAGAGGGAACGGACGGTTCGGACGGTATCGCTCGATGCTGTCATGCTGAGTACCTGGTCTCGTCGGCCTTTGGCGCGGCGGGGCGCAGCAGCCCTCGTGGTGCGAACACCGCCGGGGTGATCATCGCGTCGAGCGACACCGCGGCCAGCGCCTGCCCGACCGCGCGGTTGATCGCCGCCCAGTGGGGTCGGGTCGGGCAATAGGTCGTACGGGAGCATTCATCGACATGGACGGAGCACTGGGTAAGCCCGATATCGCCGTCGATCGCGGCGATGACCTCGGCAACCGAAATCGTCTTCGCCTCGCGGGCCAAACGATAGCCACCAGAGGCGCCGCGAGTGGCGGCTACCAGACCGGCATGAGCCATGGCCTTCAGGAGCTTGGCCACGGTCGCCTGCGGCAGCTGCGTTGCCGCGGCGACCGCACCGGCGGTCACCTGGCGATCGGGATAGGCCGCAAGGTTGGTGGCGACGATGACGCCATAATCGGCGAGCTTGCTGAGAATAATCATCGATTCTTAGCTGCCGGATGTGAGACGAGGGTAATTCGGACCGATTTGGTACGTTATAGATGTCGCTCCGCGCGGCCGGGTCAAGGCCAAAAGCTTAACGCCGGACGCTTGGTACCGGCGGAACCTCACCCATCTCCCTCGGACTATGATCGGGGGGTCGACATCCTCTCCCGCATTGCGAGAGAGGAGCTTTTGGAACCGTACCACGCTTGCCGGGCGCGTGGCTGGACACCACCTCGTGGTCGACCTGCACCCCCGCAATCGTAGCGTCGGATGTGATGAAGATACTCGTCGTCGAAGACGATCGTGAAACGGCCTCCTATCTCGTCAAAGGGTTGAACGAAAGCGGCTACACCGTCGACCGGGCCAGCGATGGGCGCGACGGGCTCTTTCTTGCGACTTCGGGCGGTTACGATGCGATCGTCCTCGACCGCATGCTGCCGAGCATGGACGGTCTTGCGATGCTCGGCGCGCTGCGCGCGGCGGCAATTTCTACCCCGGCGCTGATCCTCAGCGCGCTCGGCAGCGTCGACGACCGGGTCAAGGGTTTGCGCGCCGGCGGCGATGATTATCTAGTCAAGCCCTTTGCCTTCAGCGAGTTGCTCGCGCGCCTCGAAGCGCTGCTGCGGCGGGGGGCGGCAACGACGACGACAACGAAGTTGCGCGTCGCCGATCTCGAACTCGATCTGTTGACGCGAACGGTGAAGCGCCGCGACAAGCCGATCGAGGTATTGCCGCGCGAGTTCCGGCTTCTCGAATACCTGATGCGCAATGCCGGTCACGTCGTTACCCGAACGATGCTGCTCGAGCACGTCTGGGACTATCACTTCGACCCGCAAACCAACGTGATCGACGTTCACATCAGCCGGCTGCGCCAGAAGATCGACAAAAGCTTCGACAGCCCCTTGCTCCACACGGTGCGGGGCGCGGGCTACTGTCTGCGTGCAGCCGACGATCGCACGTCGCGATGATTGCGGAAAGACTCCGGATGCCGTATCCGGGATCGTGGTGGAAGCTGCGGCGGCTGTTCGAAAATGGCCAGCGGCTGGTCCGCACACACGCCTTCCGCCTCGCCGCCCTTTATTTCCTGGTGTTTGCTGCCTCGGTATCGGGTGTCTTGCTGTTTGTATATTGGACGAGCGCGGATTTCGTCGAGCGCCAGACCGAAGCCACGCTTGATGCCGAGATTGCCGGGTTGGCCGAGCAATATGCTCAACGCGGTTTGAGCGGTCTCGTCCAAATCGTAGCGGCACGCAGCGTCGGCGATCGCGGCGACGGAATGCTCTATTTGGTGATCGACCCGGACGGCAGGCCGCTCGTCGGCAACATCGCCGCGTGGCCAGCGGGATTATCTGCTCGCGCGGGCCGGCTGTCTTTCACGACCGAGGCACGGGTCAAGGATCGAATAGAGACCCACCCCGCACAGGGGGCGTTGTTCGTCATCCCCGGCCGCTATCGCCTGCTGGTCGGCCGTGACATCAGCGATGCCACCGCGTTCCGCGACCGGGTCAAGGTCACTCTGCTATGGGCCGGTTTGCTCGCCCTCGGCGCCGGTCTGTTGGGGGGTGCAGCAATGAGCCGCAACCTGCTGCGGCGTGTCGAGCAGGTGAACCGCACGAGTGAGCGCGTCATGGCGGGAAATCTGTCGGATCGCGTTCCGCTCGCCGGGACGAGCGACGAGTTCGACCAGCTCGCCGCCAATCTCAACCGCATGCTTGATCAGATCGAACGGCTGATGACCGCCATGCGGGAGGTTACCGACGACGTCGCCCACGATTTGAAGACCCCGCTGGCGCGCATGCGCGCCCGGCTCGAATTGGCGTTGATCGGCCCCGTCGACACTGCCGGCCAGAGCGAAGCGATTCGCTCAGCCATCAATGAAGCCGATCGCCTGCTCGCGACCTTCAATGCCCTCCTCAGCATCGCCGAACTGGAAGCGGGAACACGGCGCGACGACACAGAACCGTTGGATCTCGCCGAGGTCGCCAGGTTGGCCGTCGAACTCTATGAGCCGGTCGCCGAGGAAAACGGGTTTGCTCTGTCGCTTGCGACCGAGCCCGATGTCAGGATCCGCGGCGTCCGTCACCTGCTGTCTCAGGCGTTGGCCAATCTACTCGACAACGCGCTCAAATATGCGGGCGGCGGCGAGATCGAGATCTGCGTCTTCCACCGTGAGGGACAGGCTGTTCTCGAAGTGGCCGATCGAGGTCAGGGTATTCCCGACGCGGATCGCGAGACCGTGTTCGACCGGTTTGTCCGCCTCGAACGAAGCCGCACTACTTCGGGAAACGGTCTGGGGTTGAGCCTTGTTCGTGCCATTGTGCGCCGACACTCGGGCAGCGTCGAACTCATCGATAATCGACCCGGCCTCAGGGTCAGAATAAAGTTCCCGGGCTGCTGCGCGTGACTATTCTGGCTCCGCCTGCTCCGTCGAAGCGATCCGTCGCTCCCGATCCTCGATGCGCCGAGCGGTCTCCACCATCATGTCGCGGAACTCTTGCGGCTCGAGACCGGCACTGCGCAACACCGGCTCCATCACGTCGTCCGCGAGCAGATCTTCGAGGCTCGGCTCATAGCGGCAGCATTCAACGTGCTCATCCATGGCCCCCTCCTTACGTGTCAGATTGTACGCAGGATCGCCCCAAAGCGTGACCGCTTTGTGTCGATCAACAGGAAATTTCACGGCAGGCTGTAACCACGCCGGTTCTATTAGGGCACTGGTGCCGTCAACGCAGCGTCCAGTGCGGCGCAGACGACCCTTACCCCGCTTGCCTTCGCTAGCCAGAAGCCGATAGCCGAGGAATCGTCCGACCGGCGAGCGTCATTCCGACTCTGCCGCGAGATCGCCATAGCTGACGAGGCCGATCCCGTGTTCGGCGATCTCGCGCCTGATCCTGGGGCTGATCAGCGTCGCGAATTCTTCGGCATGTCGGTAGCCGGGCATCGTGGCGACGTGCGAGGGGTCGCTCTCTATCGCCGGATGGAAATAGATTTCGCTGACCCCTTCCGGCAGATGTGCGATCAACCGGAGGATCCGCTCCTCCACCATGCCGCCGCTCCAGGCGAGGCCGAAGACGTGGTCGTTGACGCGCAGGCCAGCCCGCTGCAAGCGCAGCCGCAGCGCCTTGATCCAGTAGCCGTATAGCGGGGTCGGATAGTGCTCGCCCGGAAAGGCACGGCGTAAAACCCGCACCGGTTCATAAGGGACGCGCACCGCCTTGAGCCCAAAGTCTCGACCGATTTCGATGATCAGTCGGGCCACGGTCGGATGAAGGTGCATGTGCTTGTGGGCGTTGACGTGGTCGAGGGCCAGACCGGTGGCTCGAAAGGCCGCGAATTGTGCTCGAATTTCTGCCTCGAGCTGGCGGCGAACTCGCGAGAGCAAGAAGAATCGGATCCCGGCTCGAGCCATGTTCGGATCGAACGTCGCATGGCCGCGAACGAGCCCGGGAACCTTGACATCCGCTAGGATAGGGCAGCCATCCACCAGGACCAGATGCAGACCGACGCGAAGCTCGGGTAGTCGGCGGGCACGCGCCACCGCATCGGACGCAGCATTCCCCCCGACCATCAGGCTCGCGGTGGAGAGGATCCCGTGTCGATGCGCTTGTTCGACCGCCTCGTTGATTGCCGTGTCGTGCCCGAAATCGTCGGCGCAGACGATCAGTTGCCTCAGCTCGTGATCTCCCGGCTGCGCAAGAATTGGAAAAACTCGACGCCCTCGCGCAGGCGGCGGCGCATCATCTGCGGGCTCTTTACCATCTCGGCGACGAGCGAGGCGATCTTCTGACGGCGAAAGTAGAAGCGCTTGTAGAAGGTTTCGAGCGACTCGAAGATTTCGGTGTGCGACAGGTGTGGGTATTGCAAAGGCGCTATCTGCACCCCGCGCTCATCGATCAGCTCGGCATGATCGAGATCGAGCCAGCCATTCTCGACCGCTTGGCGATGCAGGTCCGTGCCGGGATAGGGAGCGGCAAGGGAGACCTGGATCGTGTGCGGATTGATCTCCGCGGCAAAACGAATCGTCTCCTCGATCGTTTCCTTGGTCTCGCCGGGAAGGCCGAGAATGAAGGTCCCGTGGATCGTGATCCCGAGCTCGCGGCAATCCTTGGTAAAGCGGCGGGCGATGTCGATCCGCATCCCCTTTTTGATGTTGTTGAGGATCTGCTGGTTGCCCGACTCGTAGCCGACCAGCAACAGCCGTAGCCCGTTGTCGCGCAGCACCTCCAGGGTGGCTCGCGGCACGTTGGCCTTGGCGTTGCACGACCATGTCACGCCGAGCTTGCCGAGCCCGCGAGCGATCGCCTCGGCGCGCGGACGGTCGTCGGTGAAGGTGTCGTCGTCGAAGAAAAACTCCTTCACTTGCGGAAACCAGCTTTTCGCGAGCCGAATTTCCTCGACGACATGGCCGACGCTGCGCACCCGGTAGCGGTGCCCGCCGACGGTCTGCGGCCACAGGCAGAAGGTGCATTTCGACCGGCAGCCGCGCCCGGTGTAGAGCGAGACGTAGGGGTGCTTCAGATAACCGATGAAGTAATCCTCGACCCGGAGGTCCCGCCGGTACACCTCGGTGACAAAGGCTAGCTGGTCCATGTCCTCGAGGATCGCACGGTCGGCATTGTGGACGATGACACCGTTGGGGTTGCGGAAGCTCAGACCGTCGATGGAGGCGAGCGGTTGGCCGTCGGCTACTTCTTTGATCGTGAAATCGAACTCTTCGCGCGCAACAAAGTCGAGAGCCGGGGAGGCCTTCAGACTCTCATCGGGTTCAACTGCGACCTTGGCGCCGATCATCCCGATCATCAGCCGCGGGTTCTTGTCCTTCAGCGCCTCGGCGACCCGGATATCGGATGCGAAGGACGGCGTCGAGGTATGCAGCACCGCGAGCTCGAAATCCCCTGCCAGCGGCAACACATTTTCGAGCCTGAGCCGCGCCGGCGGCGCATCGATCAACCTGCTGTCGGCGACGAGTGCGGCGGGCTGGGCGAGCCAAGTCGGGTACCAGAACGAGCGGATCTCCCGCTTTGCCTGATAGCGGGAGCCTGCTCCGCCGTCGAAGCCGTCAAACGAGGGCGGGTGCAGGAAGAGGGTCTTCATCATTGGGCCTGGTCTCCGTCGGCTGACATGCGGCCACTCGGCGCGACTTCGAAGAGCTGATCCCGCCAGAAGACCCTTCGTCCGAAAAAACTGGCGACGAACACGGCAAAGGACAAGGCGTCGCGCAGCGGAAGCAGCCAGAGCTTGGTGGCGGGAAAGCCGAGGGCACCCGCAATTACGCGCGCCGAGACCCATCTCAACAGCACGGAAATCACCAGAAACGCGCACGCGGTCAAGCCAAATCCGGTGACCGCAACGCCCACCGCCGAGATCGCCACGGCGTGCGTCAGGATTGACCCGGCGAAGCCGGCCGGGGCAATGGTGCGTATCGTGCGGGCCCACCGCAATTCGTGGAGCCACAGCGCAGCAAGCGACGGCTCGGAGACGCGAGCCTCGACGAGGTAACGCGACAGCACGACGGCGAGGCCCCGCGCGCGCACCTGCTCGCCGATCCGCTGGTCGTCGGCGAGCTCGTCGCGCACCGCTGCGAACCCGCCGATTCGGCTGAGAGTTTCGCGCCGCATGGCAATCGTGGCTCCGAAGCAACCCCGGTTGATACCTAGCGCCTCGGCCGCCAACACGCTCGGCAGAAAGCCGAAGTTGATGTGCAGCGCCCCCAGCTCGGCCCACTTTCCGGCGGTCGCGACCCCTTGGTAAAGGCAGGTGACGGCGCCCGTTCCAGGATCGAGCAGCGGGGCGGTAACCGCCGCGAGATAGCGCCGGTCGACCCGCATGTCGCTGTCCGCAAGAACGAGGATGTCGTGCCGTGCTGCTGCGAGCATGTTCTCGAGGTTGGCGACCTTTTGATTGCTGCCCCTGACCAGCACGCCGATAACGAGGGCAATGTCGCTTTCGGGTAGGTTGCGAATCAGCGCACGCGCGGCCGGCAACGCGCTGTCGCTCGCGTTCCCAACGCCGAGGACGAGCTGGACAACAGGATAGTCCTGCCGGGCAAAAGAGCGCAGGTTCTCATAGAGGCCAGGCTCGGCGCCGTGAAGGGGCTTCATCACTGTGACGGGGGGCCGCTCAGCCGCGGTCGGCAGCGGGAGCCGGGCGAAACGGACAGCAGCAACCGCTGTACCTACGAGATATGCCCAAGCCGGTGCCAGGACGATCGCGATGATGAATGTCAGCGCCATCCGATCCGCCCGATTGTTCTTCCGGACTTTGGCGAGGTACGCGTTAAGGTCGACACGGCCGACGGGTTCCCTATACGATCACGCGTGCGGTCGGGAGTGAATTGCGACAGGGATGCGTTGGCCCAATATAGTTGAGGCTGGCGCAGGCGAGGCGGCTCGGCCTGCGGTGAAAGGGCAAGGCGGGATCATGCGGGTCGTACTAGCACAGCCTCGAGGATTTTGCGCAGGGGTCGAACGAGCAATCGAAATCGTCGAGCGCGCGCTCGAGAAGTACGGCCCGCCGATCTACGTCCGTCACGAAATCGTTCACAACCGGCATGTCGTCGAGCGGTTGCGCGCCAAAGGCGCCCATTTTGTCGACGAGATCGACGAGATCCCGCCGGGAGCCGTGACCATCTTCAGCGCCCATGGGGTCGCGAGCGCGATCGAGACCCGGGCAGAGGACCGTGGGCTTCCGGTCATCGACGCGACCTGTCCGCTCGTCTCCAAAGTGCACATCGAAGGGCAGCGATATGCCAATCAGGGCCGAGAGATCATCTTGATCGGGCATGCCGGACATCCGGAAATTGTCGGTACGATGGGCCGCATCAGCGGCCGCGTCCATCTCATCTCGACGCCGGAAGAGGTTGCGCGGCTCGATGTTGCCGACCCCGAAAAGCTCGCTTTTATTACTCAGACGACGCTCAGCGTCGATGATACGCGGGCCGTCATCGAAGCACTCAAGGAACGGTTTCCCTCAATTGTCGGACCCGATACCAAGGACATTTGTTACGCGACGCAAAACCGTCAGCGGGCCGCCCGGGAACTCGCGCGGACCGTCGATGTTGTCTTGGTCGTCGGCGCGCCGAACAGCTCGAACTCCAATCGATTGCGTGAGATCGCCGCCGAAAGCGGTGTTGCAAGTTATCTGATCGAGGATGCCCGTGCGCTCGATGCGCGCTGGCTCGATGGCGTGTCGGCTGTGGGCATCACGGCTGGTGCCTCCGCTCCGGCGGTATTGGTCGAAGATCTGATCGCCCGGCTAAGCGAGCTGGCGACAATCGAACTCTCGGTGCTGCCGGGCGTCACCGAGAATGTCCGCTTCAGGATGCCGCCGCAGCTCGCCGACGTCGCCGGTGATAGCGAGCGGGGGCGATGATTTTTCAGGAGAGTGCGTCTTGGCTGTTCCGCTGCGTCAAACGATTCGGGTAGGTGCTTATGTCCTCGGGCGACACGTCAGGGGTGTGCGGCGGTACCCGCTGGTTCTGATGCTGGAGCCGTTGTTTCGCTGCAATCTCGCCTGTGCCGGCTGCGGCAAGATCGACTACCCTGACGCGATCCTCAATCAGCGCCTGAGCGTCGAAGAGTGTCTTGATGCCGTCGATCAATGTGGCGCCCCAGTCGTGGTTCTCGCCGGCGGCGAGCCGTTGCTGCATCGCGACATCGATGAGATCGCCGCGCTTATCATGGCCCAAAAGAAATTTGTCTATCTCTGCACCAACGCCTTGCTCCTCGAGAAAAAGATTCACCTGTTCAAGCCGAGTCCGTATTTCGCCTGGACAGTCCATCTCGATGGCGATCGCGAAGATCACGACCGCTCGGTGTGCCAGGAGGGCGTCTATGATCGGGCGGTTGCCGCGATTAAATTGGCCAAGGCCCGCGGCTTCCGGGTGAATATCAACGCAACGCTGTTCGACACAGCAGAACCGGACCGAATCGCTCGCTTCTTCGATGCGGTGACCGAAATCGGCATCGACGGGATTACCGTATCACCGGGCTATGCCTATGAAAGGGCACCAGACCAGCGGCATTTTTTGAACCGGCGCCGGACCAAGGAGCTGTTCCGCAGCATCTTTGCCCACGGTGCTCGGCGCTGGTCTTTCAATCAGTCCGGCCTCTTCCTCGACTTTCTTGCGGGCAATCAATCATACCGCTGTACGCCCTGGGGCAACCCGACACGAAACTATTTCGGGTGGCAGCGGCCCTGCTATCTGCTCGGCGAGGGCTATGCGAAGACCTTCAAGGAGCTTATGGAAGATACCGACTGGGACGCTTACGGCACCGGGAATTACGAGAAGTGCGCCGACTGCATGGTGCACAGCGGCTACGAGGCGACCGCGGTAATGGACTCCGTCCGTAATCCTTTGAAGCTCGCACAGGTCGCGCTTCGCGGCATCCGCACCGAAGGCGACATGGCCGCAGAGATTCCCCTCGATGGGCAGCGTCCCGCGAAATACGTCTTTTCGCGCCATGTCGAAGATGCGATGTCCCGGCTAGGCGGCGGCACCAACGAGTCCTCGCAACGCCCGAGCCGGGCTGATTAAGGCGGACAGCGCCGCTCTGGTCTCCTGCGCCAGCCCAATCATCTCGGCGAGTTGAAACGGTTGCCGCAGGAGGGAAGCAAACACTCTCGGGACATTGGGTTTCCCGTAGACGCTCAGCGGCACCAGCGACGCCGGCGGGAGGTCCCGGCGCGCCGTGTCGGCGATCGCTCGCAATACGATAAAGGGTAGACCGAGGATTGTCGCCATGCTGGCGACGATGTCGCTCTCAAGGTCAACGGCCAAAGCCTGGGTCATGGCTCGGGCGCGCTTCTTTTCGACCTTTGTCGCGACGATGGAGCTTGCCCCGTACACCGGCCCGTAGACGGCACCTATCGAGTGCGCGAAGTCGCTCAGCTGCTGGCGATAAGATGGCGCAACCGCCCAACGGCATCGCTCGGAGACCACTTCACCCGATACGATCACCGTGCCGGCCCTCAGCTCCGGCGCTAATCCTCCTGCAATGCCAAAGCTGACGAGACACTCGGTCTGCGCGGCCGCGGTTGCAACGAGCGCAGCCGTACGATCGCGATCTCCGGCTCCAACAACAACCGAAAATCCCGCGGCGCGCGCAATTTTCGCTTCCACTGCAAGGCCCGAGGTGCAAAGCACCATGGCCGGTGGTTGCATACAAAGCTCCCGTTAGGCTTGTTGGAGGCTGAGGCCGCGCGGTCCTAGCGAGCGATCACCGCGGTTGCGAAAGATACTCCATATTTACGCGTTCGGCGATGCTTTAGGCCATCCCCGCGTCACCGGGAGCCGACAGACCGAACCCAGACCCAGACCGCCCACCGTCGTCTCGGCTCAGTTCCGGCTAGACCACCCCCTTTTGCCGCCGGAAATCTGTACTCATAGAAGAGGCTTTTGGCTACGGACAAAGCGACGCGGTTAGCAACGCGCGACCCGGCCGAATATCAGATGCCGAAGCCGATCCGTCGACAGCTTCCCGTCTTCAGCCGCCGATAACGGGCGAGCGCCCAGAGCGGAAAAAAGGCGCGGTAGCCGTGGTAGCGCAAATAGAAGACGCGGGGGAAGCCGACGGCGGTGTACCAGGGCTCGTCCCAATTTCCGTCCTGGTTTTGGGAATTCATCAGGTAGTCGATGCCGCGGACAACCGCCGGGTGTTCGACCTGCCCGGCCGCCATCAGCCCGAGCAGGGCCCAAGCTGTTTGCGATGGCGTGCTGTAATGCGCATCGCCATGTTGCCCCTCGGGCCAGTAAGATTCGCCGCTCTCGCCCCAACCTCCGTCGCCGTGCTGGCGCGTTACCAGCCAATCCACCGCCCGCCGCACCTCAGCCGACGCAGGCGATACGCCCGCCGCGTTAAAGGCGACGAGCACCGACCAGGTTCCGTAAATAAAATTCGTTCCCCACCGGCCAAACCAACTGCCCTCCGGCTCCTGCTCCTTCCGGAGAAATTCGAACGCCGCCGAGAGGGTAGGATGATCCGCAGCGAAGCCGATCTGGGCGAGGAAGCCGAGGCATCGGGCACTGACATCGGCCGTCGGGGGGTCGAGCAGCGCGCCGTGATCGGCGAACGGGATGTGGTTCAGGTAGTAGTGAGTGTTGTCGGCATCAAACGATCCCCAGCCGCCATTTCGGCTCTGCATCCCGACGACCCACTCGGCCGCGCGATCAATGGCCCGGCGATACCGTGTCCGGTCGAAGCGGTCGAGAGCAAGGGCGACCACGGCAGTGTCGTCAAGATCCGGATAATCCGGGTTTTCGTATTGAAAAGCCCAGCCGCCGGGTCGCACTTCGGGGCGGGCCGCCCCCCAATCCCCGACCCGCTCCAGCACCTGCTTGGTCTCGAGCCAATCGAGTGCCCGCCCGATGGCCGGTGTGAGGCGCGCGTCTTCGATCTCCATAAGCGCGTGACAGGCGAGGGCGGTGTCCCACACCGGAGAAAGACAAGGCTGGCAATAGGTGCGCTCGCCGTCGAGTACTAGGAGCTTGTGAAGCGCAGCCCATCCGATCGCACAATCGGGGTGATCGGGTCGATATCCCAGACAATCGAACATCATCACGGCGTTCGCCATCGCCGGGAAAATCCCCCCGAGCCC
>WNFQ01003313.1_pt1 | contig 11728 bp, 8 predicted proteins | sample 5400171 | NCBI WGS metagenome assembly WNFQ01 (sample SAMN13153356, study PRJNA577476) | soil metagenome | isolation source: 20 cm soil under Madrone tree | place: USA:California | collected 2016-06-14
TGAGGATCGTACCATCGTTACGATACACTAGACCACCTGACAGAAGTGCATGCGATGTCCTGAGTGTATGTGACATGCCCCCTCGAGGGCGTAACTGCGGGGGCCCTGATCATGACATGATTTTTGCTATGTGCGTAGCGCTGGCATGTTCAATTGTGACGCGACGCGGGGGGGAGGCTTCCAGCCCGGAAGAGGCCGCGCGGCCAACTGACTGAGGCTGTTTTGTACCTCTGCGATCAAGCATTGTCGTAGTTTGTGTCCTAGCGATGCCATACTACAGTAGTACACAAGAAACTTTCATACAACTGTTGGGATATCCGAGTTCGAGTTCGTCTCTCGTGAGAAACCGTGAGCGGAACTCAAATTGACATGCCAGCGCTTCAAGTGTCTCTCCCGAGGTCGATCAAATGTCGCGTACAGTCACAAACCTTGTATCCGCCTCCAAAATCTTTTATCTTAGGCGACTCCTCTCAAATCACACCGTACTATGGGCTGGTGCTGACACGGTAGCTCAAAACGCACGTCATATCGGCGAAATAAGAAGCCTCTTTCATAGTGGAGTCAGTGTACATACACAAATACGTTATCACTCCAAGGAGGCCGTGAAAAAGTGAACCAACCTACAGGGAATCCAGGACAAGACCTATATGCTATCGATAACATTCCGGTGACAAATTAACTTGCACGACTGACAAGCTGCTCATACCTTCGATGAACTAGCAAAAGATAGCACCGCTTACGATGACGGTGTCTGCGAGGATCTGCTGCCAGCAGTTCTACGGCATTGCTTGGACTTCTTGATACAAGGCCGGTCAAAACGCCTCACTGGTTCCTAGGACTGAATGAAGTCAAACCAAGGTGGGAGCCGGGATCACCGCATACCTACTGGGGGTGAATACGGTACATAGAAAGTAAAGAAATTAAGGCACCTTCTCTTGAGCTTGTGCTAGCTTGTGCTGAAGCTCCGCGCAGAATGCCAAACCATTCTTTATGTGCACCAGCATGCATGACTGGCATTTCCAATGACTCTGGAGTGCCGTGGAGTACTCCCGTCGTATTCTCGAATGTATATCGAGTGGATCGGTATACTTTTGAACTTCCAAACCATTCTTACACCGTGATAGGACCTGATTTAACCATTTGGGAAGAACACGAATTTGATAATGTGGATCCCTTGAACTCTGCGTGACTTCCGGACAACCAACCCAGATGCTCGAAGGCCCTAGATGGACATCAAAGAATGAGTCAAGGCACGTGACAAGGTTGTCCCTGCAGCGATTGCGGAAGTCAGCAAGGTTGCGCAGGGCCCAACCCTCAAATAGTCGCAGATTTTCTCCAAGGGTCTCAAATGTCATCGGCTGGTCCAGTGTCTGACGAGCTGCATTCTCCATTTCTGGAATGAGCCCTTTGTTACTTGCGATCGCATATGCAGCGAAGGACTCGGTTCCTTTTGGCGCTGGGAATTCCCCGCAGTTGACTTTTCCACGTACGATCGACTGTACTGAAGCCATCTCGTATTTTTGACACGCTGCTAGCAGATACAGCACCTTGTAGTAAACGTTAGATCTCACTATTACATGCCCAGGCATATACAACACCTGATCATAAGATTTGGGTATCACTTGGCGGAGGGGATAAATCATTGAGAGAAGGCTGTCCAGCAGCTCTGAGTCTTCAGGAAATTGAACCATGGGAAGCCCGTCGACAGATTCACCATCGGAAGGTTGGGGAAGAGATAGAAGATCTTTGAAGAACGGCGACGATACCGCTAGTACCGGCTTATGGACCCGGAAGTCCACACCATCGGATGACCGGACTATAAGATTGGCATCGGGTATGTCAAAGGGCTCAAGTGGTAACGTAGTTGATTTGCTTTGGGATTTCTGGTCCTCTCGTTCCTGCACGAGAACTAGAGCTGACTCTGCCTGTAAAAGGTTTAAAATCCCAAATAGTTCTATATATTTGAACACACTCGCCTTTTCGAAACTGCGATTGACAACAGACTCCAAAGACACCCAAAACTCACGTATGGTCTGACTTGAGATGGACGCACATTTGCAAGTGTCTTTGGACTCATTTTTGAAGGTGCTGATGTGGCGCGCCATGGCTATATTGAATTCAACGAGACCAAAGAGGTTAAGGGCTTTTCCAATCGACACAATGTACTGATCCACCCAGTTTGGGATACGGGAGGAGGTGTACTCTTCACAACGCAAGCTTGTCATCGTGCCGCGAGCACCAGATATCCTAAATTCCGTAAGGTCCCATTCAAGAATGGCCCGAACCCTTTCGTAATACTTCCAGAGCTCATAAAGAGAAGCACCCGGCATAATATCGAGCATGTCGATATTCTCGATCGTCATCGGGTAATTCAATATAGTTCGCGCAGTTTGAAGCGTTTCTGGTCGAAGCCCGTATTTCTGCGCGAGAGAATAAATGCGGAGTGCTGGCCCTAAATCGGTGGGTGGTGGATAGTGGTGAGCGATGCTGCCTCGCACATGGACTAGGACAATTTCCATTTGATACTTCTGCGCGACAGAAAGGAGCTCCATACTTTCTTCATGGGTCGGTGGTATGCGGGGGATTATGAGGAAGACGAAGGTTAGAAGGCAGTGAAGGATCTCGCCGCTTTCGCGTAGCTGTACCGACGGAAGTGATACTTCAGCATTCGTGGCATCCGAGTCGGAGGAATCTGGATTCCTTTGTATAAGCTCTCCGAGAACGGGAGAGCTATTGATGATGGAGATCTTTGGCACTCGGAAGTGATAGGAGTCCCGAGAACGAAGGATGATATCCGCGCCCGGGTAGTCCAGGACTAAGTTTGCAAGAGGTTCGTCTGCGGGGGAGGCTGTTTCAGGAAAGATTGAAGACATGGTAGCGTAGTCTTGCGTGATATAAAACGTACCCTGGGGACCCTTTAAATACCCGTCAAGCCGCAGCAGCGAAGTGAAGGTGCACCGCAAAGCGGGTACCGAGTAGAGCGAGTTCTACAGGAATCTGAGGTCCGCGCCATCGTTACGATATACCAGACCACCTGACAGAAGCGCATGCGATGTTCTGAGTGTACGTGACATGCACTAGGGCGTAACTGCGGGAGCCCTCATCACGATAGAGTTTTGCTGCGGTGCGTAGCGCTAGGCGTGTTCAGGTGGTACAGTACTGTAGTAATGTTGGCGCGTTGACGCTGGCCCCATCAGGAAAATGTACATAAACTTTTCAACTTTTCGACTTTTTTGAGCCATGAAAAGTACAAAAGTGAAAAAGTGAAAAAGCTATGTTCTAGTCATACTAAACTAATGATAACTAGTACATATTTTTCATACTTTTGTAGCTTTTTTTAACTTTTTAACTTTTTTCGAAGCAGCTGAAAGCAGCTTTCCATGAAATGTAGGTTACTTGTCAGCTTTTGGACTTTTCACACTTTTTCCTACTTTTTGTCCCTTTTTTGGCTTGTACGAGCTCGTACGAGCTCGTACGAGCCAAAAAAGTTTGTTGCAGGGTTACCGATGCCCCAGCCCGGCCCGGAAGAGGCCGCGGCCGATCCATGATAATATCTTCATCGCCCAGAAGCCGCCGAGCCGATCCCTTTGCCGCTGACACGCTGGCGGCCTGACCCCTTCTCTGTGCCCGCAGACATCAAGCCCTTCAAGCCCTTCGCCATCGCCATCGCCATCGCCGACCCCTCCCCTTTTTACTTTGACCCTTTTTTGTCTCTGACCTCTCGGACTCATCACGCCACTGTTCGGCATTACATAGGCGCGAATCTGATCTCAGATAGGTAAACGACTCGTCCACATATCTGGTAATTAAAGGTATATGAATAATGACATTGGGACTCGTTGCGCCCGATGAATAATACTGAATTTTTGATTGCATTATCTTGACGGATCTGCGCCGAGGGTGACTGTTGGTTTTCGCCGCCAGCTCAAGGGCCGTGTTCAAGTCGGAGAGAAGCATAAAAGAACTTCATCCAGGTTCGAGATGCACACTGAAGCCGATCGACTTAATGGTGATGTGTTAGGCTACATCTCAAAAGGTTTGGAGCCACGTAGATCATCAGGGCCAAAATGACTGCCCGTGATCCTGCTTCGTTCTGCACGGCTCTCGAGGCCTGCTACCTTGCCCGGTCCTTCTCAGCGGATCTGAGCAAGTATTAGCGCTAGTATTAGCAGCAGTATAGTCGCTCACGAGACAACTAGAGACATCCGTCAGACACAGCTTTGATGAATTGATCAGCGGTCGAGGAAATCCTTTGGGGCTAGGAGCGCTACTGGCACACGGTCCATATGAGACAGTAGTACGCGTCGAATGCATACCGAACTCGGGACGTGTCCTATTTTCATAGGTAAGGGGCGGCTCGAGCGGCTCATAAGGCTTCATATACTGTATCCTATCACCAGTGGATGTGGCGCTCGACGGTGCGAGGCTTGGAACTTGACGCCGGGGAGCGAGGTGGGTGAATCCGTGAGGACAGAGACAAAGATCTAGATGAGAGGGAAGGAGGTCGGCGTATTAGCCCCAAAGGAAACGTACGACGGCCACGAGTCGGCGGCTCATTCAGCGTGAATTCGCGATGGCAAGGCAGAACCTGAGAAAGTGCGATCTAGAGAGAGAAAATAAAAATCATCCTGAAACGGCTGGCACACAGTAAAAGAGTGAAAACTGCGGGCTGCTCTATTACGACGGAGGAGGAAACTGAGAAAGATCGAAAGCGACTCAGGTTCCCAACCTGTCACATGATGGCATGTGACACTAAAAGAAATGTATGCTAGGGGCCCATGATGCCACCAAAGGGAGGTCAGTTCGCAAGAACGAAAGCCACCTTTTTAGCACATGAGGGCATACAAGCATGTCGGAAGGACGCCGATTGAATGTGCGAATATACACAACGCTTCTCTCGCGCCTAACTAAAGATCAACCACGAGTCTTCTTCAGTTGCGCCTTTCGTCAAATCTGCGTTTTCCCGCATGGCCCTTATCATGGCCATCAAATTCGACCCTGAAGCCACGAGGCACCAGCGCTCCCTCACAGATGCCCTCAACCTCTGCGGGCCATTACCTGCCATGCTAAAGAGTAGTCGTCAGCGACGACTCGGAAGGGAGGCGCACTTTGTGCACATGAGTGTCTACAAAAGTCGGCCCACACCGGAAAAGGTGCAAGGACTTGTGGGGAACGGGGGAATGCTACCGAAATGCGGACGCCAAAAGTCGCCCAGAAGCAGATAGGCCGGGCCCGTGTCAGAGTCACTGGCATTACCCTATTAAAGAAAAAAATGCACTGTTCTCGAAGTCTGTCTTGCCTCGCGTCGCGCCCATCTCGGTATCTGGACATAACCATCACGTTGAAATTATCGCCACTAGTAAGACGGAAGGTCTAAAACTCAGCAGTCAGAACGAGGAAGGTAGAAAAAGGACAATTTATTAGTGTTAACCCTCCTCAAGTTGCTGATGCTAACAGAGGACTCTCTCATAAGAGAAGGTGCCTTCATTGCCAACATGTGCGCATGCCATTACTGACTGAGGGGGCTCACGGTGTTGGAAGTCTAACCATAACACGACGTGCCAGAACGGAAACGGTGAGGCACGGCCGGATAACAGCCCAATAACAATAGGGCTGAAATAACAGGGTTAGTAGCTCACTCCCAAGACTGCGGCGAATAGCATGTAGTAATATGTTGCCATCAGAGCCAAGCCCTAGGGTACAAGAGTAGTTCAGGACGTGGTTTCGGTGAGGCTTTGTGCAAATCGAAAAGGCGGGGACACAATGCGTATCGATTGACCTAGCCTTGGGCCGTTCTGGGAACAATCATTCATTTGCATTGCGTTACAGTCGCGCGCCTGACGATCGTATTCTGACCTGCAGCGTTCACATTGAGGCTAGAACCGTCTGTCCCAAGCCCCCAGGATGAAATTGTTCCTGTGGATAACACTGGCACCACATCCCGCTACAGCACAGGTGGATCAGCTCCGAAGAAAGGTGCTTGAGACAGGTGTTTATACTTGCCTGTCCAATATGTCGTAAGTGTAAGGACGTTTTCTATGTGTCCTGGACCGTATACGGAAGGAATGTGATAGGGATCGAGAAAGAAACATATGATGACATAACCCTACACCCCGCGCGCTGGCAATTAGTGATCCGATCTGGGCGCTGAACAGGCGCTTCCGGCATTAATTGAGTGGTGTCAACCAGTCGCGCGGTATTTATTCATCGTTTTCCCCGCCTGCCTCTACATGTCGCTCATTCTTTTCCAACCTACCCACCACTCCCTAACGTAGTCGGTCGAAGTACTGAAAATCATCATTTCGCCATGCTTACCACACCCCTTCCCCTAGCTACCACCTTGCATGATCGAGTGCTCCGTCTCGCAGTGAGCGTGGTCTACTTTGGTGCCATGTGTGCCCTGTGCCATCCCGCCCACGCTGCTCACCTCCTTCCCAAAGGCCAATTCCCAGCTGTGCTCGAAAAGCGCTCCACGCTTTCGCACATCCATCTTCACCGACCCTTCTCTCACCGCCGAAGCCCGTACAAGCAGCACCAGAGACGACGACGCCTACAAATACCAATTTGAATGGCTGGGGCGTGCCGGTGCCATGACCTCATACTCTTTGATTTGCGAGGCCAGAGCATGTTCGTCACGGTGTATACAAACATTTATTTCAACTGATCGATCGCCGCGCCTCTGTGTGGCATAATAAACGGGCTGGATATAAGACCATTGAAGGAGTCGTCTTGTTACTGTCTGCTTGCACGCCCCGTTAGGCCTCCCATTTCCCTCCTGCATGGGTAAGTGCCGTTATAAGAAAAATAATACGTATAATTTTGTATTGATGTATTGTTCTCGGCTTTTACTTAGCTTCGCCCTCGAGTTTGACTTTGAATTCGTCGACCCAAGAAACCCCGGGCCATCAGATCATCCCGTCCGTCTTCTCGTTCTTCTCCTCCACTTTTTTAAACCTTTCTTGCGGTGCTTGTGTCCAGTCCAGCCCCTGACCTAGACCTGCTGGATCGTATTACATCGGGACCAGAGATAGATCAACCATCGTCAGGGAAGAAATCCAACTTGAAGTCTCCCAGAGCACGATGGCGGAGAATCCTTGCCTTCTTCAGAGACGTATGGCGGCAACACAAGCGAAAAAAGCCACTTGGAAAGGAACCCGGCCTTTATAAGAGTATCATTGCGATATTCAAAGTATCTTGTGAGCTTCCTTTGCATGGCACTCTACTCTATTCCCACCCAGTGAATTCGATACAGGGTTGAATCTGCTACTAATATTTATCCCACTTTCTGTGGGTGCTTTTGGCTATAATCTCATCGAACTCATGTCTAATCTCCTATGTAGTGGGCTTTCCGTTTTTGCAAGCTCAGTAATACCCTAGTAATCATTTGTGAGGCCATTTGTTGCATCCCTCTCGGTGCTGCATCCTAATTGTTACAGTCTCATCGCTTTCTATTATTTCCCTTGCCCGGGTGTGTATCATCCGATGTACTTTACCATGCCGGAGCTGCTCACGAGGCGCAGCTCCTCAGTTTTGCAACAGACGAGATGTCACTGCGTTTCCGAGAGGGACAGTTCTTAGCCACTCTGCTCCATATCACCTTAGTGAGGCTGAGAGCTCCCATTAAAGCTGATACCTCTCCCTGATGAAATGATTTAGAGCAATGCGTGGGTACTTTTCCCAAAATTTACTGCATATGAGTTGACGCGGGATGTTGTCCCAGTATTGAATTGATTGTGGCGGTAAGTAGTACCTTCACCTCGAGTTGATCCTTGTCACTCAATGGCCTAACAGATTTTTGCACTTCTCAAGTGCGAGCTGAGTATTGTGCAATTTTCCAGTGAGCATATATCTCTTGCGCGGAATCGTGGGATGGCAACAATTGCCTTTTTATTGTACGCCGTATGCGGCCATTTTCTGTGACATGGGTGGAACAACTGAAGAGCCAGCAACTTTTTCTTGTTGGCTCATGTCTAGATTCCTAACACCTTTTCCATTTCGCTTTCCGGTTGCCATCTATACGACCGGCACCCATTCCCTGATGGTGGTGTCATTATCCGTGTTTCACAGTTCTGCTTTTTGGATGTTTTCTATCATGACGCTGACAGTGCCATCGTTTTTTCTCACAGTGGTTGGCTCTATCTTAACTAACCTGTGTAAGCGTCAGCTGATGCGCTGATCCGACTAACGCAAACTATTCGTAGTATTGGTACTGGGTATGTGTTTCTTTGCCGGCGGTACTCTATTTTTGGAACAGGGTTTCGGTCTCAGTGCGTGTTCAGAGCGTGCCTGCTTATTACTAGCTGATCCAGACCTACGACCTTGCCTCGTCACAGCCGCCGTGCATGTACACGCACCTTTATTATCATTGAGCATGACCGCCGTACTACTTCCTACCGCATATTACAACACCCTTCATCCTACTACGGATAACACAGAAAAAGCTCAGGAAAAAAATGCGATTTTTACTATGAGCCACAGTGTTCGTAGATCCTTCCCCTCTATCATTCTGTGTATTGCCGTAGCAGCCCCCAGTAGGCTGATGACTATTTCTTTAGGTTGCGGTTGTCTTGCTCTTCAGTGGGTTTTCCTGTCAGGACTGAGCCGCTCTGTCATAACCGTTTTCTTATTCTAGTCTATCTATGTTACCTTATATTTCAATTTGTCTCACACGATGAGATAAGCAAACACGATCAGGGGCCCACTGAACACTCAACTGTGATTGCGAAAGGACCGCACACTCTTAAACGAAAGACTATATTGAGATCCCACCCACCTCTCTATAGCGCTTTGGGCTCTGTCCGGCGTGGTGAACGCTCATTGGAGGCTGGCCCGGAGAGAGAGGATAATGTGGAAGAGGTGCCTCAAATGGGAATACTGATTGCTATCATGCTCCTTGTTGTCGTCATGGTGGTCAGTTGATGGCTCGCCCTCGTGACTGTTTGGGGCTGATTTTGTGGAATACTAGGTCGTTGGTGTCACCGCTATGATTCTTGTCGATTGTATCGACGAATTTACTTCGAGCGGCCCCATCAGCAAAGATTTCGTTGGCCAAATTATTCTGCCGAATGTAGGAAATGCAGCGGGCAAGTCATCTCCAAAGTTGATCTTCGTCGTATTTCCTCGTCCTGACATAGTGCGTTCGACTTGCAGGACTCGCAGAACATATCACCGCAATTGGTGATTCAATGAAAGGTAGATCGAAGAAGTCCTTCGGTGTTGCTGTGGGTTCGTGTATTGTAGGTATAGGTCTATTCGGTCCTTGTCAGCAGTCTGAACTAATATTTTGTCCCTGTACACAGCAAATGGCGCTTTTCATCATCCCGTACGTATGTGCGAGGCATATTAACCTTGGCTGATCCAACCCTGTAGTCTCGTCGTCATATTGGGATGGATCCTTGGCAAACCCTTGACTCTTCTTTTTGATCCTTTCGCGGCCATCGTTCTCTTCCTCTCGGGTGGGACTCCCTGATACTACTATGGACGTGACCCGGTCATTTACTGATAGCTTTTCTGCGTAGTTATAACCGTAGGCTACGTTATACAAGATGGCAAATCACATTGGCTAAAGGGCATGATCCTCCTATGTGCGTATACGCCTTGCTTCATGCGGGCTGCCTCACCTTGCACCACATTGATAATGCGTCTCGTAGGCTTGTACACTATAATCGCAATCGCAATCTGGTTTCACCCAGGTTCCGACCCCTCAAGCACCCTCGCGAGTTGCAACTGATAATCTGCCTTTTGCGGCGCTATTCCCCCTGGCTTGTATCGCCGCCTTCGTCATTCACCCCCCGGGCCGTCGTTCGTCTATCTTGTATTTAACCAACATGTATATATATTAAGGGGACTGGACTCTTCCTTAGACTGCATAACTTATATATCCGTATGATAGAGTTGACCCTTGACCGACAATGATTATATATTGTGACGTACTGACGGTGGCCCGCGCTCTGCATAGCGGGAACAGCTAGATCTTGCCAGTGTAATCAGGTTTTTTCTTCAATCTGCGAAAACGCATTATCCCCCTTTTAACGTAACTTATCCACGGGTTAAGGATATCGTGGTTTTGTGCGAGGCCAGATTCTTCGGGAAACATGCCTTGGCATAGAATGACGCGAGCTTCCTCGCATTTTGCTGCATGGCTGAGGTATGACTTCTAAACGCATCGTTTAATGTGCGTGGTCAGCGAGCGTGCAAATGCGACAGTGCATATGGCCTCGTTGATAGTCAAACCGCAGTGATGACAGGTAAGCCGGGACGCGACGAGGGGACCTAACAGGGCAAGCGCTGATGGTGACATCCAATTGCGCAGTCAAAACGTTACATGACGCAGGCCACCTGACGGAAGCGTGCCCTGGGTAATGGGGATAGAAGTGTATGTGAGTTCTTGGGCGCAGGGCAGGCCTGATTCGAGGGCCTGTGGCTGAGAGGAGGCCCTGTAAGTTCCGCTGCGTTCCGGGCCGGGAAAATGGACTTGCGAACGCCCGACTCTGCAGGCGCCGGGCAGCTCCGTACTAGTACGGCAACCTTTCTGTTCAGTTTCGTCGTAGACAATATGTAACACACCTCATGAGGTTTATGGGGTGCGACATTTGGAACGACTTCTCCTTTTCTCTTTCGGAATCTACATTTCTAATCGACGAGATACGACGACTCGGAACCCCCCACGAGACATCCAGACATTCCTCCCTTTTCTATCACTCGTCCTCTTGAGCTTGCTCATATGTCCTACGATTACACCGACATAGCCCCGGATGACAAGTAAACTGGATCATTGTCCATGATTTCCTGGTGCACGCTTAGAAGCTCGGACCCAAAATGAAGGGAATCGGTGATTATTGCTCGTTTCCACGCATTATTTTGGTCTTGTCTTCTCACGCGAGGGCATATAGACGTACTTCGTTCGTTCGTTAGTTTCGCAATCCGTCAAGGAAGTCCTAAAGTCACTCGTCGACGACAATCCCATCCAGTCGGATAAAATCGGGTCCTCAAATTGTAGGTGGCTATGGCTTGCTCCCCATCACCGGATGTATATTCAACGTCGCACATGCACGCGCTTTGCGCATGTCGGACTGGGCAGTTATCTGGAACTGTGGAGCTTCCCTTCTCAGAGGGGTGCGATAGTCTCTAAAATCACTAATCTTAGGCGACTTCTCTCAAATCACGCCGTACTATGGGCTGGTGATGAGACATGGTAGCTCAAAACGCATGTCATATTGGCGAAACAGTGGAGCCGTGTACGTACAAAATACGTTATCACTCCAAAGAGGCTGTGAAAAAAGTGAACCAACCTCAGGGAATCCGGGACAGGACCTATATGCTATCGATAACATTCTGGTGACCGATTAACTTGCACGACTGACAAGCCCATACCTTCGATGAACTAGCAAATGATAGCTCCGCTTACGATGACGACGTCTGCGAGGATCTGCTGCCAGCAGTTCTACGGCGTCCCTTGGACTTGATACGACGGCGGTCAAGATGCCTCACTGATTCCTAGGACTGAATGAAGTCAAACCAAGGTGAGAGCCGGGATGGCAGCATACCTACGAGAGGTGAATCTCGTGGTACATGAAAAGTAAAGGGAATAAGTCACCTTCTCTCGAGCTTGTCTTAGCTTGTCCTCAAGCTCCGCGCAGAATGTTGAACCATTCTTTATGTGCACCAGCATGCAGAAATTGCAGTTCCAATGACTCTGGAGTGCCGTGGAATACTCCCCTCGTATTCT
>WNFQ01009137.1_pt1 | contig 11725 bp, 7 predicted proteins | sample 5400171 | NCBI WGS metagenome assembly WNFQ01 (sample SAMN13153356, study PRJNA577476) | soil metagenome | isolation source: 20 cm soil under Madrone tree | place: USA:California | collected 2016-06-14
TTCCACGTCCTTGCTGGCGTTGACGTTTTCGACGGTGACGTCGCCGGCGGGGACGCGCGCGTAGAGTTCGGAGTTCCTCGGTACGCGAACTTCGATTTTCAGATCGTTGCGCGGACCGCCGGAGACGTGAAGTTCGGCGTTGCCTGAAGTGCTGGTGAGGCGATAGCGCAGATCGTCAATTCTGTCCTTGTTCTTGCCCGAGATATCCACGGAGAGTTTTCCGTCTTCGCTGCCCACGATCCGGATGTCTCCAGAACGGATGTGAAGGGCGACGCGGGTTGCGGATGGGATTGCGGCTTCAAAGTGAGGGACACCGCGTTCGGAGATTTCGGTCCTGCTGTCTGCGGCGGTGACGGGCACGGCCAAAAGCGCCAGGGAACAAAGCGAAGAAACAAGAGCTTTCATGAGCACACCTGTTCTGTGCGCAAGGGTTCTGCGCACAAGGGCACTGCGGGCGTTGTTGGAGAAGGATACGCTGGATGAGGGGCGATTGTTCCGAGTTTTTGAGGGACGGAGGAACGGTCGGGGCGGGGAAGGTCGCCGAAGTCAATGTCGAGCCGAACGGGTTCGTCGTCGGATTCCTTGAGCTCACGTTGGCGATGAGAGAGGGTACGGAGGAGGAGGTTGCAGGTATAGGCCATGACAGCGGCGCGCTGGTATTGCTGCAGCGCGGCGAAGCAGAAGCGTCTTCGGATACGTCTAAGGGAGCGATTGACCATGAAAAAGGGAGCTGAGATGAGGCTACGCCAAATGGGCTGGGTCTGGTGTTCGGTTTTCGTCGCGGTTGGTCTCTTGCTGGAAACGGGCGCCGCCAACGCGCAAGGCGCGCATGGGAAGGAGTATTGGAGTGGCGACGTGGGTTTTGGAGAAAGACGCATTTACGGCGGACGAGTTGCTGGCGCTGGAAGAAGAGTGGCGAGGAAACCTGAAAACGGGAATTGGGGAGAGCGGGACGGATTCGATTTTTGGACGATCGTTTTCGGCGTTGTGCCTTTCCGCGATTGCGGAGAGGGAATTGAAGACGCCGTTTTTGGGAGAAGAGCGATACCGAAAGCTGCTAGAGGCAGCGCTAAACTATTTGCGGGATGAAAAAGATTTGCGCGGATTCGACGCGGAAAAAGGATGGATCCACGCCACAGCGCATACTGCGGATTTGCTAGCGGCACTCGCGAGGCATTCGTCTTTCACAAAGCAGGATCAGGGAGCCGCGCTGAGGGCAATTTGGTGGAAGCTTGAAGGAGCGGACGTGGTTTTTGCGTTTGGAGAGCAGGACCGATTGGCAAATGTTCTAGCGGCGAAGGCGGAGCGGAAGGACCTTGATGCGGCGGGATTTCAGGAGTGGATCTCTCAGAAGGACAAAACTGACCAGGCGATTTGGAAGGACAGCCCGCCACGGATGGAGGGTTTGCAGAGGTTTGAGAACGATACGCATTTGTTGAGCGCTTTTGTGGCGAGGTTGGCGCAGAGAGAGCAGTCCGCGGCGGCGACGGAAGCGGAGAAGGCGGCGTTGAAGTCGCTGAAGCGACGATAGACAGAGAAAAAGCAGATCCCTCGGGCAAAATCCGTCCTCGGGATGACAATGTCCAGGAACGATGCAATGCTCCGCCAACGATTTGCGGCGTTACGGAAGCCTAGCATCGCCAGAGCACAGGCTGAAGCCTATGCCACAAAAGCAAAATGGCGCCGAGTAGCGGCGCCATTTGCAAAAACACAAGACGGAACAGATCAGGATTTGATGGTGGAGGAGGCGGCATCCCAGGTGACAGGGACGTTACCGCGGAAGCAGGATTCGTTGACCATGTGACACGCGAGCGCGGCGTTGTGACCGAAGATGGCGTCTTCGGTGAGCGGCTTGCGCGATTTGACGCTGGAGAAAAATGTCCAGAGGTGCGGGCGGACGTCGTCGAAATCGTTGCCCTTGTAGACGTAATTTTCAAAGAGCGGTTCCTTGCCGGTTGGCGGGTCATTTTTCGCGTGCCATTCCTTGAAGTAGGCTTCGCGCATGGCATTGGGAAAACCGTATGCGTAATAGCTCGGTGAGGAATCTTCACCGGTTTGCGGATAATGCGCGAGGCCAAACTCGGTGACTTCGAGGACGCCCTTGGAACCCTGGAAGCGATAGGTTTCCGGACCTTCGCAGCCGAGATTTAGCCGCAGATAGACAGGCGCGCCTCCGGCGGAGGCGTATTCGTAGAGCGCAGCCTGAACGTCGGGCATGTTGCGGCCGTCGGGAAAGCGAATGATCGCGCCGAGAGCCATGACTTTTTTCGGCGGCTCGTTCCAGCCCATCATGAAGTTCATGCCGGAAACGAGATGGACGAGAAGATCGCCGGCGACGCCGGTGCCGTATTCCTTCCAGCAGCGCCAGCGGGCGAACCATTTCGGCGACATGTCCGCATCCCAGGGGCGGCTGGTGGCGCCGCTTTGCCAGGTGTCCCAATCGAAATTCTGCGGCGAGAGTCCCGGAGGGGGAGGATACTCCCAAGCGCCGGTGGGATCGTTGCGGCCGAGCCAGCCTTCGATGAGCGTGAGTTTGCCGATGGCACCCGCGGCGATCATTTCTTTTGCTTTGGCGCAAATGACGGAGCTGACGCGCTGAGAACCGATTTGCACGATGCGCCCGGTTTTTTTCTGCGCGTTGGCCATGTCCACGCCTTCGGCGGCGGTGTGGGACATAGGCTTTTCGCAATAGATGTCTTTCCCGGCGGCGGTGGCGTCCACGACGACGCGCTTGTGCCAGTGATCGGGAACGGCGGCGACGATGCAATCAATTTCCTTGTTGTCGAGCAGCTCTTGATATTTGCGCGTGGCGAAGAGATTTGGCTTGCCGGTGATTTCCCTGGCGAGTTGTGGCGGCGCCGGCGAATCCGGCGGAGCGCTTGAGGAATTGACGGCGAGTGAAGTTGGATTTCATGTTTCCCTCCGTAGAGACGAATGGAATTTCACGAGCAAAGATCGAAAGTACCGAGCCGATACGTAACAGCTTACAGCTCCCAGCCGACAGCGAGCCGGGATCAAACACGGCGCCGATCTAAAGATCGGCCACTACAAAGACTTAATGGCGACTTCCTTGAAGAAGACGACATCGTTGTCGCTGTGATTCTGCAAGCCGAACCAGCCTTCGTCGGGACGCGGGCCGCGTTCGGGTTCGAAATCGAATTTTTTCTCGGGAACGGGCTGGCCTTCGGTGTAATCGGTGACCTTGACCCCGTTCACAAAGACGACAGTGTGCGGGCCGTCTAGCGTGATTTCCATGGTGTTCCATTCGGGGCCGGGCTTGCCGGGTTTGGCGAGCGGTTTGGTGAGGGAATAGAGCGCGCCGGTGATGTGATAGTCGTCTTCCTTGGAGGTTTCGGGATGATTGTCGATCTGGACTTCGTAGCCGTAGTGAACGGGCATCCAGGGTTCGCGCGGCTCGATGGGGATGCGGACGTAGACGCCGGAATTGTCGTTGAAATCGCGCATCTTGAAAACGACGCGGAGTTTGCAGTGGCCAATTTTTCCGCCGCTCCAGTACGTGAGACCCATGCCGCCATGAGTTTTCATGAGGCCGTCTTCGACAGTGATGCCGCCCGGGCCCACGTGTTTCCAGCCGGTGAGGTCTTTGCCGTTGAAGAGCTGTTTCCATTCGGCGGTTTGGGCGCGGCCGGTGGTCGCACCAAGGACAGCGAGAAAAGCGAAAGACAGAACTGCGAGCGCCGAGACAGATTTGCGCATCCTTATAAATCCTCCTTCATAAGAGCCTGCCTGCGACAGGCAGGCCTTTGTTGCCAAGATCGAGTTGGGTCAAGCAGCGGGTCAGTAGTTCAGTGAGTGCAAAAAGTCGAAACTCTTTTTGATGCTGGCGAAGCCTTCGGATGGATTGTCGTGCTCGACGAAATAGTGCTGGATGCCGGCTTTGCCCGCGTTAGCGAAAATGTCTTTCCAGGGAATGATGCCGCTGCCGACTTCGGTGAGGAAGCCCATTTGTTTGTCCGGGCCGGCAGTGGGTGCGTCTTCGGGACTGGGAAGCTGCTTGATGTCCTTGACGTGAACGGCAGGGAAGCGGCCGGGATTGTTGTTGAAATAGGAGATGGGATCTTTTCCGGCGACGGAGATCCAGCAGAGATCGAGTTCCATTTTGACGAAATTTTTGTCGCAGGTGGCGAGGAGATAGTCGTAGGGGAGCTTGCCGTCGAGAGACTTCGCGGGCTGAAATTCGAACGTGTGATTGTGGTAGGCGAACTGGATGCCGGCTTTCTTGGCGGCTTCGCCGGCTTTGTTGAAGAGTTCGGCGGCGCGCTTCCAGCCGTCGGCGGAGTCACGCTGCTTCGGTTCGATCCAGGGATTGACGATGAGCTTGTGGCCGATGGTGTGAGCGGCGTCGAGAGCCTGGGGCCACATCATTTCGACAGTGGAGTAAGGAACGTGGCAGGAGGGCGCGGTGAGGCCGTTTTTGTCGAGGATGGCGCGAACGTCTTTGGGGGAGTGATCGAAGTAGCCGGCGAATTCGACTTCCTTGTAGCCGATGGAAGCGACTTTAGCGATGGTGCCTTCGAAATCGGATTTCATGGCGTCGCGAACGGTGTAGAGCTGAACGCCGATAGGCGAGACTTGCTTGGGAAAAGCGGCGGCCCAGGAAGTTTTTGCAGCGAGAGTTGCAGCGACAGACGAACCGATGAATGTGCGGCGATTCATGTGAGATCTCCTCGACGACGGTTGAAAGCAGACCCTACGAAGGCCAGGGCAAAGAACGCAGGGAGTATACCCCGATTTTTTGGGAAGCCCAATGGAGTCGGCGATTTAATAGTGGGTCAGTTTGAATTTTGACCTGTTGTGTCACGATCCACAAAATTCTCCTCGAAAAACCTCGGAGAAAAAAGAAGTTCAAACTGACCCACTACCGCTGTTTGGCTCATCGGTGCAGTCCCAACTACGCCGAGGCTTTGGTGGGCGGGCCAAGCCTGCGGCAGGCAAGCAAAAAAGAGGGGCGGCGTATCGAAAACTACGCCGCCCGGGGTGGTCAGGGAGAAAAATCAGAATTGGAAGCGCAAGCCAAATTGCATACGGCGCGCCAAGTGAGCGCCGCTGGCATGGAGGAAGCTGGAAGAATTGATGCAGGCAGGATCCGCAGCGGTGGAACCAACCACGCCGCAATCCATGCTGCTGCTGATGCCGTTGTATTGCGTATGGTTGAACAGGTTGAAATTCTCCCAGCGAAAATCAAGAGCACGAGATTCGCCGAAGGAGAAGCGCTTGAAGAGGCCGAAGTCAAAGTTGATGCGGCCGGGGCCGGCCAGGGTGTTGCGGCCAACGTTGCCGAAGGTCAACCCTGTGGGAATGGCGAAGGCCGCCGGATTGTAAAGCAACGGGCCGCGGATGCCCGGGATATTGGACGGATGGGATGAGTGCGGATCGCCGACGAGATCCGGACGGGAGCCGGTGCCGACGCCGTTGGCCACGCCAGCCGCGTCGCCGAAATCAGTGTCATTGGTGATGCTGACGGGAGTGCCGGTCTGCGCGATGGTGATGCCGGAGATTTGCCATCCGCCCAGCAGAGTGTGAGTCATGCCCGAACCTTTGAAGAAAGGCAGACCGTAGACGTAGCTGATGGCCAGATTGTGCCGGACGTCGAAGTTGGAACTACCGCGGCTTGTGGCGAGGTCGTAGGAGTTGACGAAGGCGCCGTCGAAGCGATCGGACGAATCGTCAATGGAGTGACTGTAGGTATAGGCAACGCTGAGAGTGAGGTCGCCGACAGTCCGGTGCACGGAAGTCTGCAACGCGTGATAAATGGAATTTGCCTGATCCTCGAGCCGGGTGATGTTGCCAAACCCTTGCAGAGGACGCGATAGGTTGGGATCGTTGCCGCAGGCAACGCCGAGATTCGTTTCAACCGCGGCATTGTATGCAGTTCCGTTAGCAAGCGCGCCGGTGCCGATCGCATCGCAATCAGCCTGTGTGATCGGCTGCCCCGCAGCAAAAGGATTGTTTGCAGAGGTCACCGGCACGAGTTGATTGAAGTTTCTTTGTTGAGAGAGGTGCGTGCCCTTGCTGCCCACATAGGAAACGGTGGCTACGATGTTGCCCGGGAGCTCCTTTTGTACGTCGAGGTGCCACTGTTGAACGTAGGGCCAGATGACTTTGTCTGGAATCGAGGTGACGGAAAGCGGGAACAGCAAGCCGCCGCCGATGCCATTGTAACTTGCAATGTTGAATTGTGAGGCGTTGAGTGAAAACGGCGCGGAGCCTTCGAGGGATTCCGTGTTGGCTTCGTTGCCGTTGGTGTGCTCGAAGAAGACGCCGTAGCCGCCACGAACGGCCATTTTGCCGTCGCCTTTAGGATCCCAGGCGAAGCCGATACGCGGAGCGGGATTGAAGAGGTGGCCCTTCATGCAGCCGTCTTCGGAATTGGCGCCCACGGTTGCGCCTGCAAATGAATTGGTGACCAGGCCTGGAACAAACGTTGTTCCACCTGGGCCGCCGCATTGGACGACGCCGTTGAAAGGATTGCCAGGACCGGGGATGAAAGCGCCCTCCTGTCCAGTGGCAGAGCCATCCTGATCAATTGCAGGAGAACCGCTGCTCTGGAATGCGGCAGGATCAAAGCTAAAGGCGTGGCGGTAGCGCTCGCGGTAAGTGCCGTAGAGGCTGAGACGCAAGCCAAGATTCAAAGTGAACTTCTTGGTCAAGCGCCAGTCATCCTGGAAGTACGGCTCCACGATACGGTAGCGGTTGTAGTACTTGGCCTGAAGGTTGACCTGCGAGAACTCCGCAATCTTGCCCGTGAGCAGATCCGCAAAACTGTTTCCTGTGCTGACATTGCTGTTGCTCGAGTCGAAGGTCAGGATGCCCTGAATGTAGGGAGAGTTCTGTTCGTTCTTCTGAGCGAAGGCAGCATAGAAGCCGAACTGCAAAGTGTGGGTTCCGATGATTTTTGTCATGTTGTCGCGGTAAGTGTAGACCGGGTTCGCGTTATTCCATGGGAAATAGCCAGTGTCCGCGCTAAACCCTCCACCGTAAGCGACGTTGTTGCCGAGTGAAATGGCAGGGAGTTTTCCGCCTTGACCGTTGTCGAAAAGGACTCCCATACATCCTGGCTGCCCTGCAGATGTGCAAGTAAACCCCGAGGGAAGAGGGGGATTGTGAAGCGCCGTGAGGAAAATGTGGTCGGCGGTGTAGCTGGCGACAAACTCGTTGAGCAGTGTCGGGGTGATGTTGGAATTCAGGCGAGCGACAAAGCTGGTGCCCGGACCAACGAAGTTGGTATTGATGTCCTGGAAGCTGGTGCCATTGCCCCAGAGAGGATTCTCGGTTTGGGTCTGCCACGAATCGTGGATGTAGCGAAACGTGATGCGGTGCTTGTCGTTGATGTTGTGATCAATGCGGACGAGTTCTTCGCGCCAGGTTTCGGGCAGGGAGACAGTTTGTAAAACGGCGGGGAAGTTGTTGTTTGTCAGGCCGGGACTCGCTGAAGGAATGAGGGAGAGCAAGGCTTGGCCCACTGGATTAACGGTTACCGTATTATTGGGGAAACCGACGAACGAATTCGCTGCCCCACCAGATCCGGAAGCGGGGCAATCTGGGAAGACCTTGGCACCGGACGGGGCCACACTCGCATCGTGGTAGAAGACCGTCCCTGGAGCCGGGCAGAGGTCAGTGAAATTCCCGCTTCGTTCGGCGTCAGACGGCACGTTCACAAGGCCAGTGGTGTGCGGGTTCTTTTCGCGGCGCCACTCTTCGGAGAAGAAGAAGAAAGTTTTCTTCTTGTCGGAGTTGTAATGATTGGGAATGTAGACGGGGCCGCCGATGGTGTAGCCGAAGTCGTGCTTTTTGTAAGGAGCAATTTTGGCACTCGGGTCGGCGCCTTCTTCCCAGGATTTTGCGTTGAAGAAATCGTTGCGCAGATATTCGAAGGCGCTGCCGTGGAAGGAGCTGCCGCCGGACTTGGTTTCAACTTCTACCGTGCCGGAACCGTTGCGGCCGTACTGAGCGCCGTAATTCGAAGTGAGGACTTTAAACTCGGCGATGGCTTCCGGGTTGGGGTAAACGTTTAGAGTGGCGTTGGAGCCGTTGTCCATGTTGTCGCCACCGTCGAGCTCCCAGTTGTTGTACTCAGTGCGGCCACCGTTCATGGAGTAGGAGACGTTGCCATAGACGCCGACTTTTGCGTCGTCTTGACCAGTCTGGCTGACAACGCCGGGAGCCAAATTGACGAGCTGCGTGAAATTGCGACCGTTGAGGACGAGGTTGTCAATCTGCTTGCCGGTGATGGTGCTGGTCAAGTCGGAAGAAGTTGTCTCGACTTGAGCGACGCTCTCGCCGGTGACAACGACTTCCTCGGTGATTGCGCCGACGGTCATGGAAACGTCAATGCGGGCCTTTTCGCCGACGTTGAGGACAATTTTCCTGGCGGTGAATTTTTGGAAACCTTTCGCGCTGACGGTCATATCATACGTGTCGCCGGCGAGACCCGGGATGACGTAAGCGCCATCGCCGTTGGAAATGGTGGTGCGGGTGAGGCTGCCCGCGGTGTTCTTAATAGTGACTTCTGCGCCGGCGATAGCGGCGACCGTTTTATCAATGACGGTACCGCCGATGTAGCCGGTGTCCTGAGCGTGGGAGACAAGCGGCAAGCAGAGCGCGGCCACAAGAGCAAAGGCAGCGAACCGCAAACCACGGGAAAAGATGTGCGCAAAGATCGAGGGCGTATGAGTAGCTTTCACGATGCAACCTCCACGAAGAATGGACTTTCTTGAACGAACGAAGGCAGAGGCAAGCAGGCGGAAATGGAGGAGCGAAAGGAGCTGGATTTAGAAATGCCCACCACAGGCCACCCTTGTTAGCTCAGGGTTTGTAAGTACAAACCGCGAACCCCTGCCACTCGACGAAAACGCACCACAGCTTAATTAGCCTAGGGTTTTGAAAGCACCAACCCGAACGCTTTGCTAGCTCAGGGTGTGTGGGTACAGACCCCGAACCCCGTTATTAAAACGAGTTAATAAGGCAGATTCACGCGTTTGTCAAGAGTGAAATTCCATTGAAAGCAATTTAGTTATTACCAGGGCGGAGCGGCAAAATGGCCCAAGACCACAAAGTAGGGGATAGCAAGGCAAGGAATGCGGCCAAATCATCCCGATTACTTGCAAATGAAGTGGCCGTGCCAGAAACTAGCGGCGAATTGTTCGGGCAAGGGGACTGCATCGTGGGGGATGGGCGCAGCAAAAGAAGTTCGAGATGGCGAAGAGTGTGCCTCCTTGCCTTGCTCTCTTTGGGAGAAGTCGCGACCGGGCAGGGAACAAACGCCCGAAAATCATTTGAAGACGGGCAAGCAGCGCTGCAGCGAGGGGATTTAGACGCAGCGGAGCGCGATTTCAAAAGTGTGCTGGCGGTGGATCCGAAGGCGGGGCCTGCGTACACAAACCTCGGCGTGATTGCGATGCGGCGGAAAAACTGGGACGAGGCCGTACGGTTGCTGAGGAAAGCGGAGCGACTGCAACCGAACGAACCGGGCATACGACTGAATCTTGGTTTAGTGGAATACACGCGCGGGAACTATCCGGATGCGATTGCGCCGCTAGAGCGCGTTGTAAAAGAAAAGCCGGATTCCGTCCAGGCGCGCTATTTGCTTGGGTTGAGCTATTCCTTTGTGGAACGGCACGCGGATGCGGTGAAAGTGCTGGAGCAGCTGTGGCCGCAGATGTCCGATCAATTCGTGTATTTGTATGTGCTGGGGATTTCCGCGTTTTATTCGAAGAATGAGGCGTTGGATCAGAAAGCGATGACCCGGCTGATTGAAGTGGGAGGAGACACGCCGCAATTTCATTTGTTGATGGGGAAGGCGCTGCTGGGCCGTAGCGACGTTTCTGCATTTGCAGGATACGAAACGGGCAGAGGAGGAGTTTCGAAAAGACATTACGGTCGCGCCGGATTTGCCTTTCAGCCACGAACAACTGGGGAAGATTTATTTGAATTCCGGTCAGGACGCGCAGGCGCAGAGTGAATTTCGCGCGGCGCTCGCCATTGATTCGAGATTGCCGGAATCGCGGCTCGAAATTGCGCGAATGTTGCATCGCGACGGGAAAGAAACGGAGGCGCTGAAGGAATTGGATGTGGCTGAGAAGTACGCTCCACAGAATCACAAGGTGCGGCTGTTGCGCGGACAAGTGCTGCTGCGGCTTGGGAGAAAAGAAGAAGGGCAAGCGGAGTTGGCGGAGGCGAAGCGATTGTTTGGGATGGTGATGGACAAAGATAAGGCAAGGGTTGACGAGCAACGAGTGCCGAGTCCGGAGATTGGGAGAGAGGAGTAGTGCGGGAATTGAAGTAGGCACAAGGGCAAACTCGGAAGTTTGCCCCTACAACCGCTACACAATCGGCGGGGGCCGCCAGGAGCCACGGGCGAGTTCGAGAGATTCCGCGACGGAGAGCAATAGTTCTTCTTCGAAGGGACAGCCGATGAGTTGGACGCCGATTGGCAAGCCGTCAGCGGAAGTTGTAACGGGGACGGAAAGGCCGGGGAGACCGGCGAGATTGAGCCACTGCGCGTGGCGCATGGTTTCGCGATAACCCGTGCCGGGACGCCAATTGCCTTCGCCATGGCGGAAAGCGGGCGCGGAGCAAACTGGGGACAAAAGAACGGGGACGTCTTCCATTGCTTTGAGGATGCGGGCGCGCTCGAAATCGCGAGCCGCGGATTTTGTGATGAATTCGAGCATCGTGGTCGGTGCTTCCGTGCGCGCGGCTTCCAAATAATCCAGAAAAATTGGGCTGAGTTGCGATTCTTTTCCCGCGACTTGCTGCACGAAGAGTTGTGCGATGACTGGACCGAAGAAAAACCACCAGAGATCGAGAGCGCGGTCGAGATTGTGGAGCCCGAATGGCTCGACGCGGAAACCTGCTTGTTCGAGAAGTCTTGCCGCGCGATTCACAGCGGCGAGAGATTCGGGTGTCGCCCGTCCGATGGATGAAGAATCGAGAACGCCGATGCGCAAATTATGCAATTTTTTGGCTTGGATTTCCTGAATCGGCGCCGGGACACTGAAAGGATCGCCGGGATCAGGACCGGAGAGGACGTTGAAAAGTACGCGAAGATCGGAGGCGGTGCGCGCCATCGGGCCGACGACGCCAATCCAGCCAAAGGAACTGTTGCCGGGAGGAATGTGACCGGTGGCTGGGATGCGGCCGGGCGTTGGCTTGAGTCCGCAGATGCCGCAGAGGTGCGCAGGGACACGAATAGAGCCGCCGCCGTCGCTGCCGATTCCGCCGAACGAACAGCCCGAAGCGATGGCCGCCGCTTCACCGCCACTGGAGCCGCCGGAAGAGTACGCGAGATTCCACGGATTGCTGGTGGGGCCGGTGACGCGATTGTCGGTTTCGTAAGCCATGAGGAATTCGGGCGTGTTCGTGCTGCCGACAAGAATGGCTCCGGCCGCGCGAAGGCGTTCGACGATGGGCGCGGAGCGAGAAGGAACTTCACTTTTGCGGAGGAGGGAGCCGGCGGGAGTGGGCCAGCCTGCGACCTCGATGCAGCTCTTCACGGTGATAGAGATTCCGTGAAGCGGGCCGGGAGATTCGTTTTCAGCGAGTTGCTCTGTCGCGGATTTTGCGGTGGCACGGACGGCGTCGGGGTCAAGATGAACGAAGGCGTTTAGTTTGGGTTGAAGAGAAGAGATGCGATCGAGATGAGATTCGAGAAGTTCGAGCGGGGAAATTTGCTTGGTACGAAGCAGGGCGGAGATTTCGGAGA
>WNFQ01006600.1_pt1 | contig 11724 bp, 13 predicted proteins | sample 5400171 | NCBI WGS metagenome assembly WNFQ01 (sample SAMN13153356, study PRJNA577476) | soil metagenome | isolation source: 20 cm soil under Madrone tree | place: USA:California | collected 2016-06-14
CGGCAGTAGTGGTTCTTGTGTTTGCCAGCGCGTCGGCGCCACGACCTTGAACCGCATACAGCGCGCGTGCTCTGGATGGCTCAACATCGCCGGCGAAGTCCCTGAGGAAGGACTCCTCGCTCAGCCAGAAGAATCCATTTGCTCTTACTACTCCCGCGCTAGCGGGGGGCTTTGGGAACTTCGCCGCGAGCGCACCGAAATCCTCACCCGCATCAGGCGCGCGAGCCGCAACGTACACCAGCGCCGAGACCTTCGGATCATTGCCGGCTTCGCTGATTATCGTCCCGGCAAAGGAGTGGCCCACCAGAACCGTCGGCCCGTCCTGCAACTCCAGGGCTCGGCGAGTTGCGGCAACATCATCTGCCAGCGAGGTCAACGGATTCTGGACCGCTGTTACTTTCAAGCCGGCGCGTTGCAGGTAGGGAATGACATCAATCCAGGAAGATCCGTCTGCATATAGGCCATGCACGAGCACGACATTCTGGGCGACGGGGGTGTCCTGCGCCTGAACTACTGGAGTGCGGCGATTCTCGTCATCGTAATCGACGTAGCGTCCTTCGCGCCGCGCTTCATAATATGAACATTCCCGTCATACCCTTGAAGTCGAGGAGCGCCCTTGTTGTAGCGCTCGGCATTAGCGTTTTGCTGGTGAGCAGCTGCGGACGGCCACGGGCCGCGCCCCAGGCGGATACATCTGCGCAAAGCGTACTGCTGAACGGCGACGATCAACCGTTACGGGATGACTTCAATCGGGATCAGGGCTTCGTGCGGCTGCTGTTCGTCGTTGATCCGCTCTGTCCCGAGTGCCTGCGCGGACTCGCCGACATGGGCGACGATGTGCTGGCGAAGCTGCCGAAGGATGCGCGCATAAGAGTCTATGTCGTGCACGACCCGGTGATCGGCGGCACCGACAAAGACATCCCCGCGGCTGCGGACCTGCTGCACACGACGTTCGCGCGCCAGTACTGGAACCCGACCGGCGACTTCGGACGACAGATGTCGAAAGTCTTGGGTCTTTTGCACGGCACGAAGCCGGTCTACGCGTGGGATGTCTGGATGATTTATCCGCCGAGCGCCGTATGGAGTTCGAAAGATCCGCCGCAGCCCGCCTTCTTAATGCACCAACTGCCTGGTTTGGACAATGCGAAGTTCCCGCCGCTCGACAGCAAGGTGTTCTCTGCCAAAGTAAATGACATGCTCGCCGCGAACGCTCGTTAGGGATGAAACTCAGGTGAGCACTCAGCCGGACAATCACATTCGGAACGACTGGGTTGCACGGCCTGGCGCGGGCTTCTTTTGGTGGTGTCTACCGCTCGGCCTCGGGTTTGCGGCGAACTTCCTCGCGTTGCCGGTGCGTGGCACCGCGATAATTTGGGTGATTTTATTCGTCTGGATGGGCACGGGCTGCATTCTCAATGCGCGCCGCTGTCATCGGCTGCACTGCTCACGAGAGGGGCCGATTGCCGTTCAATTAGAGAGTGCTCAGCGGTAAGGTCAGGTTTATGGGCTCGGCGCCGAGTGGCAGTGTCACACCAAGCCTTAGTACCGCCTCGTGCCTTGCTCCGTTACCAAAAATTGGGACACGCATTTTCCATAATCAGGCTGAAGCGGTTCAAGTCATTGTAATGTATTGATTTGTCCTATTATTGTCAGATTGCTCCTAACCCATTGATTTGGCCGCATCGGCGTTACCTAAATTATCCTTCACCGACAGTCGCGTCTCAAAGTTATTGGCACCGCTGCCAACAACGTTGATACCGACCTAACCCTTAAAATCAGTGGGTTGGCAGGCAGATACCTCTCTCACCGAAATATTAGCTGGGCCGATGCCATTTCCGTGAAACCGACTCAGACCAAGTGTGCGAAGTTTTAACGCCGTCGCTGACACAAACCTTGAGACTGGTGACGCTGCGACCGGCACTGATTCAGAAGTTCATTGGCTGCCCGGATGAGTTTCGAGAATCCTTCGGACCTCCAGCGACGCCGCTTTCGGTCCCGCAGATGAACGCTCCAATAATTACCCATAGCGAGTCGTATTGCCTTCACGGTGCGAACAGAAGTGCACCATCGGCGTGCGAGGGCTATAAGCGACCCGAATCAGTGAGTCGCCATGAACCGTCGCCCACCCGTGTTACGGGAACTTCTCGATCAAGTCGTCGGGCCAATGACCTCCGCGCTCACAAAATCGATTCCACGTCCGGATCCCATAATCCGTCAGCGTCACACGCGAGTGATCAGTGGCTCGCGCCAAGAGCTTCAACCGAATGAGCGTCACGATGGTACCGTCACCGACGGTCTTCTCGTACGTTCGACGATCCGGAACCACCAACTGCCAAGCCAGAGTCCCCCGGCGAGTGGGGACCGGCTCTAGATAGCTCGGCGTTTCAGTACGCCCCTCGCGACCCAAGGCCGCGAGACAAATGCTCCAAAAAGTGCTCCGCGTCCGCGGCGGAATCAACGTCCACGTCATCGCATCGCTCGACTCGGACGCGTCCCTCTCGACCGCCCCATCGGTGGCACCCGACACCGCCTTCCCATCCGCAGGACCTGCCCCGGCCTCCTCGAACCCCAATCGGTACGCCTGCTCCATCGCCCTCGCGACCGGTCCCGCCGTGTCGACTGCCTCGCCGAATTGTCGCTTCACCTTGGCCATGTAAAGGATGTTACGGGCCGTTTCGCGGAACCGCTTCTTCCGAAGCGCGTCCGTCGGCGGCCGCTCATGTTTCGTGGATCGAGTCATCCGGATTTCAACTTCTCTTCCGCATACAACGACAGTTCGATCATCCGCTCGAGCAGCTGTTCCGCAGGTAATCCCGCGAAATTCTTGAGCACCAGCTCCTTGACGTACAGTCGCACGAGGTAGCGCAACTGCAGCGCGCGATTGCGCGTCGCGAACACGAAATCCCGATGCCCGCTGTTGACTACGATGATGTTGCGCTCGGCATCGAACCGACATCGCCAGAGCTCGCCGGCGGCCCGCTCGAACGTGTAGCCCGGTAACCCCCGCGTATTGACGACGGCGGGTGTGATCGCTCCTTCCAGGCTGTCGGTGACCGTAATCAATGCTTCGGCAACGACCGTGACTTCTCGCTGCGTCACAGTAATCTTCAATCTGGCAAGGCCCGGGACGGTCGGCGCCCAATACTCGACCTCCTGATCCGTGACCCCCTGGAGTGAGCCCTCGCCTTCCGCGAGCTCCCAGGCAAACTGCAGATCCTCGACCACGCGACGTCGCGAGCGATCGCGCGGCAGCGCACGAAACTTACGGGTTTCATTGAGGGGTGTCGTGCTCGCGGCTGGCGACACGACGACGCCGAACAGCGGCCCCGCGAAATCGAAGAATTGCCGCTGCGGCGATTCGCTGGGGCCACGCTTGGCTACGCCCGGTAAGTCCTCCTGCCAGTCGGTTCCGGCTGGAACACCTCCCGCGGCGAGCTCAGCAGGCCGATGCCGAACTCCCCCTGCAGACCGGCGCCGCCGCCATCGGCTTTTAACCGTCGTTTGATCGAATCGCAGTGTGCGTTGCGACGTAGTAATCGTAATGGTCCTCGCATGCGCGTCGATGCTGTTCTCGACGAATTCAGCGATCGATTTGAGCGGATTGCTCTGCGAGAGCGCAATGATCCGAATCGCATTCCAGTCGTCACCAATGCGCAGCTTGCCGCTGTCCTTGCTCTTTACTTTCATTTTGGATCAGCCCCGGGTCTCGATGGGTCGAGTCGGGTTCGCTTACCCTCAAGGATCTCCTGTCACGCGCCGCTCAATTCGGCAGCCTGATCATCGGTGGACACATCGAAAGTCATCTGAAGCCGCTTTGGTTCGCGAGGCAAAGATGTGTCTTGGCAACAATCGCTCCAAGAGCTCCCGGTGAAGCCCCGCAGAACAGAGACTCATGCAAATCCTAGGATGCAGCAGCGGTCGAATGCCAGCGAATTTCTAAGTCAGGACACTAGGCCGGCAATCGCTCCGCGACGCCCACCCCCACCGGGTCGCTACCGCTCAGCCCGCTTCGAATCGCATACATGGTAATGGCGGCGGCATTGTGCAGCTGCAATTTCCGCATCACGTTGGAGCGGTGTTTTTCGACGGTCTTGGGACTTAAGCCAAGGTCGCGGGCAATCGCCTTGTTAGACTGACCTTGAGCAATGCGGACGAGCACTTCGCGCTCGCGGGCCGTGATGGAATTGGCGACGACCGCACAAGGCGATTGTTTATCGCCGGTGAGAAAACCCGAAAGCACCGTGCTTGCCACGGCCTTGCACAGAAACCGCTGACCACTCGAGACCGTGCGAATCGCCAGCAGGAGCTCAGCTCTGCTCGCATCCTTGAGCAGGTAGCCATCCGCGCCGGCACCCAGTGCCGCTCGGACGGCTGCTTCGCTGTCGTTCCCCGTCAGCACGAGTTTGCGAGACCCGGGCGAAAGACGCGGAATCTCACCCAGCAGATCAATCCCCGATCCACTGGGAAGAGCGAGATCCAGGACAACGACATCCGGCTGCAGCCGCCGAATCCCTTCCAAACCTGACTCGAGACCGTCAAAGGCCCCTACGATTACCAGATCCGATTCGAGATCGAGGAGCGACGTTAGCCCGTCGCGCAGAATCGCGTGATCCTCGACTAACACGAGTCGAGTACTGGTCGCGCCCTTCGGTCGCAAAGGAAGATTGCGTGCTACTTCACTATCGGTTGCCGTCATTCTACGTCCTGTAGTCAAGGCCTTCTCAGGACTGCTTCTTCAGCCTTCCCGCGATTCTAGCGGATCCGAATGTCCGGCGTGTTGCCGCAATCGGCTTCTTCCGATCGCGTGCCCGCAGTTGTGTCACCGAGCACAGGTCTGTCTGCAATATGACAAGTGGCGCGAAGTTGTCGATCGGGTTGGCCGGCTGCTATCAGGCGGGTCACGGACCCACAGCGGCCTTCCTCGGATGGCCGGTATATGGGAGGCCGCTACGTCACGCGATGCTGACATGCCGCCTCGGATTACCCGCGTCTCACAAACATCCCGTTGCCGATGTCATACTCAACTACGCCCACATGACCGGTCAGTAACTTTGTCTCGAGCACCTCATTGTTGTCGTACGTGTCGTAGTGAACTTTGATCCCGGTTTCCTTCTCGAAACCGGCGACAGTATCCGGTCCGACGTAGTCGAGCCAATTGTAGACATTGAGAATCTTCTCATTGTCCTGCCTGGGTGAGGATAATAGCTTTGCCGCGCTGGCAGATTCCACGTTCGATTGGCCATTGTGACGGCTGCAAGCAGCAAGAGCGAGCAGCACCACAAAAAGCGTTGCCGTGCGACACCTTCCACCTGGCCGTAGGGGCGCGACAAATGTCATACAAGACCCCACATGAACACCTTGTGTCGCAATCTAGCACGATACCCAGTGTACTGGGGCCGCCGGGCGGAACCGGCATAGGCCGCCTTGCCGATGCAGCGGCCCGTTGGTTTCGCATAGCTGCGATCCGTGCCGTCGAGCATCGCCCCGCACGCAGGGACCGCGAGCGCTGGGGCGAACAAGTTCTTCAAGAGCCCGGCATCGAATAACCATTCGCCTGGATGAAGCCGATGGCCAGCCGGCAGAACTCGGCAGGCTTCTCGAGATACATGATGTGACCGACTCCCTCGACTACGACGCGGCGAGCGTTGGGTATGCCGGCCTCGATCGCGCCCGCATGGGCGTGGACGTCGGGAATATCCGCATCACCCACGAGTATCAACGTGGATACCTGAATTTCATGCAGTCGCGGGAGAGCTGGCTTCAGCCGCAGCAGGTGATCCTGATGGGCCATGTCTTGAGGATTCGCGAGGAGCAGGCCGAGCAGACGCTTTCTGGCGGCATCGTTCCCTGGCGCAATCAGATACTTGTCCTGCGACCATTCAGAAATTGCACCCCTGACATCGCCATGGCCGAGTAGCTTGAAAGCGTGGCTGCCGCGCTCGAGAAAATGCTGGGAATACGGCATCCCGCTCACCACCGGCCCGACCAGTACGAGCTGTCGGACCGACTTTGGATGAGCGAGGGTGAAGTCTATCGATAACTCAGCGCCATGGGAGCTGCCTACGAGCGTCACTTGGGACACATGTGCGTGGCGCAAGACGGCGGTCAAGTCGTCGACTTCGAAGTGGCTCACGGAGCTCTCTAACGAGCGACCATATCCGCGCCGGTCGTAGCGAATCGTATGAAAGTATCTGCAGAACTCCGGCCACACATCGTCCCAGACGGCGGAGTTCACTACACCATCGTGGATAAGAACGACTGCTTGGTCGCCCGTGCCACACTCTTCGTAATACAGCCGTGATCCCGGAACCTCGACGAAGGATTCCGATCGCGTGGCAACGGCTCCGTCGGAGGGCTGAGCAAACAGCAGGCAGTTCACGACGGCCATTACCGCACAGAAGGCAAGGGCTTTGGAGTCTCTCATCACATGACAGTTCGTACGGTGCCCTACGGACCCGCAAAACTTCTTAGCGTATGAAGTCTCACAGGAAATTGTACAAACTCCAAACTATTCAGCACGTTGCGCTCGCTCATCTGAGTTTCGTTGCGCGCCCGCGTGCGAACGTTCCAGCAGAGCGAACTCTTTCCACCTAATTAATCGTTGGCGCGCGCCAATGCCTATCACTCCAATCTCGTCAACACACCAGGCGAGTCGCTACGCCTACCATGCCCTCGCGTCGCGGAGCATCACCCAACATCGAGTGGAACGTCAAGAGGGAGGGCAGATTCAGGTCGCGGCGACTGGCTCTGATCGGTCGCGTCAGGGTATAGCTTGCGCGGAACTCAAACGCTGGAACGGTGCTCAATCCAAAATGCGATATTGTAAATTGGCAACCCACCGAGGGTCGTGAGAAAGCGGGCAAACTTGCGATCAGCGCGATTCTTGCTGCTCGTCACCCATCCGTACCTGGGACCACAAGCAACACCTTCTCAGCGGAAGCTCAAGGCAGCCTCTTCTAGCCGACATGGGAAATTCAATCCGTCCCTGGATCGTAGATACCGAAATCCTCTCCGGCGGGTACTTCCGCTTGCCCAGTAAGCAATGGCTCGAGCTCCTCCGCAATGCTGTCAATTGACCGCAGTATGCCCACCATACCCGCCCGTAGAATCATCGAAAGCTGGGTATCGGTTAAGGTTTGGCCCAGCCGGCGGATCAAGCCGTCAATCGGCGTAACGGTTGCGTGTAGCCCGTTCAAGAGGCGCTTGACGATAAGGCGCGGATCCGGACCGCTGTAAGTGGGAACGCTTCGCTCCGCAATGGCAAACTCTTTGAGTGCAAGGAACTCCCGATGAATATATTCGTGTCCGGCCCGATTCAGCCTTCCGACGAGCCGCCGCGCCTCCACGATGTGTGGATGCTCGTCGCCTTCTCCGTCGGAGAGACCTTCAAGCTCGCCGCCCATCCATGTCGACTCGTGGACGATCGAGCGTTGAGCAGAGCGCAGGTTGATGAAATTGATATTAGCGGTCATGGAGGCTGTTTACAGTTTTGATGCGGTTCCCTTCGGATCAGTATGTGCGGCAATAGCAACGGCCGTGAATAACATGAGTTTCAGTCACTCTTCGATCAGTTCTTAGCATCTAGCGTCTAGCGAGCGGAACGTGGGCGGGCTTGGCTCGCGCTAGCTTGCCGTCAGCCCATCGGTAATTGACCGGCTCCTCGGACGGAGTCGCCCGATATGCAGCGTTCGTCCGTGTCGCACCGTAGGCCAGTGCCTCGGCCTCAGTCGCGAACCGGACCCCGTCGTCGGCGTAGTGATCGTCCACGAATGTCTCGGAGACGAAACTCACAGCCGGGAGAACACGCGCGCGGTGCCCCATCGCTTGCTAATGGCCATCACGTGTAGTCGGCTTGACTGTCTTTGCATATAGTCTTGTACGCAGTTGAATGATCGCTGCACTCTTGTTCGCCGTGGCTTCCGCGATCGCCTTTCCCCTGACCGGGGCATTGTTCCACCTTGATGGCGCCTGCCTCGACAGAACATTGGTTGGTTCAATCCCGAACTCCGCCGGCGATTCGCCTGTTGGCGCTATCAGACTTGGAGGTGCGTCATCCTCGAGCAAGTAGTCGACTAGTGTCAGGGGCGTATTGGAGCGATCATCCAGCCAGCGAAGGAGATCCGCGGCGCCAGCGGTCCGTCCGCGCCCGAACTCGGCGTTGCCTTGGTCGCGAAGTGCATCTTCTACCAGCAACGAGCCGATTTTGTGACCAAAAATCTTGGCATAAATCGCTGTGATGAGGGCCAGCGATTCGAGATCGTCGAGCACGCCAAACCGTTGAATACACGCGTCGGAAAACCCAAAGATATAGCCGCGTGCAAAGGGTTGGGCCAAACGCTCTCTGTTTGGCCCACCGGGCCACGCGCACCCAAGATCGATGCATTCGGGAAGAATGGCCGCGGATATCTCCACCGCTCTGTCCCCCGCGTCAAAATGCGGGTGCGCGATGACATCGCGAGTTGCACCAAACAAGCGTCGAAACAGCTCCAAAAGCATAGTTCCTTCACTTTAGATCCGCGGATCTAGGCGAGCATGACCGGTGGCGGCGACCGTTTTGATCGGGTCGTTTCAGCGTATCGCTTGCGCGGATCTCAGGCGATGGAACAGTACGCAATCCAAAAGACGATATGGTAAGTCCGGCAGGCCATTGTCATTCGAGGTCATCGAGTGATTCTCGATAGCGAACTCCCGCAATCTACGGAGTGAGCACTGGCCGGTTCAATGAGGCGGTCAAACGCAATATTGGGCGCTTCCCAGAGGACTTTATGCTTCGACTCACGCGCGCCGAGCACACCGCTTTGATATCGCAAATTGCGACATCAAATCCGGGCCGCGGCGGCCGCCGCAAACTGCCCTGGGCCGCTGGCCGACACCGTCCGAAGTCAACTATCCCGCACCGGTCGACGAGCTCGCGAGACACCCCCGCCGCACCCGCCAGTCCCCGAGCTCGAGCCAGAGCCATTTCTACAATCGATTCCCGCCTATCGATACGTACACGACTGACCGCTTGTCCGATGCCGATCGTTCGGTCGGTTCGACGAGATCCTTCGAAACCACATCCGACCCCGACCCTCCTCCAGCCCAGAGTTCACTGGAAATGCAATATTGGATCTGGGCCGCATCGTCTGAACAAAATTACTTGCGCGGCGCGATCGTGAGGTATCTCATTGCAAGCGCCAAACGAGGTCTTTGCGATCGACCTTCTCTCGCCAACGTTTGGCGAGACTACACAGAATCTGTGGTGTCGGCCCTGATCGACCCAGAAATCAAGCACTCGGCCGGTTGCCTTCCATATAATGCTGCCCGCTCGCAGAACGTTTGTACGTGTGGTGGATCCGCTTCGAGAAGTATCCAAGCGTCCTGCACATCACGTGAAAACAGCGTCAATCGCCCTCGAAGCTTGGGGCTGAAGACCTCGATGCGCCGCTGCCACGGCCGCCGGTTTACTTCACTCAGGTCATTGATTCGTTGAGGAACGCGATTTTCCAGTGCATTGGCACAATCACTTCGCACCACGGATGTGCGCGAGGCGCACGCCTCGAGAAGCGCGGCGCTTCCAGTTATGAATGCGCTACTGTGATCACGACGTTTCCCTTTTTGTGTCCTTGCTCAACGTGCTTGAAAGCTTCCGCGATCCGCTCCAAGGGATAACTTCTGTCGATGACCGGCCGGAGCTTCCCGGCCGCGACGAGTTCTGCGACGAAACTCATTCTCTTCAGGTTGTTGATAGCCACCCCGCCCTTGATCTTCTTTCTACTAGCGATGGAGGTCCAAAGGGCCCGCACCACGTCGGTCAACTCCATGATGTTTTGAAGGAAGACACCGTTAGGTTTCAGCGAGTGTTGGCAACGGTCAAACGTCGTCGCGCCGACGACGTCGAATATCAGGTCGTAGCTTTCTCCATTCTTCGTGAAATCGTCCCTGGTGTAGTCGATCACCATGTCGGCACCCAGGGACTTCACCAACTCGACGTTCGCGCCGCTGCAGACCCCGGTCACCGTCGCGCCAAAGTGTTTGGCCAGCTGCACTCCGGCCGAGCCGATGGCCCCCGAAGCTCCAATGATCAGGAGCTCCTGTCCGGCTCGGATCTGTCCCAGGTCTTGAAGGAAGTACAGCGCGGTGTTCGCTCCGAATGGAATGGCAACGGCTTCCTCCCAACTCAGTGAATCCGGCTTTATGACCACAGCGCCCGTTTCAGGAAGGCATGCGTGCTGAGCGTGTCCGCCGCCCGCCATGCCGGTAAACGCAACGACTCGATCACCCGTCTTGAATCTCGCAACGTCTTGACCCGTTCCCTCGACCACCCCCGCCAACTCGGTCCCGAGGATGCGTGCTTTCCACGGCTTTCCGATACCAAACATGAGTTTCGCGATCGGGCGCATGGATTTGGTGACGAAGGTGAAATTGCGGACGTTACAATCACCAGTCGACACCGTTGTCGCGTGTATCGCGATCAGGACCTCGTTCGCCTTGGGAATGGGTTTGTCCACTTCCCTGAGCTCGAGCAGATCGGGAGATCCGTAGTGAGTGTGTAGAACCGCTTTCACAAGTGCTCCCTTTGGTGTAGTTGGTCAGTTGTCAGCGTAAGACAGTGTCAGGCGCCACACGATCAATTCTGCGAGTCGGGATGACAAGCCGCACGCTAAAGCGGATCGCCGGCAGAAGATCGGTGTTCGCCGCTGCTACTGCGGCGATGCGTGACGTTGCGTCCCGAAATCGCGCATGTTTGTCGACGTCAGCGAATCCCGACCAGATCGTCAATATCCGGACAAACAGTGCATTTTTCCCGAAGGCGCGTAAGTTCCTGATCGCACTTTGGGAATTCGGCGATTCGCGGCGCGCACAAAAAAGTCCCGCCGCCGCGAATGGTGAACTGAAATGTCAGCATTCTCTGTCCAAAAGCGTCCGTTGTCAGCAGTTGATGTCCAAATTCGCGGAGAAGGCTTACGACGACAGCGCCTCCCGATTCGGCCCTTCGCCTGGAATTGCGGCCTGGCGAATGGGTGCCATGGGAGGGACTCCTACATAGACTCGAGAGCCTGAAAGGCGCACGAATTCGGGGGACCGGTTCCGCAGACCTTCGAGAAGTGCTCGACGCCGAGCTTCGGGGTCTACCCTCGTTGCCGATTCTCGAACTAATTCTCGGCGACGCTGCGATGATGACACTTTCCGAAGGCAGTTTTCCTTTTCGTCTTAACCGACCAGTGCCAATGTGCCCTTTAGAGACTTTGCCCTGCTCCAATTTGGAAGAAGCGAAGGACATACCGGTATTGGCGGCGGGTGGCAGCGGTCACGGCCAGAAGATAAAAACTGCGCTGCTGCCTGGCGCGTCAGGGGCAGTTTTGGGGACGCGTTTTGTGGCCACACAGGAGAGCCTTGCGCATCCTGAATATAAGAGCGCAATTCTAAGAGCGCATGCGACAGACACGGCATTGTCCGTATGCCTTCAAGACGGATGGCCTAGTGCGACTCACCGCGCACTGCGTAATCGCACGTTCGAGCGGTGGGAAGCGGCCGGCTGTCCATCGGTCGGTCGGCGACCAGGCGAACTTAGCCCGCGCCGAAGCTCTGCGAGTTCGCGGTCACGGCGTTCCAAGAGTATGTGGCTCTCTTGAAATGCGGTGTAGTAATGATCGACCAAGGCGGCGAGCTTCGAAATGTCTTCACGCAAGCAACGTTTTCAGTGCGGCGCTGTTCGGCCGACTTTTGAGCCTTGGCTTGAGC
>WNFQ01003319.1_pt1 | contig 11717 bp, 9 predicted proteins | sample 5400171 | NCBI WGS metagenome assembly WNFQ01 (sample SAMN13153356, study PRJNA577476) | soil metagenome | isolation source: 20 cm soil under Madrone tree | place: USA:California | collected 2016-06-14
ATGTCCGGCGCTTTCGGATACAGGTTCTGTCCAATCTCCGTATTCCCGCTTCCGTTATTTGCGTGGCAGATGGCACAGTGGTCGGCAAAGTGGGCCCTCGCTTCCGCGATCAACTCGGGCGACGGCGGGAAAGGGTTCTTCTCGCTCCTGGCCTTCGATGGAACCGCGAGCTTCCGCGCGGTGCGGGCAACGTAGGTCTCCAGTGCCGAAGGCTGCTCACGGGCGCTGAAACCGCGGCGTACCAGACTGACGGCCGCCGCGATCACCAGGATCACGGCAGCGAACACCAGCAGCCACACAACACGTTTTCTTGGCATCTCTCCCCCTCGCCTCATTGCGGCTGCGTCGAAGACGTGGACGAGGGGACATTGAGTTCGCGAACCGGCTGATCCATTCCCCCCGGACGGCTTGGAGCCTCGAGACCATCCGTCAACAGGAAACCTCGCAACGCAATTGAATTACCCCAAAGGGTTTCCAGGGCTACGACGTAGTCGCTCTGTAGCTGGAACAAGGTTCTTTGCGAGATCAGCACCTGCGAATACGCGGCCGCCATCGCGCCGTAACTCTTCATATAAAGGTCGTAGGCTTTCTGGGCGCGTGGGATCATGCGGTTCCGGTATTTCTCTACCGTTGCGCGCGAGGTCACGTAGTTCTGCACCAGCGCCGCCGCGCGTTCGCGGAGCACCAGTTGGACGCGTTGGACTTCCCGCTTTGCGCGTTCAACATCGGCGCGGAACGCCTGCACATTCCCCTGGGTGCGGTTGAAGATCGGAATTTGCACGCCGACTTCGGCGAACCCCTGCAAACCGATGGGCCGGTTTGTGGTTGCCTCCAGTTCCCGATTTTGCTGGAGCCCGCCGCGAAGCTGCAAATCCGGGATGGGTTCACGCTTCGCCCGAGCTAAAGAGGCGTCTGCTCGGAGCACCCCCAACTGTGCGATCTTTACCGCGGGACTGTCCTGCAGGATCGCCTGCAACCATTGGTCAGGATTGTCGTCCGGCAATTCGTAGAGACTGCCAGCCAGATGCGTGAGCGGCAGCTCGGGTTTCCCCACTGTTGCCGCTAGGGCGCGCCAGACCCGAAGCTGCTTCTGCTCCGCCGCCACCACCGCCAGTTCCGCCTGATCCCCTTCGACCTCGGCTTGCAACACGTCAGGTTGGTCCGCCTGTCCCACGTTGCCAAGCTGGTGCGAGGTCTTCGCCGCGTCTTCGGCCAGCTTGCTGAGCTTCCGGCGCAGACCCACCATCTCTTGTGCGGCCAGCGCTTGGTAATAGAACAGGCGCACGCTGTTGATGACCCGCAGGCGTTGCTCCTCTCCTTCGGCTTCCGCTTGTTTTTTCTCCTGTTCAAACACCTGGCGGTTGAGACCGAGCTTCCCGCCGAGCACAATGTCCTGGCTGACGAAGAAGCCCTGTTCCCCGCCGCCCTGGGCTCCGCCTCGGATTTGTTCCCCCTGATAGCCGACCGTAGGATTGGGATAGAGCCCACTTTGCAGTTTCCGGCCGGTAGCGGCACGAATCTCAGCTGCCGCCTGGGCGAGGGTGGGATTGCTAGTCAGGGCCATCTGCTCCAACTCACTGAGAGTGAGACCAGCTTGGGCACTGCCTTTTTCCTGCGGCGGAGTCGTAGTCGGCGTGTTTGGCATTGGCATATCTGGCATCGACGGTTCTTGACTGAACCCCAAAGGTGGCGCTACCAGCCCGGCCATCAACGTCCCCAAGAGCACGGCCAGTGCCGCCAAGCAAAATTGTCTGTTCATAGCGTTCTCCTCTTTCATGCCTTCCTCGTCGGCTAGCCGTGGTGCGGGTGGGTCATTTCTGGCATGGACTCGGGCTTGCCCTTCTGCTGCTCTCGCAAAGCTATGACTTTGTCGTACAAGTCGGGCGGAAGTACTCGAAGGAAGGTCATCATTCCTTGCATGAATCCGCTCCAGCCCAGACGAAGCCCGTAGTTCTCCGGTTTCTCCACCATTTTGTCCATCGCCATCGCTGGCCCTTCCATGAAAGCGTCCTGCGGAAATCCCGGAACCGAATTGGCGTCTTCTGCCACTTCAGGCGCTGCCCCCTGCATTCCTTCGTGCTGCATGCCGGTCATGTTTACCTGCTCCATTCCCGGCATGTTGCCCATCGACTGCCGGGCCTGCTGTTCGCTAAGCGGTCGATTGCCCAGGGTTTGATCGCGAGTTGAACCCACACCAAGACCGCGACCCAAACTTGGACCTTTGTCCTCCGAGGTGGCATGTCCCTGGCGCAAAATGCCCATACCTTCTTCCATGCCCAAGCCTGCGGGCATACTCTTACTCCCTCGAGTCATCGGGCCCACCACCGACGACATTTGGTTCATCATGTGGTGCGGCAAGTGACAGTGAACCATCCAGTCGCCGGGGTTATCGGCGACGAACTCGACATCAGCAGCCTCGGCGACTCCGACCAGCACCGTATTCTTGGGCCCCCAAGTGGTCTTGGGCTGGCGTCCTCCCTCGGTGCCTGTGACCACAAAGGTGTGCCCGTGTAGATGAATAGGATGGTGATCCATTCCCAGGTTGATGAAGCGCAGGCGGACCCGATCGTTCAGTCGCACAATCAGGGGAGTAGTGGCGGGGCCAGCCTTGCCGTTGAACGTCAGCCAGTTGAACTCCATATTCATGGAATTCGGAATCGGGTTGTTGGGAAGGATCGCGAACTCTTGCAAGACGATCGCGAAGTCTTTCTCGACTGGAGGATCGTAGGCTTTCTCGGGGTGCATGATGAAGGCCCCGATCATTCCCATCATCTCTTGCATCGCCATGTGCGAGTGATAGAAAAAGGTCCCCGCCTGATGCAGCGTGAACTCGTAAACAAAACGGCCGCCTGGCGGAATCGGGTCCTGACTGCTGCCCGGTGCTCCATCCATCTCGACCGGAATCTCAAATCCGTGCCAGTGCATCGACGTGGCCTCCGGAAGGTGGTTGTCCACGATGATCCTCACCCGGTCACCCTGGTTCACCTGAATGGTTGGTCCCGGAGCGCTGCCGTTGTAGCCCCACAGGTTTACGATCTTGCCGGGCATCAATTCCTGTTTCACCGGCTCGGCGACCAAATGAAATTCTTTCGCCCCGCCAGACCTCCGCCAGGAAAGTTGCGGAACGTCCGGCGTTTCCACGGCAACGATCCCGCTGCTGCGCTGACTAGCGTGGCCCATGTGCTCCATGTCCATGCCTCCTCCGCTCACCTGCGCAGCGGTCGCAAATAAGCGAGGGGCGGCCGCCAAACCGGCGCCCAGACCGAAAGTACCTCTAAGGAAATCACGCCTGTTCTTCATAGTCCTTCCTCTTCAAAAGTTGACGGATCCAATTGTCCTCAGGAACTTGATGGACATTCGATCGAAGCGAATGCGCAGCTAGGCACTCGACACAGGTCGCTGCTTTGGCTGTATCGCTGCTAGAACGAGAATAGAGAACTCAGGTGCGAAGAATGCTGAAAGAGGCGCGGTATGCAGAGGGCGAGCACGGTGGGCTGTTATCTGAACTCCACACGGCTGCGGGAACGGGTGTCGCAAACTCGGCCGTAGTATCCAGTACGACTGGGCCGCTCTCGACTACCGTCACTTGAGGAATAGCACTTCTCGAAGCGTTGAGACGTTCGGCTGTGACGCAATCCGACTGACACGAACGCGACACCATCCCCAGACTCATGGCCTGAACAGTTGGATGATTCATGGCGGAATGATCGTGAGCCATTCCCGGCATCGTGTCCGAAGACTGAATGCAATGGCGCGGGCTCTGCGCTTGGGAGTGACGTTCACACATGACTGCGCAGAGCCCGGTCGGAGCAAAAATCCCGGCCACCATGACCGTGAGGAGAGCTATCGAAGTTGCGGTTCTGTGCACCACTTCTCTGAAACTGTACCTCAGACTGGATGAGATGCACAAACTCGTGCTGCGGTAACGCCGTATTGCTTAAACGTTCACGATTTCAACTGAAACGTCTGGGGGGAGCGACGGGGCTCGAATCCGCGACCTCCTGCGTCATAAGCAGGGTGTGCAGCGCTAATTCTCGGACTATCGGGCCGGGAGGAATCCGCCCAGGAATTAAAAGTTGCTTTATGGCCTCGACATCTGTTTTCTAGTCGTGGAATTTTGCATCCTGTTGCCGTACCTGATTCACGGAGAGCTTCCCGTCCAGGCGGTGCAAGATTCCTTGCAACGAATTCTGGGTAGGCCATGCAGCGCGTTGTTTTGGGTGTTTTTCCTGGGGCTTGGCCTGTTCACACCGCTGGTGATTGAACTCCACGAACTCGTTCCGGTGATTGTCTCGAACCGTGAATTCCGTTATCACCGGCTCCTTGCGGCCAGTACCGCTCTGTTCATTCTGGGTGGCGGTTTACTGCTGCGCTACATTTTTGTGTTCGCAGGACAGATCAGCGCAATGCAGTAAAGACTAGGAACGGGCAAGTGCAAGTATCGATGAACGCAGAAGACTGGAAAAGCATCTTGTGCGTAGATTAGTGTCGGTGGGAATTTCGCGATTTGCGGAATGGGAGATAACCTGATGGCGACTGCGGCTTCGCGACAACAGCTCATCCCCAAGGCCGATGGATCAACCATGAAGAAGGGCGGCAAGCAATCTGACCTGGAGAACGAGACCTTGGTCGACAGGTGCTGATCTGCAAAGCCTTCGCAAACTCTACTCGTCTCCATCATCCTGGATCTTCTGGGCAAACGCGACCGGTCGGCTGCTGAAATTCAGAAGGATTCAGAATCTCGAAGGCGAACCTCTCACAACACGCCACGGTGCTCAGATCGGGCCGGCGTTGTCGTCAGGCGACGTGAGGGCAAGCAAGTCTATTTTTCTCTGGGATGCCAGAGGTTAAGAAAGCTTGCCAACTTATTCAGCACGTCTTCCGAGCACAAGTACGCAACGGGCAAAGACTCGTCTAAACTCGTAGCGTCAACTCCCGGCAGGAGGTAACCTGCGTGTCCAAGCAACTGCCTAAGGCTATGAATCAGCTCCGCAAACGTCATCCCAAAGTGTGGAAGGCCTTCAACGAGCTAGGAGAGCAATGTCACGAAGCTGGCCCTCTGGATGAGAAGAGCCGCCGGTTGGTCAAACTTGCCTTATCGATTGGAGCGAGTCTAGAAGGCGCTACGCACTCGGCGGTCCGTAACGCACGCAAAGCGGGGATTACGCCAGAGGAAATTGATCACGTTGCGGTGCTTGCGATCAGCACTTTGGGGCTGCCCGCCGCCACCCGAGCGATGGCCTGGATTACGGACGACGCCCGACGGTCAAAATAAATTGATCGAAACGCTCTCCTTGTCGTCGAGCTATGGCCCCTCCGGCTATCGGACGATGAGCCAGGCGGCTTCTAGTGGAGAAATCGACATCCACCCAGCGGAATCAACCACCCTTTGGCACGTTGTGGCAGTCATAGCAGCTGACCTGCTGTGCGGCTGAGAACGTCTTGGACGCGCCATCTTTCACTGAGAATGTGCGCGTCACCGGGTGGCTGACAGAGCCGTACTGGTATGGTTTCGCGCCATGGCAATATGCGCACTGAGTGTCTCCATTTTCCGCATCCCTGATGATGGAGTCGCATTAGCAAGGCTCGTGCCGGTGGCGGGGTTGATCACGGGAGCCTGCAGCATATGCATGTCCATCGTAAGCGGGTTGATACCGGCAACGCCGGCGGCACCGAGCGCGTTGCTGGCGTGCCATGCCGCGCACAGGATCGGTGTCCCCGACTTGGCAGTTTGATACAGGCTGGACTGATAGGGAGAGCCGAGGGTCTGCAGTGTGTTGAGATATCCAGTGATATTCCAGCGACCATCGTGTTTTCTTGAGGATGTTTCAGCTTGGTGTCTTTCGCGGGATCGGAATCGTTACTGCCACCTTCGGATCCAACTTTTCCCTCAGTCTTCCCACCAGTTCCGCCAGCACTTCTTTCGTATCCCGCTGCACCGGGACCGGTGACTTCGCCCGCCTCGATGTTGGTTCACTCCTCTTTGCAGAATTGGTATGCTTCTTCAAGGTCGATCTCCTTATCCACTGTGATTGCACCGTAGAGTGCGTTGATCACTGGTAGCTTATCGCCATCCGTGATCGGGGATCGACCTTCTCATCCCATCTAACGCAACGTACAATTCCCTAGCCCCAGCGGGGTTGTTCATCCAGGCTGATATCCAGTGCCGTTTTCGCCACCACTTCGTGCGTGAGGAAGGAGTTAGCAGGATGGATTCGGCCCAGACGCGCATCGCGGATCAATCGCTCGTAACCCGCCGATCGAAAAATCCCGAGGCCGCCGGTCACATCCAGGCCCAGATCCACGACGCGCCAAGAGCCTTCGACCGCACGGTATTTGGCCGCAAAAATTTTGGAGGGCCAATGGGCGCCGTGATCTACGCCATTCGACCAGTCCTCGGCGACCGTTTCCAGATGCGGTCCGATGGATTCAAGTTCGATGACCATCTCAGCAATGGCGTGCTGGATCTCGGGGTGATACGCCATTGAACGCGAGAGCGCTAGTGAGCCTTTGCTCTTCACAGCAGTAATACTCTGGTCGAGCGCGCGTTGGGCTAGTCCGTAGTAAACATTTCCAAAGCCCATCAACGCCCAGGCAAAGACCGCGATTACGAAAGGATCGATTCCCGCCGCGCCTGCAGGCACCACGCGTGCGACATAGCGGTCCGGAACAAACGCATTCTCCAGCACAGTGTCATCGCTGCGGGTTGCGCGCATGCCTAGTACATCCCAGGTTTCCTTGATTTTGTATCCTGCGGAATCGCGCGGCAAGAATGCGTGAACGATCTTTGGTTGGCCAGGGGTGCTGGTGTCCATTCCATGCAGGCCAAACCGTGTCCAGACGGGCGTCAGGCTGCCAAAGTGCTTCCGGCCCGTGAATCTGTAGCCACCTTCGACACGTTCTGCTTTCGTGGTCGACAGCAAAACCGGCACATCGTTGCCGCTTTCCGCATGGCCGGCCGCGAAGATCTCGGCGGCGGCTGCCTCACGCAGGAGCCATTCCAGTGAGGCATCTCCGCGGCGCCAAAGATCGGCTGCGACGCCCACCCAATAAAGATGCATGTTTACGGCAAGTGCAGTTGCGGGCGCATGATATGCCAACAGGCGTTGCTCCCGGCATACTTCGGCAAGTGTCATGCCCGCGCCACCAAATTCCGACGGCAGAGGCGAAAGCAGATACTTCGTCGTCCGGAGTTCCTCGAAATCTTCCTCAAGGAAGCGGTTTTCCCGGTCGTACGAGGCGGCGCGCGAGGCAAAACGCGCGAGCATCTCTTCGGTAAGAACGGACTTGACAGGTTGAGACGAGGACGTAATGTTTCTTGCATCGTGCAAGCCGTCGCCGCCCGAGCGATCCTTGGAAACGACTGCGTTCCTAGGTGGGTTCATTTGGCGTTTCCTGCTGAAATCTGATTTTTCCCGATATCCTACAGTGCTGGACATCCCGCTGGAGCCCAGTCGGGTGATGCGATCAGGCTTCCGTTTTCTGGCAAACACCCAGTCACAAACATCGGAACCTGCTAATCAGGTTGCGGAAATCGGCAACGCTGACTATCTTTTCAACTTGCCAGGACCCAATTCTCTCACCTGAACGCTCCCTAGTTGACTCCCAAAGCGTGAGCTGGTGCAAGCGTGACCGCACGATTTGCGGGTCGAGATCCGTTACGCTCGCACGACCAGGCCCACCCAAATTACGGTCGAGCTTCGTACACTATGTTGAAGGATGTTTCCGCGGCGCGTCGAAAGCGGTTGAATCCGGCCGAGGTCACAACATCCCGAATTCGTGCCTCGCCCGCCTGCGCACCTAAGCACAGCGCGACTTCTTGTGATCGCGAGCAAGGCGTGCATAGCAGCGTTGAAAAAGAGTAATAAACGCGACCGACAGGATTCAGGTTGTCCTTCAACTGATCATTTGCAAAGGGCTCAACGATCATCCATGTGCCATCCTTCGCCAACGACTGCCGCACGTGCGCGGCGGCCCCGAGAGGATCGCCCATATCATGCAGGCAATCAAAGACCGCCACGAAGTCGTAGCCTTTGCCCGGAAACTCCTTTGCTTTCGCCACATCAAACGTAACGCGGTCGGCAACCCCATCACGCCGAGCGTTCTCGCGAGCCCCTTCAATCGACTGGGCGTGGTAGTCGAATCCGAAGAATTGGGACTTCGGGAATGCTTTTGCCATCAATAAAGTGGAAGCTCCTTTCCCGCACCCAACATCTGCCACTCGTGCTCCTGCTTCGAGCTTTTTGGGGACGTCCTTTAAGGCGGGAATCCAGGAGCTCACCAAGTTGGCGGCATAACCTGGACGAAAGAACTTTTCGCAGCCATGGAAGACTCCGTCAACGTGTTCATGCCAACCCATACCGTTGCCGGTGCGGAAAGATTCCGCGATCCGTGGGACCGCCGCAAGCGAGCCCAAGGCTAATTCGAATGCTCCGGGTAAATATGCCGGGCTTTCTTCATTCGCCATCGCAAAGACCTGTTCCTCACTCAGGCTGAACTTGTTGCTTCTTTCATCGTAGGTGATGTAGCCTCCCGCCGCTTGTGAAGCCAGCCACTCGCGCAAGTAGCGCTCGTCGGTCTGCGTCCTGGCTGCGAGTTCGACCGAACTCATGGCACCTCCGGCAAGGGCTTTGTAGAGTCCCAACTTTTCCCCAATCACGACCATGCCGGCATGAACTGCAGCGCCCAGATCGGTCACGAATTGCCCGATAAAAGCATTCAGTTTGTTCATGTTAATAGCAGGAGCCTGCGTTGTACTCATTTTGACTGTTCTCCTTTTTATCAAATCAGTGTTCATCACCGTTGCTGCATTGCCGCGCAGTTTCTTCAGCGCGGCAAACAGATCAAAAGGGGTTTTGGCCGGCGAATGTCTGGCACGAAACGGTGGGGTGCCAGTTCACGAACGCACCTTCGGGATTCTCCTTCCACGCCCAGACATGCAGCGTGTAGAAAGCCGGGAGGCCGAAGCGATTCGGACTTTCGAACAAATGGAAAAGCTGTCCCATCAGCTGCGGCGGATTATTCGGATGCTTCGCATTCCAAGCGTCCGCGAAAACCAGAAAGTCAGCGCCGACCAGTCGCAGACTGCCATCTGAGGTCGGTTCGTAGAGCACGATCTGCGGACGCGTGGCGTCGAAGACGCCGTTCTTGTTCACCTCGTCCAGCAGGTCCCCGTTCACGAAGTGGAGCCCCATGGCCCCGGCGTCGGGCCCACTCACGCAGCCGAACATAAGGGAATAATGCTCTCTCTCAGCCTCTCCCACGTCTTTGAAGCGCTCGGTCGATTCGCGGACCATTTTGACAAGTTCGCCCCCCTTCCTCTTCTGGTCTTGGGTCGTCTTGTGCGAGTGGCTATCTTGCGCCCGAGCGCGCAAGGGGAAAACGCTCATCAGAACGAGAGCGATCATGGAATACTGGATTTGCATCGCGAATCGCCTGACTTTCATGTCGATAGTGGGAATCTGCGTTGTACTCATTGGATTTCTCTCCTTTTGCGGATCGGTACTCATCGTCCAGCCCTGCTACTGTTGAGGATTCTTTGGTAATCGCATTTTGCTAGAATCCGCTCTGTAGAGCGTCACATCCTGCGTTGCTCTCGGGGGAAGCGCAACGGACCCCCATGAGTCTTGCCTAGCCAGTGCAAGGTAACAACCAGCAGGGCGGGAAGTAACGAAACAACGCCAAAGAAAAGCCAAAATCACGACGCACGAGCGGCTAAGCTCTGCGGAAACGGGAGCACTATTGGAAACTAGTCCCCTAAACTATCAATTCGGCGAGTTCACGCTGGACGTCGCCCGGGGATGTGTGCTCAAAGCCGGAGAGGAGATCAAGCTTCGCCCTAAGGTCTATGAAACCCTCAAGTACCTCGTGGAACACCCTGGGCGGCTGATTGGCAAACAGGAATTGATCCAGGCGGTGTGGCCCGACGCCTTCGTTACCGACGATTCGGTGGTGCAATGTACCGTCGAACTGCGTCGCGCACTAGACGATCGCACACAACAGTTACTGAAGACTGTGCCTCGCCGTGGATACCTCTTCGCGGCTCAGGTGATCCAATGCCCACCAAAGTCGAATCATCTTCCTGTCCCTGATTACGTCGCCTTGCCAGAAGGCCGTGGGCAATCTTCTCCGAAAGTTGTCGGCAAGCACCGCGGTCTCCCCAGCCCGCGTACTTCACTTATCGGACGAGAACAACAGGTGGCGGAAGCCGCCGAGTTGCTACTTCGGCGCGACGTTCGGCTATTGACCATGACCGGCCCAGGAGGTGCTGGAAAAACACGCCTGGCAGTCGCTGTAGCCGCCGCCATTGTAGATTCATTTACCGGGGGAACTCAATTTGTCGCTTTAGCCTCGATCACCCATCCGGACCTGGTAGCCACCGCAATTGCAGAGGCGCTTGATATCCAGCGAGTCGCCAACCGCACCGTCCCGCAACTGATCGGCGACCAACTGCAGAACTCGGGACCCTTTCTGCTCCTCTTGGATAACTTCGAACAGGTTCTCTCGGCGGCCAAAGTGGTGGCCGAAATATTGGAAGCCTGCCCGTCTCTCAAGATGTTGGTCACCAGTCGGGCCTGCCTGCATATCTACGGCGAACAGGAATTCCCCGCAACGCCGCTTGCTCCGGATTCAGCAATCGAGTTATTTGTGCAACGCGCGGCGGCCGTCTGGCCAGGTTTTGCAATGACCTCAGAAACCGCGCTCGCAATTCGGGGAATTTGTTCTCGCCTGGATGGACTGCCGTTAGCGATTGAGCTGGCGGCTGCTCGAACCAAGGTGCTTTCGCCCAGCGCCATTCTGGATCGGCTCCAGAGCCGCCTGCAATTGTTGACCGGTGGCGCCCTCGACCTGCCCGAACGGCAGCATACGCTCCGCCACACGATTGACTGGAGTCATGATCTTTTGAATGAGGCCGAGCGGAAACTGTTTCGGCGGCTTTCTGTGTTTGTCGGAGGATGCACGTTGGAGGCGGCGGAGGCCGTTTGCAACACAAGTCACGACCTCGGTATGGACCTGTTTGAAGGCCTGTCCTCCTTGGTGGGTCAGAATTTGGTCCAGCGCCTGGACAGAGCCGAGGCCGAGCCGCGTTTCGGCATGTTGGAAACGATTCGCGAGTATGCCGGCGAGCGACTGATTGATAGCGGCGAGGAATCCGCTGCGAGGCGGGCACACGCCGCCTATTGTCTTGTCCTGGCGGAGGAAGGAAATCCAGAACTGAGTCCCACAGACCGGGCTCACTGGCTGGAGCAATGTGACGTTGAGATCGAGAACTTCCGTTTCGCTCTCGACTGGCTGTTTCAGGCGCCGGATGTCGACTGGGCTTTGCGTCTGTCCATGGCTCTATTTCGATTTTGGGACATGCGGGAACACCTGATCGAGGGTCGTGGCCGGCTGGAGACTGTTCTGCGCCTAGCTGGCTCTGAGCGCTCAAAAGAACGGGCTAGGGTGTCGCATTTTCTTGGCGCCCTGGCGACGGCTCAGGGCGACTATCCGTCTGCCGAAGATTTTCTACAGCAGAGCCTCTCGCTTTATGAAGAATTGGGCGATCAGCCGGGGATAGCCGCATCCTTGAATGCACTGGCGGTATCGGCGCGGGATCGGGGTGACTACGTCTCGGCGCAGGGCAATTTTGAGCGAAGCCTCGCGTGCTGGCGTATGCTGTCGGACCGGTTGGCAATCGCGCGTTGCCTTCACAACCTTGCCAATGTGGTCAAGGG
>WNFQ01011720.1_pt1 | contig 11717 bp, 13 predicted proteins | sample 5400171 | NCBI WGS metagenome assembly WNFQ01 (sample SAMN13153356, study PRJNA577476) | soil metagenome | isolation source: 20 cm soil under Madrone tree | place: USA:California | collected 2016-06-14
GCGAATGGCTCAATTGGCTTCGTGATCATGTCGGCGTCAATGTTGTCCCTCGCGTTCTTTCCGGTCACATTACGCACGAGTTCCTCGACCATGCGCCGACCCTTGAAGGTCATCAACTCCTGGTCTCGCTGCGCGCGTGGTGGCCTCGCCTTTCGCCGCAACTCTCTGATGAGGGTACCAAGGCGCTTAGCGCGATCTCCATAGCGGGGCGGCGTCTTGACACCCTATATTTGCGTCGCGGGGCGCTCGCGCGACTAGACGTTGCGCTTGAGCTTCCGGTCATTCCCGTGGACGATCCTGAGGACGGCGCGTGGGACTTCCTGGAAAAGCTCGGCGTCGCGACGCGGATAAGCGCTTCGTTCTTTGTGAACAAGCTCGTGCATATGCAAGCGAAGGGCGAGAAAGACCATGATACCGTTGAAGATATCTACAGACAACTAGATGCGAGGTTTGATGAAGACGAGACGTTAATCAAGTGCGTGTTCCCCGCCGTATCTACTTGGAAGCAGCGTAAAGACGGTTCGCCTCGCTATGCAGGAACGCGTTCAGACAGTATCCTATAATACTCGTTTCTGTCAAAAATGACGTGGAAAGAGTCTGGTTGCACAAGACGGACGTCTTTTGGCACAGCCCGCCGTCTATGAGGTCCAAGGCAAACATCAGCCAGTCGTATCCTCACCTAAGCAACTTCTTCTTCAATAAGCTCGGTATCCCTCAGGCACAGCCGTTTGCCCTTGTTGACGAGCTGCGAATGATCGCAGAACGATATCGAAGCGATCCGGTGCCCCCTGAAGTGTGGAAACACGCCGCCGAAATCCTCGCAGACATCAGTGATGTGATCAAAGGGATGCCAAGTATACCCGGGTCATTCAAAGTTCTTACGGAGGTTGGCGCGTTCCCCGTGCGAGTGCCAGGGGAAGGCATCGCACTACGTCCCATAGATGCGTTTTATGTACCTGATTGGACAAGCAAGTATGTGGACGTGTTTCGTGAGCGCGTTGCGCTCTTGGATCTCCCAGACTCGGTCTCGATGTCCCGCATCCGTCCGCTGCTCGAGTCCGATATTTTAAAGGACAGGATACGGTACTTGGATCCACACGTCACTAAGCGGTCGGTACCTCAAGGAAAGCAGGTGCTGGACTCTGACGCCACGAAGCTGTATTCGAGCAGGATTGAGTATATCGCGAGGTATGCACTATTTCGTTGCTCCGGCAACTACTGATATATATATAAATTGTTTTGGCAATTAGACTTCTTTTCCACAATAGCAAAAAGTCAGATCCCTCGACCGAGCAAACCAAAATACTTTCCAAGCTTCACGAGATCACCGTCATCAACGTCCAGGCCATCACCACTACTCTGTCACTAGACACATGCAAAGAGACAACACCCGAGGATGTTGCGTTCAAGGAGACGGACGACAAATTCATCGTATTCGTCAGTCGTACAAGTAGCCCGGGCAAGTCGATAAACGCACTCATATGCGGTGCACTCTCGCGCCTCATCGAGGTCGACATGATGACACTTTTTACTTGCATAACGCAGCCAGCGGAGGTGGTCAACTACCTTTTCGAAATCAATGGCATAGCGGAGATTCCGGTCGACGATGGCCACGACCGCTCGTGGTTGCAGGCGATAATACAGCCGAATCTGCCTATAATACCCACGCCAGCTGCCACTGAGAAGTCTCTGAGCCCAGGGCCTCCTCCGAGTCCGCCACCGCGACCCTCAACCGCCCTCTCGGTGCACGACGTAGAGCAGTTTCCTCCGCTTGGCCCAAATCCGACCAGGACCTCGCACCATGCACCATCACAATCGCCCTCTACCTCGTCTTTCCAGCAGCCGTCATCAAAGGGAAGACAGATGCAAAGCTCATGGGCGCATGGCTCTGTTGGGGTCTCGAGGGTTTCCCAGTTCACACAATCGCCGAGGATATCGGGTAACTCGGGGCTGTTGCAGGCCGTGGAATCTACTACTATGAATGCCACCCGAGACACGAATAGACTCGCCGTGCCGGCCGAGGCATTCGTCAACGGCAATCAGATGCAGATGCCGATGACGCACAAGGGTTCTCCAGGTGTACCGATCTGGCCTCCATTTGCAAACTTCAATGCGCCTGTGGCCACGGATGAGACTGACATGGTTGGTATCCTGGGCGAGCATTTCGTACGTCGCTCCCTTTTCACACTCTTTCCGCTTCACTGAATACCAAAAAAAAAACCGACAAAAACAGGTGTACAAACAGCTCATTCGCCTTCTGGCTGACTTTGGACCCGACAACTGGACGAGCAAGCTGCGCAACTTTGTCCCGGGTTTCACACCGTTTACAGGCGAAGCCTATGCGGACTTTACGTACTTGGACCGCCAAGGTCAACTCACGCGGTCATGGTTCGGGGCGGAGAAAGCGGCAGAATGGCATGGTCGCTGGCCGAGGTACCATATTGAGGTCAAGTCGACAGGCGGAGAGGAGAGCGAGCCGTTCCATATGAGTCGGTTTCAGATGGCTACGGTACGCGTCCTCGCTAGTTTTGTTCGAGCGTCGTCGAAACTGAGCTGTGCCCCGGCTCCTTTTTTTCTGGTAGGCGTTTGCGTTCGCGGAGCGTCTCCACCTTGGCGAGGAAATGTACGTCATTGTGCGTGTCTGGGGAATAGGGAGCCCAGAGCCATCATATTCGCATTATTTGGACCCGCATCGGTCATTGTTCTCGGGTCGCCTGCTGTATGCTAGTGATGTTTATCTGCAGCACCCTCCTCAAGTTTGATCTTCTACTTTTAGGGAGGCTAGGCTAGATGTTCTAATGGTTATGAGACCTTCGGTGGTTTTCAGTGCACGCACTGTATGTAGAAAGGGCATTTCTAGTCTTGTATTTCTTTTGTCTCTCTTTCAACATCGTTGTGGGCTCTTTACTTTACTACAGTATCTTTGAATTTGAATGAGAAAGCAAATGTGTGAAGGACGTGGTTGGTGATGTCGTGGTCTTGTTCTGACAAGTGCGTAATTTTCTTTTCTTCAAGCAAAAGATAAGGATGCCTGGGAACGCAGTGGTTCGGATACTTCTATTAATTGGGCGCTTGACGTTGACGTCGAGCCAGGCGCCACGCCGAGATGTTGCCGTCACCAGCCACAGATGTAAGTGTCTCAAGTTGTAGCATGGCACACTTCAACTCGGGATACTTACACCTGGGTAAATGCTTCAATCTATGGCGAAGGGGTGGGAGTGCCGGGGCTTTATAACACACCCACACCCGCAACACAACGCCCGTTTATACAGTATCCACACTCACTGGTTCCAGAAAACACCCTGAATGACATGGTGTGACATGACATTTCCGAAAGGTTTCCGAGATCCGTTTTGAAAAGGAACCGTTCCGCGCGCGCGCATTGCATAGCATTGGTTGCTGTTTGCGTTTGCTTTCCTGCCGAGTAAGTTAGCAGCATTGCCTCCTCCGAATCCTCCTCCGACAGTTTACGGCCTGTAAACCGGAAGCCGGATCGAGGAGAATGCGCGCGCGATAGCCGGCGGATGAAGTGATGAGGAGAGGGGTAGAGGGAAGGTTTGGCACGGCCTCGGATAAATAAGTGGAGTTTTCTGTTTTCGTGGGCGGTTTGTGGGGCCTGACTTGAGGCTATGCATCGAATATTCCCCGCCACTTCTTTGCGCAGGACGCCGGTCGGCGGGCGCTGATGGGGGGGTATCAACTTTCGAAATAAGAATATCCGTAATGCATCGCCTTGCATAGAGAATCGAACTTTGAAAGCCATTGATTCCCCAATCTTCAGATAACATGAAGAGGACCGTCGCGATTGCCATCATACCGACGGTGATTGATTGACATGCAGTTACTGTACGTATAGTACGTCGAGCAGGTACCAGTTTTGAGAGCGGGGCTTTGTCCATACATTGCGAGAAAAAGGCAGGTCTTCTTACGCCACAGATGACAAAGTGCGGCGTGCTGCACACGTTGCAGCTTCCTAAGGATCATATCCGCAGAATAGAGCAGTAAACGGTTATTAGGAATGAGGGAGCCATCAGGCAGCGGCATGCCACCTGGTTGTTTTGATGGATTCGTACCAGTGCTACCTGTTGTTCCTTGATATGATGAACCACCTAGCATCGTACTAGGGTGGCTTCTCTGAGACATGATAAGTAAAAGCCTTGAGGTATACACGTTGCCAGTGGCGAGCACGTTGTGATCATGAGGATCATAAATGACGAGCACACTGCCTTATGGAGCAGTCTGTAGCTGGGAGCACGGCGACCACTCAGCGCACCGAGAGCGCCACTGGGCGATCCCCATCATCACAGAGCCGATTTCCACGGAGAAGCCGAAGGGATGGATAGGTATAGCGAGGGAAGATCAGAGATGGACGTGGCTGAACAAAATGAAAAGCCAAAGATGTACTTCGCTTAGTGTAACCGAGCAGACTCGGAGCAACTCCGAGTCTGAAGCGACGATTTGTACATGATTGACATGCGAATCAAAATGAAATATGTCAGAGTCCCCGATACAGTACCGCAGCAGCGGCGCCGCAGCTCCCTGCGCAGAGATAGGAATGTCCTGTGACACGATGCTGTTTCGCCCACATGATGATGATTCATCACCTCGGTATACCCCGGTCGATCACTCGCAGACAGAAAAAGGTAGTTACAGTAATCCTTGAGTTGCAAGACGTGGAGTTGTTGTAGTATGAATCCGTGTACAGCCTGCCCTTGATAGTTCGAAGCTTCCAAAGGCAGAAGGGGCGCATGACAAGTGGATTTCGGGGTCGTCTAATTATAGTATCCAATTGAATCCGCCACTCTGTACCGGACCGAAGTCGATGTTCTCTTGTTTCTCGTATCAGGGGCGCACGCCAACACCTGAAACTGAATGACGTCCATTGATGGAAGATCTGAATTTGTCGGGAAAAACGACTCGCGTGGAGGAAGGTGCCAGTGTGTATGTGAGTGTGTACAGCCCTAACAATCCTCTTTTGTAGCTTTTTTGTTGTTCAGCGGGCTGTGTCATCGCCTCATCGCCTCAAACGTCGTTCCGCTCAAAGCGGCAAGTGACTAGTGACCACTCATATTATTGGGTATTTTATGAGTGTCATGCTCAACGGCTCTCCTCTTGCATTTAAATGGCTACCGTCCTGTACAAGCTATGACTCAACCCCACTAATTCATACCCCCTTCTCCACCCATCCACACCCACCTGTACTTCAACACTATCGAGCTCGCAATGGTAGGCAGGATGAACATGCATTCTCACCGCCCGAGTAACACACCGCAATCACCCCCGCCCCCGTCCGGGGTCCCCTCACGGGCCTCACCTCATTACCCCAACAACTACAATCAGTCCGTTCGAGGCGCCTCTTCGCCCATTGGTTGGGCACCCCCTTCGAATCCAACACAGCCAAGTGCCGCCTATCCCGTGCAAGGAGGTCGCCCTCAACAAGGAGGCTTTCCTCAATGGGGGGGCTTTTATCCAAGAAGCCCCGACAACGGCGCTTATTCAGGTGCCCCCCAACAGGGCAACGCCGCACCCAGCTTATTACAAAACGAGTACGTTATGACCTCCACTACGTCCCATTGTTTTGCCGCTAATCTTTTTTTTTTCTGGAGATGTCGTGCTTGGTTTTTCGCTATAGACCAAGATGAAGATGGAACGCTCTCGTCTGAGGAACTGCGTGGGTACTCCCTCTGAGATCCATTCACAGGTTTGCTCAACTATCGTACAGGCCATGCACTCTTGAATAATAGGGGTACGATTATATTTGTTCTCGTCAAAGGAACCAAGGCTCACGGGGCTTCCTATTTCCAGGCTTGCGTTTCTCGGTCAACACGGTGAAATACCTTATGAGCGTCTTCGTAAGTCTATAAGAATATTCGGATGTGGCCTCCCGTGACATTTTTACTGTAACTGTAACAGGACCGCGATGGAAACGGCGTGATAACCTACGACGAGGTATGCTATATGTGCCCTTGAGCGTTCGTTTCCAAGCTCATGTGTTGTACGCAGTTTGAGCCTCTATGGATCTATATGACTGTACGAACTTCGCGATGTCGGTGTTTCCTTTTCTTATCTGACATTACCAATAGGAATGGCGGCAATTGTTTGATGCATTTGATGAAGATCGCGACGGGAGTATTGACGCCGGCGAGCTGGGACGCGCGTTGGCCCATTACCGGTACGCTAGCTTTCCAACCATACCATCTTTCTTCACTAACGAGTGCTCTTCTTAGCCTAAGTGTTGGTCCCCACATCCTTGATATGTTAGTGAAGAAGTACGGTCAGTCTGGTCGTAGTTCTGTCACTCCCATGGTCATATATGAACTCGCCGTCTCATTAATAGGGGTTATGCCATCACGGAATCTGCAACCTGGCTTTGGTCCAGTTCCTGCTCGCCCGCAAATGAATCTGGATCAATTCGTTTGTGCGTCTGTTGTTGTACGACAGATGTGCGAGCTGTACGAAAGGTGCAGCGCAGGAGGACGACCACAAATAAGCAGAGATCAATTCCTTCAATCCGTCATATGTCTCCCTTGAGGGCGCCCCGCGGCCTCCCGACTCCTGATGTGCCCTTTATTTTTGCAGCATTTTTCTTTCCTTTATTTCCTTTGGTTTATACGATAAATGATTATGACGAGGATGATATCATGCCACTGGTATGGCATGATAAGGGTTGTCCCTGTAAAATTATGCTAGTGCAACTTGGGCAATTAACGTAATGCAATTCAGTCGGCCAAATACTGCAATATGGTTGGTCAGTATTATAGCTTGACAGGACTGTGATAGCCGTGCGTGCATTGCTGTGTGTGCACATCGTGTACAGTTCGTGTGTCACGTGCCACATGCCAAAACAACGGCTGTATATGATCGCCTTGTTGTTGTTCGCTTTGTTATTCCTGTTGGCTCTCATCCATTCTCGCTCGTGTCCACCAGTCCTCCAAAGGGACTAGTCGATTAGTAGAGCCTTGATGTATTTAAGCTGACTCTTATCTATCTCGGAATAGACTCCTTCAGACCCCTTTTCAGTCTCGCTTTACGTGTGTGTCAGCCCACGAGGACGAAGTGCATCGAGCCAACGAGCCATCGTATGTTTTCCCCAGCCGTTTGACTACTGACGACCCCTCTCTCTTAGTTCTATCTATCTCTATCCTCTCGAACTCACCTGCGCGCGTTCCATCCGCGCTACATTACTGATGCAGCTGCAGCTGCAGCATTGGCGGCAGGAGCAGCGGCAACGGCTGCAGCAGTGGCAGGAGCGGTGGCAGGCGCTGCAGCAGCAGTGGCAGCAGGAGCGGCAGCAATGGCAGCAGGAGCGGCAGGAGCGGCAGCAGAAGCGGGTGCAACGGGTGCAGCAGTGGCAGCAGGAACTGCAGCAGCGGGTGCAGCAATGGCAACAGGAGCAGCCGCAGCAACAACAACAACAACAGCTCAGATCGTCTTCGGACTCTCCAAAATTCTTCAAGGAATGTTCTGCTCCACAAAGGCAATTCTCCTCATCGCGCCAGTCATCATCTCCGTCATCCCCCAAGGCATCTACTTCTACCCTCAATCCTTTTGGACCTGATTCCCGTTCTGCCGGCTCGAGCTCAGGTCGCCCACTTGGTCATTTCGGCAAGCCACCGACTCCACTCTCTGATCTCGACGAAAGGTCTCTCGAGGCGGCGCGGCCGCAGGACAAATTGGACGAGGAAGACTGCGCTATTCGCTCACAGTGCGATAAGCTTGCTAAGTTCGCCCAACGGTTGTTCATGTGCGGCATATGTTTTGAAGAGATGCCTAATGATTCAATCGCTCGTCCTGACCCTTGTGGACATACCTTTTGCCGCGAATGCCTGCGCGGACACGTCATCTCGCGACTTGATGAACATAGATTCCCCATACTATGCCCCACTTGTACTGCGAGTAAAGGAAAGAGAAAAGGAAAGAAAAGAGAAGTAGCTGGCGGTACGAGTTACGAGAGGACGGTCAACACCAATATCATCTCATATTACATCTCTTTAGAGGTTTCGCAGTCCCTTGCCTTAGACCTCGGACTCACCGACAAGCAATACGGTATCTGGACTGAGATGGAAATGATCTCCTTTTCTGTTCTCCTAAACTGTCGGAAGTACGTCCATGGTGTTCGCCCACCACACGCCTCTGCTAATATTGGGATAGGTGCAAACGGACGATGTTCGTGGCTAGAGACGATTACGAAGAAGCTAAGATTATAGCTTGTCCGCTTCCGGACTGCAGCCATGTGTGGTGCAAGCAATGTCAACAGTCGATTGATTTCAAGGGTCCAAAGCACTCGTGTGATGGCACGTCGGAACTAGACCATTTGATGAAGCAAAAAGGATGGAAGTATTGCCCGAGTGAGCCAGCACTGGCAGCTTTCCATCTTCTTGTCTCTCAATTTTCTCCCTTTTCTTCAGCATGCAAGACGCCCATCCAGAAGATATCGGGGTGCAATCATATGTCGGTACGTTGGTGCAATTTTGTTAGTTCGGCATTATAATTAACACGTCCCACATCTGCAGTGTTTGACTCCTGCGTGCAACACGTGAGCTCCAGGACCTTCGTCATTGTGAATATCATGTCTGATGGAGAATATTCAAACCAGGCACTTCTGCTACATCTGTGGTGGACTCATCGTGAGGTCAGCCCTAGGCCGAGAGATAGAGAGGGCGAAATCTGCGCACTATAAGAAGAAATGCGCGCTTTTCGAGGTCCCGGAGTAGAACCACACCAAATGGCCGAGTTTGAGAGTATGTAGCAGTTGTTCGAGTTCCTGCCCAAGCCTAGTATTTTGTAGACTATCGCTGCGTGTTGAATATACCTGTTGTACATCTACTTTTCCTCTGTCAGGCGTGGTGACTCACGCCTGTCGCTACACCATGCGCACCGGCAGTCTATATAAGATTTTGAGGACTTTGCGCCCTATACCTGCCATGGCCTCTAAAACTTTCTCACAGGATGATTCCCAGATGATTGCAGGCCTCCTACATAAAAAGTTGCCCAAACTTGTCAAACCCGTCAAGTATGTCGTGTCTACAGTTCCAGAAATCACGGTTGAAAGTTGGAGGATGAATGAGTGGAAATACTACGACACCCCATCGCCATTCCCGACTCTCGCGTGAGGTCTATTTTCTATCGAAGAGAAAGGCGAAGGTGGACCGCGATACCGGACCGTAGCAAGAGGGTACTGTATGATAAGTCTTTCAACATCGGGAGGTTCCATGGACGAACGTACGCTTCTGCCTCTATTCTTTCCCCCCCACAATCCACCTTTATTCTCACTTTTCTTTTCTTTCGCAAGTGGTCATCCCTAGAGGCTCACACAAAACCGCCATACACCCTTACGCTCAAGTCTAACGGCTGCATCATCTTCATCGCCGCGCTCTCTCCCTCTCAGCTTCTTATTACTTCAAAGCATTCTTTAGGGCCCGCCCAGGGCGTTCCTGAAAGCCATGCTCAGGCCAGAGAGCGTTGGCTCCGTCGTCATCTCGAACAGGTGGGGAAGACAACAGAGGACCTCGCAAAAGTACTATGAGAGAAGAATTGGACTGCGGTGGCCGATGTGAGTCACCCTCTTTCTTATCCCACCGACCCGTCTTCATCTGCGACGATAGCTTTGAGGAGCATATTTTTCCCGACTCCTCCGAAAAGACGGGCCTACATCTATACGGCCTTAACGAGTGCTCTAGGGACTTCAAGATTCAGTCGACTGCCGTCATAGACGAGTTTGCACGCGAGTGGGGGTTCATCGTCACCGCGTCCTACGAGCTACCGTTTATTGCTAAAGTCAAGGCGTTTACGGAAGAAATCGACCGCAGCGGCAAATGGAATGGCGAAGCGCTCGAGGGTTTCGTCGTGTGCACGACCGTCAGCTTGCCTCCCACCGAAAGAGATGCACGCGCCGACGCGTCTCCGTACTCCCCCGCTTCCTCATTCCTATCCAAAATCAAGTTCGATGAGCCTTACATGATGTATCGCGACTAGCGGGAGGTTGCAAAGTCGCTCTTGTCAAAAGGCGAGAGTGCGCCCCTTCCGAAGAACAAGATGGCGCGCCCCGAAACTAAGACATATGCCGCATGGGTAAAAGAAGATATCAAAAGAAACCCGAGCCTCTTTGAGGGCTACACGAAGGGACATGGGATCATCGCCTCACGCGAACGGTTCCTGGAGTGGCTGGAGACGGATGAGGGAAAGAGAGGCAAGAAAAAGGCCGAGACTGACAAGGAGGCTACGCAGCCGCCGAGTAAAAAGTTTGGTAAGACCATATTGATGCCCATCGCGGTTCCTGGAGTTGGTACGTCGCATCCTTTGTCTACTGGTGGCGTAGGCTTACTTGGAACTCCATCAAGGCAAAACCTCAATCGCAGTGGCTCTAAAAGAGTTGTTCAAATTACTCACACACAGGGCGATGATGTCCGGGCCAAAAGACCTGGTCCCGTTTTCGTTCAGAATGTCGAGAGACTCTTGCGAGACCATGACGTCGTTATTGCTGATAAGTAAGCAACGCTTTCGTACTCCATGATGAGTGACTGAGGGCAATTCTAGAAACAACCACCTTCGCAAACACCACGAAGATTTAAGGGGCGCCATCAAGGGTATGCACCCGCCCGTCCGCCTCCTCGCACTCAACTGGTCTCCCGATCGGCCACACACGGAAATTCATCGCATTGTTCGGACCGCATCCTCGCACGAGGCGCTGACCACCAAACCCTCCACGGAGACACAACCGAGAAATCGCATGAAGACGTCGTCCCTCGTGTGCGTCCCCATCAGCGTTCTGAATTATTGGTCATACCACTGACATCGTTCATCGCAACATGATGTTTCTTTTTTGAGGAACGTGTGTCTTTCCTTCCGATTAATAACGATTATCTCTACGTCAGTGCACACACACCCCTCCTCTCTCGAGGTTGAAGCCGCCGAGCGCGACCAAGCGCGAACCGAATGCTGTGCAGGACCGCCTTTCACGCCCGCGACCACGCAAGCCACCTTCCCGGGTCTCGAATACAAAATTGCGTGGGGTATCATCGACTCGACTCGACTCGGACTGCATCCGCCACGAACCGGAAAATACACGGAATTGGTCGCCACCGTCCTTTTTCTGGGGTCCATCTGAATCCCCTTGGTTGTGATTTCCCCATTGTCAATCGGAGCATCGGGTTTAAAACATGAGCAGCACCTTTACCCTTTTTCGAGGGGAAATCCATGATATGGGGAGATTTACAAAGGGCCGGATGATGCGACGCAGACCGCCAGTTCAGAGGTCTGACTGATCGTGTTACGCTTGATCGCTCGCGTCATTTTGTTCCTGCTGCGAGCGACTCTGCAGGAACTGATTTTTTCTTCGAATCACCACGTTTTCGTAACTCTGAAATTATAAAAAAGCAAGTACTCGTGACCGCAATGTATGGCCCATTTCAACGGTAGGGTTGCGCCAGGGCTATGACTTGCGCGCGCTGTATGTTACCCGTGGGTGTTTTCGCTCCCGGCCTGCGGTGCCCCTTCTGGGTACGGCACGGGTCTATTTAAATACCCCCATCTGCCAAGTCGTGAATATTACCGTATCAATGAGGCAGCAACCTCCACCTCCTCCGCCATCGTCATTCCCGCAGCCCTTTACAACGCGTTGGCCCTCCGAGTCTAACCCCACGCAAAATGAGGTCAGCGGCTCTGCTTACCCCCAAGGTCTGCCGCCCAGGCACGGTTATCCTGCGAGTGGGTTTTTG
>WNFQ01012196.1_pt1 | contig 11717 bp, 17 predicted proteins | sample 5400171 | NCBI WGS metagenome assembly WNFQ01 (sample SAMN13153356, study PRJNA577476) | soil metagenome | isolation source: 20 cm soil under Madrone tree | place: USA:California | collected 2016-06-14
GCCGATGCCATAGACGCGCCCGAATTGCATGTTTCGGGGTTACAACGAGCACTCACCATCGCATATACCATAAACGCTGTATTGACCCTTACTGTCTATGCTCTAACATCACGTCAACCTAAGCGTTCGTGGCGGGGCCAAACCCTCGCCGATGGGGTGCCTGCTTTCTGTCAGAAACGCGCACCCCGTCCCCTTTATGTACAACACGGTCTACGTCCTCGCACTTCACGCGAGGGCGCAGATGACATTTCAGTTCCCCCCCGGCACCGCCTCTGGATTTCCCCGGCCCAGTTGAACAAGTAGTTTCATTCTGTGTTGTATATCTGGTTTTCTTATCTCGGACTTCTCGTGATCCCGAAAAAATGGATGCGGCGGTTGATACAGATCGCTTTCCACTTGCGGGCTGAAGAATGAATCCCTGCGGATATGGAGCAGCACATAAACTCGCCTTTGGACTTGTTAATGCTCTAGTGCACAATTATGAAGATGCTTATTATTGACAGGCAAGTAACGACGGAGTACAAGCAGGACAGTCTTACCTCGACGGCCTGATAATCTTTTTTGAGCCGGAGGTGTAATTTGTACAGAATACCCTTGATAGCTCTCGCTGTTTTTGCCGTACCATCAATCAACCAAGTCACACTGCACATTCCCCTCCAACCGGGGCCAGAACCCGAACTGATTGCCGTGGTAACGTTCGACAAAGACCGAGTCTCAGCGGAGGACGTAAAGAAATGGATGCTCCTGCATGAGAGTTCGTATTTTCACACACCGATGTTCGGCTTCTATCCTGACTGTAAGCCGAGTGATGTTCCCAAGCTGGAACAGGAAATTAACAAAACCGAGCGGATGGTGAACGATCTCGATCCAAGTAAGTATCCTCCAGAGATGAACGACATCGTTGTATACCTAAAGGATTTGCAATCCTTTTGGCTCTGGATGGCACAGCAGGAGTTAGCATTCCGCAAGAGCGGCAAATTGCCGCAGACCGAGTACAACGGCTTAGACCTAGCGTGTCAGGTCCCCGCCTCCACGAAAACCCTCTGTGACCAGATTGTGTATCGGTGGAGGACATGCGCTAACAATGCGATGGCGAAAAAACTCGGGACTTACCCCAAAGAAAAGTGGAAAGCAGCGTTGGACGCTCTCGGCATCCAAGAAGAGCTTGGGTCCGGGATGAACTTGGACGAATAACAGCAGCGACCTCGTAACGGGGAACTTGAGCATCCGGCTCCCCTTTTTTGGACAAGTTCAAATGAACCTGCGTGAACTACTCAAAGCTCTCCAAGCCGTCGATGAAAAGCATCTCGACATGCACGTGATGGTAAGCCCCGCGTCCGGGCATGAATACGTTCGGCCCTGCCCGTCCTTGTATCTACGCGCTCCAGCTTTCCCGACGCTTGGCGGTTGTCCGTGCTTGGAGTTCCTTGTTTACATCTGGAGCGAGGGCGCTTCCAAGTTCGGCCTTGGATACCGCGAACTCCTTCGCTTTGACTGCAAGCGGAGTCATTTTGGAAATGTGGTTGTGATCTGAAACCTTCCGGCCTTCTTGGAGAACATCACAGTTCGCGGTTCCCCGTGGTACCTCTTTTACTGACATTTGAAATTCCTTCTGTTTGAAATGGTGTAAAAATCCGACCAAGGTTATTTGGGCGGGAAAAATCCAAAGACCTGCGTGATACAATTTGCTTTCTGAGGGGAATCAAATGAGCCGGACAAATGCGCTGCGTGCTCTCAAAAACTTATGCACTTTCTTCGGAGCGATTGTGTTGTTCTCCTACTTTGCTAATTTTGCCGTTGACCTGCGGCATTGGTACGTTACGCTTGCCAGCGCGTTTGTGTGTGCGATTCTGTGGCTCGGTTTTTACGTGATCGAACTGCGTGGTGGCGTCACACAAGTTGCTTTGGGACTTTCACGCTTACTGACCAAGGCGGAATTGCCGTCGTCCACTACCGAGCTTCCGGCTTTGCCAGCCGATCCGCCATCTGAGGTGGCAGCGCCAAATCCGCTTCCGTGGCTCAAACATCCGTCGCAAGCCATCGCTGGAAAGGTGCGGGCTGCGGGTAAATGAAAAATAATGAGCGGTGAAAAATCGGTGCGCCCCTTACAAGGGTTTCAGATATGGCGGGGCTTGATGCTCTCCGTTTTCGTCCTATACTTCCGGTCGTGTTCATTCCCGCAAAATTCGTTTATCTAGTCGCGGCCCTTTGCGGGTTGTATGGGTCAGTTGCGCCTTTTCTCAGCAGCACCCACAGCCCAATTACATTTTTTAGGGTGGCGCTATGGATCGGCACAGCTTTGCTGCTACTTGCCGCATTGCTCCCGACCAAGTACAGCAACATCGATCTGGCGATCAGGGATACGTATCGTGTGGTGAGCACGCCTACTGTATTGGCATTGCTTGGCAGCACAGCGACTACTGCTTTGCTGTTTTATGGAGTGGCGCGATTCGTAGCTTTCAGATTGGGGTATGTTCACGGTATGTTCCGTGTAGCCGCCTACCATCCAAATGCGTTCGACCGCGTGAATCAAATCCTGACCAAGCCTATTTTATTGCTGTTTCTAATTTCTTCAGTGGCATCGCTGCTGATTTCGGCTCTCATCACTTTTCGTTTGCGAAATCGAATGGGCTCATCTCCGCGCACCAAAAGCACGGGCAATCGATAAGGATGTTGGGGAGGCCGGGTGTACGGCGGAATATGGAACCGGGAAGGAACCTCCGATTTCGAGAGCCGCCGTCAACTTGCATGAGAAATTCTATTGGCGCAAACTAACAGCGGCCACTCCATTCGGGGTGCCCATTGAATTACCAATCTTTAGCTCAGACTGAAGTTCAATGTACCAATCCAACGGGGCGACTTCGTTTACTGGCGGGGTCGCCCTTTTTGTTGCGGAAACCGGAACGGCGAGACCCGCAACTCTGAAATAGCGTTTTGGTGAGTCGCGGACTTTGAAAACTGGCCGTCCCGAACCCCCGGAAAACGCAATACGGGTTGATTTGCGGCCTTGAAAGGTGCCAATTTTGCCGTTTTGATGCTGGGAGCCATGCGGCCCTTTTACTGGATGACGGAGGGGCTGTAATCACCTGCGGGCATCGCAAGAACATTGCCCTGTTTCCGCTTCGATGGGGCGAGCCGCTGAACCCATAATCTGTATCGCGTGCCGGCGCCTAACGCCGCGCTCCGGTCCCCTTTGACGTGATCCCAATAGCTCGCGCTGCAATCCTTGGTACAGAGTCGAGATTCGATGGAGGTGTACGTCCTCTCACTCATGTTCGTTCCGCACCAGCGGCATTTATCAATCCCGAACAGAACGGTTTCAGCGCAAGCCATATTGCAATACGTTCCGCTGACCTTTGGGGCTTCGAATTCGGCTCCAATGAGTCCACACGCGGAACAGTGAATTGAGGATTGCGTAGGCGCTGGGTCCAGTTCATCGGCCAACGCCAGAAACTCCGCACGATGTGCGATTGCGGCCACGTATTGATCGAGTGGGGCGTCATAGTTTTTGGTGTTGAGCTTGTCCGCTGTTGCGCGGAGGAATGACCCGACCGCCTTCGTCCGAGGATCAAGTTCCACGGTCGGTGTTACAGATTCCACAACCGCACTCACGCCTATGTTTGGTGGTAGGCGAGATTCCCCTCGGTTTGCAAGATACGCACGAACGGCTTTTATTCCATGCGGCAAATTAGTTGAAAACTGCATTGCTCTCTGTGCTCCGGGTTGCGGAGCGGTACAAAAAGGTTCAAGGCGGGTCCACCGTGAGACGGGACCCAAAAATAAAGTTGGGCATTCAGCGTTTCGAGGTATAGGCCGGGCCGAAGAGGTCCAGCAGTAGCGGTACTTTGGGGTCCATGCCCCTCCCCCGGGCAATCGCCACAGGGACCCCCCGGTTCTGCTATCAGCACGAACGAATCAGCGCACCGATACAGAGGAAGAAAATTCGCGGACGGAAAATCAGATCGGTAGATCAACAGCGCGGGAGAGCCGTGGGGCTTTGGGATATTGCCGAAAGAAATCTGCGTACTACACGCGGAGTTCTATTGATTCCATTTCCAAATGAAGCGAAGCTCGCGCTGAGGTGAAAATGTGAATCGAATGCAACCATTATCCCGGCCCGAAATACTGGCCGTTCTCAAGATTGCCCGCGCCAACAGCGTCCGCGATCACGCTCTACTGTTGCTCTGCTTTGCACACGGAATGCGGGCTTCTGAATGCGGCCAACTGTTGCTTCCTGATATTTCCACAAAGGATTGGACGATTCGTATCAAGCGGGTAAAGGGCTCACTGGAAACATTGCAGATCTTATCGGCCAACTCCGAATGTTTGCTTGATGAACGCCGTCTGCTAACGGAGTGGCTGGCCTTGCGGGTCAACGATTCGCCATACCTATTCCCCTCGCGCAATAAACGGGGCTCCCTATCACGGGTTCAGGTCTACCGGATGTTCCGGGCTTACTGTGAGCAGGCTGGAACCGCTGACACCAAGCGCGGGGTTCATGCCCTCAAGCACAGCCTCGGCCAACGCATGGCTGATGGCGGATGTGATGTGAAAGAGATGCGGCTGGCCCTCGGCCATAAATCGCTGAGTTCACTGTCCACTATTTTGAGGTGCGGCCAGAGCAAGCGGATCGACCCCGGCAGGTTGCATTGATGAGCCGAGTGTAACACTACGCTCGATCTGGCCCGGCGAAATCTCCTGAATTCACTCCCCACATAAACCATTTGCACCGATGGGCGTAACACAACGACAGAGAGTTACACTCGATGTTTCCACCACAGGAATGCGCCGAGTATAGTTCCAAGTGCGGCAGCACCGATCAGGAATGGCCTTGCTTGCGGAATTCCGATCCAGCCCATCACCAAGAATCCAGCGGCGATGATTGCCCCGGCGATTCCACCATCAACGTGTAAGCGGCCAGTTATACCCGGATGATTCGGTCGATCCATACACAAATCATAGTCCTAGATATGTGCGCCACAAACGCCCGTTATTTACGCACTGAAATATCGTGTCAACCTTCCGGTCGGTTCGAGCTTGTAGTAACCCTCCGATGCTCCGTCGTACACATACAAAATTTCGCAATCAAGATTAGCGCATCGGAAACAGGTGCCGAGTCCTTGCAAATTACTTACCATCTCTTTAGGGGTACACGGCACCATGAAAGTCGAATGGATCGGGCAACCGGGAATCGGCATGGAGTCTGGCATGAGAACGGTAGAGCGGGGAACAAAATCATAACATCGTTTTCCCCCACCATGCCGCTGAGATCGTGCGTGTGTCGGTGCTCCTGTGCGTGTTTATCGGGCATTCGTTCGCGTGATTTGCGGAACTTCGTTGTGATCGGTGTTTCACGGTTGATGAAACTTCACCGTAGTGTTGCATTCCTGTAGTCGGGGCGTCGCTGGAGGAAACTCGCTTGTGAAATTCAGGTTCCGCTCTTGACTGAGCCGTCCGCCTTAACCACAACATGGTGGCTCGTCTGCTGGCTGTAAATAACGTAGTCGCCCGGTTCTGAAGCCATCAAAACCTTGATGCGCAATCTGGCAACGTCGAGCGTTTCTGCAGTGCCTTTCCGCACCAACTGACCGTCACTGCCCACAAGAAAAATGTCGAAGGAACATTCATTCACGCTGGGCACTTTGTTTGCGCAGCTCCCGATGCTTCGTTAGTACCGCCGCATCACGGATAGGGAGTCACCTCACCATTCGCCTCCAGCGTATAAAAGCCGCCGTCATCCCCCTCGATAAACACAATCGCACACGTTAGATTTGCACATCGGAAGCCGCTCTCAACCGGGCGATTGATCTCCCACGATTGAAACTCATGCGGAAGCATCGGAGTGGCGTGTTCGGGACAGGTAGGGCTCTCCGTATTCGGCTGAGTCATTGACCGGGCCTTTCCGGGGACATTGCGTTTGACTCTCTCCAACCCTCAACCGTTACAGATCGTGGCTGTGTCGGCTCCTGTGCGCGATTGTTGAGCATTTCGTCGCGTGATTCGGGGAAATCCTTCTTGATCGGTGATCGAAATGTGTGAAATCGGCTTGATTGGCCCGTGATGAGCTTGGCGCGGGCCGATGGGTTTGCCGTAACGCGCTTTCTCAACCGCTTGAATGGAATCGATGCTTGACCGCTGGATTAGAGCGGGATGCTTCGACGCATTGTCTTGGACATACAAAGAGCGTACGTTTGGCTGGATAGGGATTCCAGCCCCCTCCCTCTTATTCTTCGACAGGGAGGAGGATATGAAAAAGAAACCAAAAACAACCAAGCACGGGACCGTCAAAAAGATAATCAAATCTCCCGATCCGAGGGTGCCAGAGAAGGCCGAAGTGCAAGTTCACGAGGCCGATGAACTGTACCGGGAGATTCGCATTGAAAACGAATTAGAGGACGATAGCGGCAAGAAGGTGAAACTCAAAGAAGATGCCCCCGTCGATATAACTGTCGAAGCCGATAAGGACTCCACGACTGAAAAACACTAACCCCCGCGCTTTGCGAACAGATCGCGTTTCTTTCGTTTCTTGACCTCGGCCAAGTAATGCTTGTCAGCCTCATGGAGTGTCGTTGCCATCGTTGCCACTATCCGCCAATCGATTCCGGGCTCTGCGGCGTGCTGACCTCTTTCGAGCGGTGATTGATGGTGAATGTCTTTTCGTAAAGGCTGCGGTGTGGGCATCGTGCGTGGCCACCGCACGTTTTGGCGCGGCGAACGTTGCATCAATCTTCCGAATGCCATCCACAAACGCCGTACACACTTTTCGTTGCAAGTTGGGGGACGCTTGGCCCAACAAACTCTTGAGTAGCTCGAACTCCGCTCCGATTCCATCGTTCAGGGCCAGCCTCAGTTCTTCATCCACCGCCTTGTATTGTTTATGCAGATTCTTAACGTGGGCGAACCTTTTATCCGATTGCGCTAGTCTCTGTTTCAAATGTTCCATCACTATCCTTATTCCTTCCCAATCGCAAAAATTCCCGTACTGTAATCGCGTGCCAGCCCCTCAAGCGTCTCAAGGTCATCCAAAAGTTGCCGCACGCCTACCCAAATTTCTTTCTTTTCGACGGTGTTGAAAAGATTAGTAGTGGCCGCTTTCAGAATGGCACTAGATTTTCTGTATCGTCCTTTGGCTGTTGCTCCGCTTCGGCAGCGGCTCTCCTTGCCATCTCTTCATTCTCTTGGCGGCGCTGTTCAGCCGCTTCTTTCTGTTGTTGCTCCCTCGCTGCCTTGGCTTTGCGGGCCATCAGAAGCGCCTTGAGACTTGCCGCGATGCTGTTGCCTGCGGTTTGCTTGGCGTAATCGTCCTTCATGGTGCTCATTAGAAATTCGACAGCCCAAACAACATCCTCCTCGGTTGGCTGAACATCGTGAATGATTCGCTCGATCTCCGTCTTGGCTTTTCCAGTGAAAGCCGCCGCTCCATCCTTGAGAGCGTGTAGCACAACGACGTCAGCTAAGGTTTTACTCCGATCAATGGTTTGAAAAGGAGTGTGAGAGGGGTTGCTGTCCTGTCCGGTTTCTTCGGACTGGCTACTCTCTCTCTCTTCTCTTTCTTTCTTTACAGTCTTAGTACGGAGTTTTCGGACAGGTGGTTCGGGGTTTTTCGGACAGGTGGTTTCACCTTTTTCGGACAGGTGGCCTGTCTGGGTTTTTCGGACTGGTGAATCCGCTGCTACCTGTCCGGCTTTTTCGGACTGGCTCATGTAACGGCAAGTGCCCGGATGCTTTGCAGCCCATTCGTCATGGCTCAAGACACGATACCGGACGGAGGCGTACATGCCCGTGATCGGATTGCGCTTCAAGCTACCGTCCAACCGGTCAAACCAACCCTCTTTCGCCAGCCATTTAGTCCAATTGGCAACGGTGTCCTTGTTGATGCCGTAGTCTTCTGCATCCCTGCGCACATCACTGTAAAAGACACCAGATTTGTGGGACGTGGCCAGCGCGTAACCGTGGAAGCTCTCTATCTGCGGTGGCATGTGGCGGCGAGCGAAGCAGCGCGGCGTACTCAATGGCTCTCCACTTCCAGCAACCGGATATTCCGCGCACACGGCTTGCCCCTAAAGAGTCCAATCTCGAACTCAACGGCAGTGCCTTTGGTCAGATCAGCTTCATCGCCGTCCAACTCCGAAACGTGGAAATAAACATCTTCAGGTTTGCCCGCGACCCTGATAAAACCAAAGCCGCGAGCGTTATAATGATTGATCGTTCCAAACATCTTGTCCGTCTCATCCTTCTGAAAACGTTGATTAGGCTGGTCGCATTCTCAAATCGCTTCCGTAGCCAAGCACGACGTTCTGATCTTTCTTGTAAAGCTTGGTGAGTTCCTTTTCAAAATCATCCGCTGTCTTTTGAATCCGGTCGGCGTAGTTCGCCATCGCCACGGCCTGATCCCACTGGTCATCCAGCAATACGCTTTGTGGGTTGGTGCCACTCGGTTTGTGCGGTTGGGCTAGTGCGCGGGGTTCACCAGCCGGTCCGTCGCCCCAATCAGCATTCTGATGGGCGTCAATTTGTTCAATCTTGTAATTGCCAGTTTGCATGAGCTTCCCACCACTCATGTACATGCCTGTGTTCTCGTGGAGGCCAAAGTGCGTGAGTAGCTGTTCCCAATAACGTGATGCTACGGCTAGCAACATTCGGAACACGTTCTCTCCAAGCTGGGACTGCCACCGTTCTGGATCACGTAGCATCCAGCGATATTCGGTATCGGTCAGGTCGGCGTATCGATGTTCCAGCTTTGACGCTTGCACCGCATCGAATAAGAGCCTTCGGAGCCGCTTGATGGAATCACGCTCGATACTCGTCAGTTTCTCCGCGCTTCTTATTACCTCAAGTTCGCCAAGCCGCTTTGGTTCATTTTCAATCCGCTGTATTTCGTAATCCCTGACCTGTTGGGTCGTGGCACGCCACACAATTATTTTGTGGCTGCGGTAGGGCTTACCCGCACGCGTGGCTGCGAACCAATCGGCCTTCTTAGACTCAATGAGTTGGAGAGCATCATCGTAGGGGATACGCTGGCACACACAATGATCTGGTTTGGGTTGCTGCTCGATTTGGCTGAAGCATCGATGTAGGAGGACTCCGCTCTGCGGTTCCCCGGCAAGTTTCGCGGCATCGGCCACTACCTGATCGGCAAGTTGGGCGGTGCGGTGGGCGGCAAGTTGGGCGGCGAGCTGCGCCTGTAGTGTATGCGGGACTGAAACTAGGTTTGAAACTGGACTTTGTTGTGTAGCCATTCGGATTCTGTCATCTCTGTTTTGGGTGAGATGGGAGCCCGGAGGTTTTCCAAGCTCCCGCGATGGCAGAATCCCTGTGCTTGGTGAGGACACAGAGAACTCATGGAAAATTGACGCATCGGATTCTGCCCATCTCACAAAATTTGAACCACACGGTTGACCGCCGTGCTCCCGATGGATTGGGAACGCTCACCTATTGGTTTAGCCGGGAGGATTCCCAGAATCGGACACCCCGGAAGGCCTATTACGAGGTTGCGCCCTCGTCCTTGGTCGCACGCGACTTACCGTCTGCCACCAGTTTTGAATCCAAGCCGTTCGCAAAGTCCGGATTTTTCGTTGTATGAACCTCTGGCCGCGGACATCGAGCTTCCGTTGGCTTACTTCCCACTTCAACCTATTTTGTGCCATTCGGAATCTCCTCGACTGAGCCTAAAGCCGCCGGGTCATTCGGCTGATCGACAAAGTACTTGCAAAATTTGCATAACAAGCTTTGTATGCAAGCTTGGCAAATACTTTTCGGATCATGGTTTGGACAGGCGGGGTCGTGATGGACGCGCATCTTTTCCAACTCGTACTTGTTCTTACATCGTGAGCATTTCTCCTTTTGCTGGGCATAGCGCTTCAACAATTCCTCCAGCGTTATGCCTCCATACGTGTTTTCCATGCCTTCAAAGGCGAGGTATTGTTCAATGACTTCGTACTGCTCGCTTTTGCGTTTTCTTTTCATGTTCTCCTTTCAGTCGTGCGACCGATGTTTCGTACTCACCGTGCATCCGCAACACATTCATTGCACTCAGGCGAAAAACACTCCTGTGGATCGGGGAACAGCTCCGGTCGCTGGAGTGCCAATCGGGTCAGCTTCGCTCCCATCTCGGTCACCGTGTCATAGAACACGTTTACGAGATGATCGTTCGATTGCACTGCGTGATGGGCAAACTCGTGAAGAAGCAGCTCGTAGTTTTGGTGCCAATCGTTGGGGTCGTGGAATGCGAGATTCACTTCCATCAAATACTCACCCGCTTTCCAACGTGTACACCCTTCATACGGAATAGTTTCGTCGTCGATGAATTTCACTGCCATCGGCTGCCCAATCATCAGCGGGCCAAGTCTTGAATCAGCCGTTCAAATCGGGACAGAATTGGCGTGAGTTCATCGCGAGCGAGGGTTTTTTGCGGCGCTTGGTTTGGAATGTCCGTCGGGCATACTTCGCCCGCCGTCTTCATTGCACCAGCATGTTTTACGTTCCGCCATTCTTCCTTGCTCATGCTTCCAATGGGCACCACCGTGTAATCTTTCGACGTGCATTCCTTGTTGCTTCCTTTGTCTTTTCGGTCGTAGATCACGGCCTTCGTGCCGAATCGCTTCTGAACGATCACCTTAACCGCATCGTCGCTGATATGCGTATCGGCGAGTCCAATAGCAACCCATGCGGCGGCAGCATCTTCGTCACTGAGATAGTCCTTTCGTTTTGCGACCCGGCATGGGTTCCGGTTTTTGGATGAGTTCTCGTTGTCTGAGGTCAGTAGGTTTCGCGCTGAGTGGAAAGATGGGCAGCGCTCCAGCGGCAAGAAACTGGAACGCCTCCGCACGTTCTTTAGCTTTGGACAAAAGCGCAAGTGGATTGCGGAGAATCCGGCCACTGAGTTGAAGGCACCAAGAATTACGCTCTGCCCCACCCTGCCATTCACGCATCAGGGCATGATTCGCATATTGGCGGCTATCGATAAGTACAAAGATGAGTTTCCCGGCCAAGGCTCGGAAAACGCCCGCCGTATGCAAGCACTTGTCCTACTGTTGCGGTATGGCGGAATGCGTATAGGAGATACGGTTAGTCTTTCCGCTGACAGGCTTGAACAAAATCGCCTATTGCTCTACACGCAGAAAACAGGCGTCCCGGTCAACAATATCCTCCCAGATTTTGTTTTGAACGCTGTGGATAGGACGCCCAAAACCGCTGCCAACTTCTTCTTTTGGGACGGAACCTCGAAGCTGCAAACCATCGTAGGGAGTTGGAGAAAGCGGCTGAAAAGACTATTTGAACTTGCCGAGGTCAAAGACGGCCATCCACACCGTTTCCGCGATACGTTCGCCGTAGAGCTTCTTTTGGCTGGCGTACCCATCGAGCGGGTTTCCATCCTACTCGGACATGAGAGCGTTCGGACTACGGAGAAGAATTACGCGCCTTGGGTACGCTCGCGGCAGGAGCAATTAGAAGCGGATCTTACTCGTGCATGGAGCCGCGATCCCGTCATAGCCGCTCAAACTTCCCAAGAGCGGGGTACACGGCAGGTACACGGGAAAAACGGTGGCCGTAAGTCACAGATTCCAAAGCCGGAAAATTGGAGGCGCGGGTGGGATTCGAACCCACGAATGGAGGTTTTATCCTCTAACCTCTAATGGCGGCGCAGATTGCCCTTTTGTCAACGCTGGCTGGTACGGGCAGCCGAGTTAGCATGTTGTCGCCGGGACTGCTGGCGG
>WNFQ01015705.1_pt1 | contig 11716 bp, 10 predicted proteins | sample 5400171 | NCBI WGS metagenome assembly WNFQ01 (sample SAMN13153356, study PRJNA577476) | soil metagenome | isolation source: 20 cm soil under Madrone tree | place: USA:California | collected 2016-06-14
CTTCTTATTCCCTTTCTTCAGGTACGCATCGGCAAGCGGCTCATATGCATTGTGCTCGTCCGAGTACTCGGGATACATCTCGACGGCGCGGTCCAGAATCTCGATGGCCTTGTCCACGTCGCCCTTCGCCAGCGCTTCCTGGCCCTGGCCCATAAGTTCGGTGAATGCCTTCACTTCAATACCCTTCACCCTGTCATCCACCCAGGCGAAGAACTGCTTGTCGAAGTCGTCGAGGCTTAGATTCAAAGCTTCTTTGAAGACGTCGGCTGTGCTCTTCCCATCTTTGTACAGCGCGAGCATTCGCTTGATCGCGGGAAATCCGAATTTCTCCTCGATGTAATCGCAGACGAGCGACGCCTGGTAATACGACACAAGGACCTGTTCGGGAAACTTGGGCCGGATAAAGCCGTTGTTCAGCTCGGCGGTCGACAGAAGCTTCTTCGCCTTGATCGCGTTCAGATACTCGAGCTTGAGGTCGTCTCCCCAACCCGGGAATCCTTTGCGCTCTTCGTATACGGACAGGCCTTCCGAAAACCAGCGAGGAATTTTGTGATTCGTGATCTGAAGCGTGATCACGTGAGTGAATTCGTGCCAGAGCGTGCTGCCCCAGTTGAACGTATCGGGCTTCCGCGCGGACGGCGAGTCCATCACGAAAAGTTTTCCGAAGCAAACGCCCAGCGCCGGGATGCCCGGCAGACCGAGTGTACGTACGGCAAAGTCCGCGTGGTCCGGGTACATTTCAAAGGAGATCGGGCCTTCGGGTTTGAAATCGTACTTTTCGGTCAGCGTTTTCCACGCCCGTTCAAGAAGCTCGGTCACATAAGGCCGGAGCACGGCGCTTTCTTTCTTGTGCAGCTTGACTTTGAAATTCGGGATCTCATAGCGGTCGAAATTCACGAGGCTGTCCATGAGCTTGAGGGTGTTGTGCGTCAACACATTGAACGCGTCACCCTTGGCTGCCGCTTCGAGCGTCGCCTGGCCCTCTTCTTCCGCGCCGACCCTCAACTGATTCACTCCGAGGATGCTCATCGCTTTCCAGTCACGCGGATTCAGGCGAAGGGCTTCGCGCGCAAAATCCACAGCTTCCTTGTACAGCCGCAATGACACGCAGGCGTCGGCGAGCGTGTCGTACAGCTCACTGTAAGCCGGATTGATATCGAGGACCTGCTTGACGTAGTTGTTGTATTCGTCCTTCTTGTCGCGCAGGAAGTTGATGGATGCCATCATGCTGAGCGCCTGCACCGACCGAGGATTCACGGCCAGCGCTTTGGCGATACTCTCTTGCGCCTTGTCGTACTGTTCGGAGTCGATGTCCTGTTCGGCCACCAGCAGGTGCGCATCGATAAGGTTCGGATTCGTTGCGAGCGCCTTCTGAACTTCTGCAAGGGCCTGCTCGGGTTCGGTCAGCACCAGATTCCTGGCCCTGCCGACATGAGCCTCCGGCATGTTGGAATCGATCATCAGCGCATCGCCATAACTGGCCAGCGCTTCGGGCTCGTTGTATTTCTCGGGCAGTAAATCACCCCAGGCTGCGAAGGCGTCCGCGTTCCGGGGATTGCCCTGCGTCGCAAGCTTTTTCATACTGGGCCGCGATGGCGACATTGGGAGAATTCTGGATCGGATTCAAATGCGCCAGCGCGCGATCGAAGTTGCCTGTCAGATGATTGATGCGGCCGGCGGCCAGCCGGATCGGCCCCGCATTGGCATGGGTCATCGACCATGCTTCGAATTTGTCCCGCGCCACGGTGTATTCACCCTGGCGGATCCAGGAGTAATACAGGCTTTCCACAACCTGTGGATCGACGTTTCCACCGGCGACAGCCTGTTCGAGCCGCGCCGCGGCCTCCTTATATTTTCCCGTTCGCGCCTGTTCGATCGCCGTGGGCACATCGGTCTGCCAGAGAGCGCCGCAACTGAGAAGGAGAACAGGGAGCAGGAACAGAGAAACCAGTTTCCCTTTCATTTCTTCTTCTCCTGTTGATTGATTGCCTGATTCTTCAGTGCCAGTTCCACAAGGAGTTCTTCCAGCATCTTGTCGTAGTCCGCTTCCGGTATGCCGCCCTTGTTGAGGCGCAATGCTTCGATCTTCTTTTCGATTTCCTGCTTTTCGTTCAGAAGCGCCTGAACTTTCGGGTCGTTCGAGACGCGCGGCCGGTCAACCTGGAAACTGGTGGATCGGGCCAGGAGCGGAGGTTCTTTCGCTGTGGCACCGACCTTGTCGGCGCCGTTGTCCGAAAGTTGGGGATGCTCGGTGGCGAGGCGGCCTTCCTCCTTGTAAAAGCGTTCCACTCCGGCGGAGGCATACTTGAATGCTTCCCACACGGAAATCTTTTGATCCTTGTCTTCGTCGGCAGCAGGATTGTTCAACGCGTCGATGAAGTGCTCGTAGAAGACGGTATCGTTGCCTTCCTGGCCGCTGCGCGTGGCGGTTACGATGATCCGGTTCTTGCCGGCCAACGCCTCAATTGCGCCCCCGCTCGAGCTGGTTCCATTCACGATGACGATGCGGCCCACGGTGAGCGTCGACAAAAGTTTGCTGTAGTCCTCAGCCGTAAAATCCGGACCGCTGATGTTGAACTTGTACTCGCCTTCCCCACTGCCGTGACCGATAAAGAAAAGGAAGAAAGTATCGCCCGCTTTGAGCTGCTGCTTGAGCGTAACGAATGCGGCCTTGATTTCTGCCTGCGCCGTTTTCTTGTCCGACAGCACGATCACGCGATCGGCGGAGAAACCGAACTTGTCCACCAGCGCTTTTCGCGTGGCTTCGGTCCACTTCGTGAATTTCTCCGCGTGTTCGGGACTTCCCGCCACGCCGGTGAGAATCAAGGCGCTGGAATCGGCCAGGGCCATTGCCGGCAGCAACAGGATGAATGCGAGCAATAGACGGAGTTTCATGCCAAACCCCTCTTCTTTCTCCAGAACCATTCGCCGGCGAGCGTCATACAGAGCAGCATGAAAAGGAACGGCACGTCCCACAGTTCTTTCTGCTCCACAAACGAAGTCTCGCCTTCGACGTAGACCGCGTCATCGGGCACATCTCCAATCCTGGAGAGCGGATAATAGCGTCCGCCCGTTGCCGTTGCAACGGACTGGAGAAGCCGCGTGTTGAGCAAAGCGTCGTAATACTCGACAGGGCGGTCCTGGACCTGGAAGGCCGTGCGATTGGTTCCCAGATTCTCCGAGCCTTGTGCGGCCTCGACGTCCACGTGATAGATGCCCGGCTCCGTGACGTTCAGCTCGCTCTGATAGGTGCCTTCCTGCGCGCCGTTCCAATCCATCGCGACAGACTCGGTAATGCCGGCCGGGTTGGTGACTTTCGCGATGACTTTCGCATTTTTCATCCGCTCGAACGATTTGTTCGAGATCTCGGAGGAAAGACGTACAGACTCACCGGGAAGGTAGGTGTCCTTGTCCGAAGTGATCATCACAGGATCGGGCGACGTGTTCACGAGCCACCGGAGAATCTGCTTCCAGAAAAGCTCATACGTCATGTCCTCGTGATCCATTTCCATCTGCCATCGCCAGCTGCTTCCACTGGTGAACGCCATCGTTCGGCCGCGGCCGTATCGTTGGTAGGCCAGCAGGATCGGATCGACGTTGCCTCTCTGATCCGACTGGCCGCGCGCAAGAACAATTCCGCCCACTTTTGCGTCGAGCGTCTTGTTGAAGTCGTTCAGCGGGGGCAGGTCGGACCATTGCTTGGTGTTGGCGCTGGCGTCCGGTGAAAGTTTCATCAATGGATGCGTGCGCCCGTAGTCGGTGATGGCAAGTTTGAGACGGCCGATAATAGGAATGCGGTCTTCCGTCGCCATTTGCACGGGGAGAATATCGGCGATCGGGCTGTTCTGATACTTCCCGCCGGCAAACGAGTTGCGCCCACCCATCATCAGGTATCCGCCGCCGCGCGTGCTGACGAAGTCCACAACGTTTTTCAACTGATCCTGTGTGAAGAACGTGGACTCGATACTTCCGAAGATGAGGCCCTTGTATTGGAAGAGCTCTTCGCGCTTCTTCGGAAAACCTTCGGCAAGCATCTCTTCTTTGTCGATGCCCTGGCGGTAGAACTTGTTCTGGGATGAGCGCAGCAGTGTGACAAGCCGGATATTCGGATCGTCCTGAATCGCTCGCCGGAGAAACTTGAATTCCCAGCGTGGCTCACCTTCTATATAGAGGATCTGCGGATGGTCATTCTTGATTTCGACCAGCGAGTCGAGTGTATTGTTCTCGGGAATCCGGTCGTCCGGCGCCTGAAGCGAAAAAGAAAACAGCCGCGTGCCTTCGTTCTTGACCGGCAGATCGATGGTCTTCTCTGAGATTTGGCCGTCGGCAGGAAGCGTGACTTCCTCGGATTTCAGGAGAACGCCGTTTTCCCGGACGTAAAGCGTGGCCTTTCGGCCGGCGAAGCCGTGGCTCCGATAGGAAACATCCACAACTGCCGTCGATTCCTTTAACGTTTCGCGCGGTGCCGTCACTTTCACGATTTCCGCATCATGCGTGATGTTTTCCGACCCGACGCCCACCGTATAAAAGGGGATTTTCCGGCTTTCGAGACGGGAGAGAGACTCCGTCCACTGCTTGGAAGCATTGTCGCTGCCATCGGTGATGAGCACGACGCCCGAAAGCGGAACTGTTCCCAGTTCCTGGTTCAGGAGATCCGTCGCCGCTTCAAGCCGGGTGCGCTTGCCCTCAAAATTCAGCCGATCTGGTTTTTCGATGCGCTCGGCATCGCGGTCGAAGCGATAGATCCTTACTTTGAACTTGTCCTGAAGCCGATCGAAAAATTTCGTGGCTTCGAACTGCTTCAGCAGTTGCTCGCCGCGGGACACCTGTCCGTCATCCTTGATCTTCATGCTCTCTGAATTATCGATAACGACGGCCATAAAGTCAGCGCGCGGAGTACGACAAGACCTGTCGAGTACTTGTCGGGAGCTACATTCTTGTAGGCATAGTAGGCTCCTGCTCCGGCAGCGAGAATGAAGAGAATGAACCACCAGCGCGAGCCCAAAAGCTGGAAAGCCAGGTGGCCCTTCTGATAGATGACAGGTTTGTATTTGAAGAAAAATTCAAAGATGCTCATTTGAATCGAGGTTGGACTTTCTCCCTAGTGGGTCATTTCGCCATCGGTTTCCGCAAATTGGATTGGCAAGCGGACCCCATTCTACTTGGAAATGCGTCCAAACTACCAGACGTTAAAACAATCATTTCGTTGTGCTTCGCAGCGTGAAGATTCGGGTAATTCGGGGACAGACGTATAAATCACCTAATTGCGCTTTAGGAGTTTGATGCAATTAGGTGATTTATACGTCTGTCCCCGAATTACCCGAATCTTCACGCTAGATTTCTTCGGGCGAGCGGACGTAGGGCAGGTCGGTGGCTAAACTCACCACCTCGACCGCCACTTCTTCCAGTGACTTCAACGTCATATCCACGACAGGCCAGGAAGCGCGCTTGAAAACCACGTCGGCGAAGGCCACCTCCTGCTGGATCATGTAGGCATCGATATAGGCCTGGCGGGCGTCCTCTCTGAAGGACTTCAGGCGCTGTTCGCGAATGTGCCGCAGGCGGACCGGATCCATTCTGAGAGCAACAACTTTTCGCTGGTCGATTTTGGACAGTTCCTGCGGCGGTTCGACGCCGTTGAGAATCGGCACATTAGCGACGAAGTAGCCACGAACGGCGAGATATATGGAAAGAGGAGTTTTCGATGTTCGAGAGATTCCCACGAGAACGATTTCCGCCCGGCCAAGATCTTCGAGACCCAGCCCGTCGTCGTGTTTCACCACGAAGGTCAGCGCATCCATTCGCCTGTAATAATTTTCGTCAAACCGGTGCAATCCCCCGGGCACGCCACCCGGAGGAGCTCCAAGGAACGCGCTTAAATCCGATAGAACATTCCCGAGCAAATCCACCGAGTGAACCCGGCGCTCCGTGGCGCGGAGGTAAATTTCGCGGCGCAGGTCAGTGGAGGCCAGAGTGTGGACCAGCATGCCGCCGCTTTCGTGCGCTTCGTCGACCACGTCCCGGATTCTATCGACGGTTCGGGTTTGCGGCCGCCGTTCGACCTTCACATCGCCAGCCTCGAACTGCGCCAGCGCTGCCTGCAGGACATGTTCGGCAGTAGATCCGGTAGCGTCAGAAACAACGAAGATCTTGCGTTGCATTGAACACACTCACAATTCGACACCAACTTTTCGCAGCGCCTCGATAAGTTCACGCTCCGAAACGAATTGATGCACATGGATTCACAGCTCTCGGCAGGATATCCGGATGCGGCGATCGCGCATTCGAAGATCTTCTTATCCGGCTTCAATGATCCGACCTCATAAGAAAAGATGTGACGATCGAAATAATTGAGGATGGGATATGTCTCGCGCAGGAACTCGGCGTGAACTTCGTTCGTGTTCGAAACGAGGATCAGTGGATGTTTTCGCTTCAACCCGGCGATCAAGTTCTCTGAAACGATCAGGTCCGGCGAGAAAACCGACGACCAGGTCTGCCGGAATTTCGGGAGGTCCATGTCCAGCTGTGCGTTCTGGCAGAGATACTTGTGATACTCGGCGGTCGAGATCTCCCCGCGCTCATACCGGCGAATCCACCTCTTGTCCCAGAGCAGGTCTTCGAGCTGGTGCCGCGAAATCGAGCAGGAAGCATGCAGAGCCTGAACCCCGGTCTCGAAATCGAAATCGATCAGTACCTTGCCGAGATCGAAGAGCAGCGCTCTAATCTTCACTCTTGAATCTTAACATCGAAAACTGAATACTTCGGACATGGCAGGACGAACACCCAACAACGAGTACACCAGCCGCAGAGATCGGCGGCAAGGCGCGCCGGAAACGACTTTCCGCGAGGCCGAATATATCGACCGCCTCTCGAAGAGTCGTACCCCCGTCGTCGTTAAACTGATCGATGGCGAGGAGGTGAAGGGCTGGATCGAGTACTACGATAAGGACATCATCCGAGTCACGCGCGAAACGGGGCCTAACCTTTTCATCTATAAGAATCGCGTCAAATACCTCTACGAAGACCCGGCGTCGGCACATGGCCGGTCCCGCGAAACAAAGGGCTGAATCAGTTTCCACCGCCGACGTTTAATCCGAAGGATGGATTCGACCGGTTGCCGGTGATTTTGATCGGAATCTCCGAGCCTCGTCCCTTCTTGAAAAAGGGATCCACCAGCTTGAGCAGCACGGATTTGATCCCACTCGTCGTTTTCGAAACGGGCACGTCCAGGTGGAGATGACCGCGAAAGTCGAGAGTTTCTGTAATGAGGTTAAAGGTCCCCTGAAGATCCACTTTGGCCCCGGGAACCTCGAATTTCAGATCGGTAAACTCGATCTTTCCATTTTCCAGCCGGAACTTCCCGCTCATGTTGGATGCGACATTCTCCGGAGGCAAATCGACATCTTCCGGGCGCCCCCGCCCGCGGCGGCTGAGCGATTCCACCTTTTCCTGGACGTTCAGGTGGGTAAAGTAAGCCTGACCGATGGTGAAGCTGCCGTCGAGTTGCAAACGTTTTGGGACTTCCTCATCGCCCGGCGGCAGCACGAATTTTGTTTTGAACCGGACGGCCCCCACCATCGGCGGATCTGATTTCACGGCCAGCTTCATGATGTCTTCGAGCCTGGCTTCGTCCGCTGTGACGTCCAGCGCCACGGTCTTGCCTTTCACGCCTTTCCGGCCCTCGACGGCTCCACGGGCGATGATGACGGTTTGGCCGAAGGTGGCCCGTACTGGTTGCAGGTACGTATCGCCGTCGGTGCCGTCAACGATGGCGTGAAACTTTGTTTTCAAGTCAACCGGATTGCCGGCCAGGCGCACCGCAAAGTCCGGAGTATCCGTAACGCCGTCCACTTCGATATGTTCGAGGACACCTGTGTACTTGCCCTTGGATGCGAGAATCCCCGAGATACCTTTGAAAACCCCGAGGTCCGCCTTCTTGAACGTGTATTCTCCCTCTACAAAAGTCTGGCCCGGATCTTCCTCGTCCCAGGGGCCGAAGGAGCCTGATGTCTCGATGACGCCTGGAGGTTTCGGGTTCGTCAGGAGCGCGTCGAATCGCATGGGACTTTCCGTTCCCACCGAATGCAACTTCAACTGCTTTAGATCGAACTCCATCGGATCCTTGCCGGCATCCTTGGGAAGAATGCGCAGCATAGTTCCATCGGCAACGATCTCGTCGATCACGTAGGGGAGGTGGTGTGGTTTTCCGGGTTGTTTTTTTTCCTCAGTATCCTTTTTGTGAGGGGGAACGTGAATCTCAAAACCCTCGAGGGTCACGCGCCGGACGTGTTTCGGCCTGCGAAGCAATCCAAACAAGTTCGCCTCAATCGAGACCTTTCTTATCGAAATCAGCGGTGGAACGTCCGTGCGGCCTTTGTGACGGACAACTAATTTCGTCCCTGTCGCGGAAATACGTGGAAACAACGAAGCCGATAGCGATTCCAGCTCCACATCGCTCTTGAACCGTTCGGAAACCAGCCGGACGACCCATTCCCTGGAAAGTGGGACCAGGATGGGAACCGTCAGTATGGTTCCTACAAACAGGACACCGAGAACCGCGGCGGCCAGAAGCAGACCGCGCCGAATCCGGATTCCGTTGTGCGGCATGATCCATTAGTTGCATCCGGCGTACCACATCGTGGCCTATCGCTCCTTGACTGATATTGGCTTGTAGGGAAAAGCCTTATTGGCAGCCGCTATGGCGGACGTGTTGTACCGGATTCCCGTACCACCGCCTCCGCTGAAATCGACAGTGAGGTCGCCGCGGGACGTGAGCAGCGTTCCATCTGTAGCCCGCGTGCGGGCGATGAGCATTCCACCGTTCACGGTTCCGTTGCCGAGAGCATTCCAGTGAAGCATTCCGTGGCCGATGATGAGGATCAAACCGTTCCAGGTGAAATTGCCCGTCACGACAACACTGCCCCGCGCGACGAGAATTCCGTAGCCGTTACCGGGACCGAGATTCACGTCTCCATTGACGACCGCGATTTTGTAGTTCGAAGGATCGCCGTAGTTGCCGATGATCTGCGGCGTGCCGGGCGCGGGGTTGTAAACATCCGTGGCGAAGACTGCAATGCCGGCCGCGAGGCTTTCCAGGCCGGACACCGTTTTCAACATGGGGTGCAATTCGCCTTCGACATTGGCAGTGTCCGCGGCCGCGATTCGATCAATATCGCTGTTGTTGATCACTCCGACGGCGTGCTCGTCTTCCCTGCCGGAACCGGCGTCGTGTCCGTCCACTTCAAAGACGCGCGAATTCGAGGGAGTGAAAACAGCAACTGGTCCGTCCAGCACAAGGGCTGCGGGCATCCTCGGAAATCGCGCTCGTTTCGCAGTGACCTCCATGACCGTTCGAGTATTTCCAATTCTGGCGAAGCTCAACAGAGTGAGGACTTCATTCGTGTCCGCCAGTGTGCCAATGCCGTCTGCGACATCGTTGCGAAGCCAGACGTGATAGTGCCCGATGACCCTGCCGGTGCTGTCGGTGAGCGCCTCTCCGGTGGCTCGAAGCGAGGGGTCGGAAGGGATGAGCGGCTGATCGTCGGTGGCCAGGAGCGTGGTCAAATCCGCGGCAACAGAGAGCGTGCGGTCGGCGCCGGCCGCGACCGTCAGTAAATCCGTGGGCGAGGCTGCCGTTCGAAGTGTTTCACGCGCCTGGTCGATTCCGGCTTCAGCCAGGTACAAGCCCTGCGTGCCGGTCTTATAGTTCTCGCTGATCCAGATGTCGATGGTCGACGTGGTTAGAAGAGCGCCGCCAAGTATTGTGAGGAACGCAAGGAACAACAACGCGAGAATGAGAGCAACGCCGCGTTTTCCGCGACAAAAGCGATCGTTTTGTTCCGTGATAACAGCGGCCTTTTGAAGATCGGGCTTTGATTTCAGCGTATTCATGCCGCCGGCTCGGCACGAACACCTCCAATCAAAAACCTTTGACTACCGTACGCATGTACGGTATAAAGCCTTATGCTTACCGATAAGCAGCAAGCCATTTTGGATTTCATCAATGAATACGTGGAAGAGAACGGATTTCCGCCGTCAGTGAGGGAAATCGGGAGGAAATTCGGAATCTATCCGGCCACGGTTCAGGATCACATTTCCGCGCTGGAGCGGAAGGGCTGTCTGCAGAAAAAACGATTTCAATCGCGGACACTCTCCGTTCCAGCGTCTTCGCGCCGGCCGCCGGGAATTCCCATCGTGGGAAAGGTCGCGGCCGGCCAGCCCGTGCTGGCTCAGGAAAACATCGAGGACATGATTCACCTTCCCAAGGACTGGGCTCCGGCCGGCGCGTTCCTGCTGAAGATTCAGGGCAACAGCATGGAAGGCGCCCACATTCTGGACGGCGATTACGTGCTCGTGCATCCGCAGCAATCCGCGTCGAACGGCGAAATCGTTGTGGCACTGATTGGCGATGAAGCAACGGTGAAGCGCTTCTATAAGACCGAGCGCGGCATCACATTGAGAGCAGAAAACCCGAAATTCGACCCGATCGAGGTTGAGAGAACCGAGACGCCGTCATCGTTCAGGATCGTTGGGCGGGTCATGGGCGTGCTTCGGGTAATGAAGAAATGACCCCCGTTTCACCTTCGCAGCAGCACGTATACGGCGCCGCCGCCACCGTCGCAGCGGCGCGCGGAACTATAGGCTATGACATGCCGGCTCATGCGGCGCGTGCAGAGCCAGCGCTGCACGTTATCCTTAAGCACCGGATGATGCTTGTGGGAATGCCGGCCGCGCCCATGAATCACGCGAACGCAGGAGAATCCGGCGCGTACAGACTGCAGCAGGAACTCGTCGAGGATGAAGCGCGCCTCCTGCAGGTTGAGACCGTGCAGATCCAGGTGCGCTTGAACTGAAAAGCGGCCGGATCGAAGATCATCCAGATAAAGCCGGCCATGCGGATGAACCGAGCCTTCGATGTACTCGGCAGTCTGCTCGATCTCTACATTTCCTTTGAGAACAAATTCTTCGAGGGCGCGCAACGCCTGTTGCTCGTCGTCCTGGGGCTGGATTTCCATCGGAGCCCGCGGGTGAAGCGGAACTGCGCTCCATCCCAGCGACTTCACACCTTTCATCGCAAACTCGAACAACTCATCGTCGGGCAGATCCCGAGGAAATTCTTCCACCGGCAATTCCGGCGCGGCAAGCGTTGGCTCGGCCGCCAGATGGATACGCCCCTGCTTGACCCATTGCTCGAGAATTGTGAATGGCCGGTTCATGATCTTGATTGCGATGCTTAGACTCTATCTAAACCGATTGGTAATCGGCATGCGCCGGTCTCGGCCAAATGCGCGCGGCGTGATCTTCACGCCGGGCGCGGCCTGCCTGCGCTTGTATTCGTTCGTGTCCACCATGCGAATGACCCGGCGGACCAGTTGTTCGTCGAAACCCATCTCGACCATTTCGGAAAAGCTGCGATCCTCCTCAACATACGCTTTCAGGATCGGATCCAGCACTTCGTACGGTGGAAGCGAATCCGTGTCGAGCTGGTTCGGACGCAGTTCCGCGGACGGAGGCTTTTCGATGACGGCACGCGGAATCCGATCGCGTCCTGCGACACGATTGCAGTGCTCGGCCAACCGATACACCGTCGTCTTCATGACGTCCTTCAGCACTGCGAAACCGCCGGCCATATCGCCATAGAGAGTGCAGTAACCGGTGCTGACCTCGCTCTTATTGCCGGTGCTCAAGACCAGCCAACCGAACTTATTGGAAAGCG
>WNFQ01004364.1_pt1 | contig 11714 bp, 10 predicted proteins | sample 5400171 | NCBI WGS metagenome assembly WNFQ01 (sample SAMN13153356, study PRJNA577476) | soil metagenome | isolation source: 20 cm soil under Madrone tree | place: USA:California | collected 2016-06-14
CCGAACGTGGCGCAAGAAAAGCAGTCGAGCTTGCCTCCGGCGAGGTGGCGAAGTGAATGGCAAGAAAATGTGTAGAGCGAAAGCAGAGAGACGTTGAGAGTGAGGACGAGCGTGCCGACACCGACGCCGAAGTGGCCGTAGAAGAAGAAGGAGTGAATGGCGTCGTACCAAAGAAAAACGATGAACAGAACCGCGAGGTAAAAGAAATAGCGATGGACATTCTGGAGGATGAAAGGAAAAGCGGTTTCGCCGCGATAGTTGCGGCGCGCAGGTTCACCGACCGAGCAGGCGGGGGGATCGAGGAGAAAGGCGCGATAGAGCGCCTTGCGGTAGTAGTAGCAGGTGGCGCGAAAGCCGAGGGGGCCAGCAAGGATCAGAATGGCGGGAGAGAAGGGCCACCAATGATGATCGGGATCGATGAGCGGAGAATAGAAAGGCGAAAGGTAGGGACCCCAAGAGTAGAACTTCCCCTCAAAGGCGCGAAGCGTGGCGTAGATGCTGAAACCGCCCATCACAATGATGATCGGTAGAATTTCGATCCACCATGGGTCGCGCCGCAGAGTGCTGCCGAAGCGCGATTCGGGCATAAGAGTCGGGGAACCAGCCATTCAGTGACCTCCGGCGTGCGTGTAGGGTATGCAAAAAACAGAGTTTTTCAAATGGATTTTTGAGAGAGCAGTGCGACGCGGCCTTCAAAGAATCGTTTCGATCTCCGCGTCGAGGGAGACGTGGGTGGCAGGGATGCCGTTGATGGAGAATTTTTCGCCCGTGGAATCGGAGAAATGGAAGAAGCGGCTGATGTGGTAATCCTCGTCGTAGCCGGAAAAGACGCGTTCGGTCTCTGGGACCGTGAGGCCAAAGACGGAGAGAGCGACCAGTTCGCCGAAATTGTTGGCGTGGGAGCGGTACAAACGGACGAGTTCGCGCAAGGGCATGAGGGGAGCGCGGCGCGCGGTTTCGGCGCTCATGGAGTTCTCCTGAGTGAAGTGTACTTTGGCGGGAAGAAGAAGAAAAGAACCTAACGGAAAGAGGCAGAGGAAGAAGGAGTGTGAGCGTTTGGCGCTTCACGCGGGGATTGGTAAGATGCTTGGTCAGATTCGAATTCGATGGGAGGAACGGTTATGAGCATTGCTGTAGGGGAAGCGGCGCCAGATTTCATGCTGTTGAATCAGGATAAGAAGGAAGTGAAGCTTTCGGACTATGCAGGGAAGAAAAACGTGGTGCTGGTGTGGTACCCGCTGGACTGGAGCCCGACATGCACGAACGAACATGCGTGCATCGTCAATGAGATGAAGCCGTTTGAGGCGCTGGACGCGGAGGTGCTGGGGGTGAGTGTGGACAGCGTGTGGTCGCACAAAGCGTATGCGGACAAGATGGGGATCAAGTATTCGCTGCTCGCGGATTTTCATCCGCGCGGAGCGATGAGCGAGAAATATGGAGTGTACCTGGCGGACAAGGGGATCACTGGGCGTGCGATCGCCATTGTGAACAAGGCGGGCAAGGTGGCGTGGTTCAAGAACTATGATATTCCGGTGGTGCCGGATTTGAAGGAGGTTGCCGCGGCGTTATCGCAAGTAAAGGCGGCAACGGCGTAAAAGGGTCGTTAGCCACAGCGGGACAGAGTCACGGAGCAAACAAAAAGGCCCTCGATCGGATCGAGGGTCTTTTTGTTTGTGGGGGGTTGTTGGGGAACACTCATGAAACTGCTTCGAGTGCGGCGCGAAGTGGAGCGGAGACCAGCCAGAGCAGGAGGATCAGAATGCCGGCGGCGATCAGCGGGGCACGCAGGAAATTCGGGCGAAGCACCGAGTAGGCTACGCCGAAGCCGGGAACCACAACTAGGAACCAGGTCAGAGCAAACCGGGCCCATTCGGATGCGTCCTGCGGAATGACAGTCGGTATGGAGCCGAATCCAAGACTTCGCGGTACACCTGGAATCTGGACGACATAACTCATGGTGACGCAAATAAGAAGAACCATCGCCAAGGGATCGCGGGAGTTTTCTTCGTCTTCGCTGCTGTGAGCATGGATGGACCAACGGCGCGCGGGAGCGCGATCGATTTGAAAAGGAGGCGCTTCCTCCGGGAGAAGGCGTACCCAGCCGAAGGCGAGAGGAACGGCCGCGCCGAGATGGAGGGCGGCCAGCAAGAGGAACGCGAGGCGATGATCGAGAAGGAGGGCGGCGAGCATTCTGGAATGTCAGATGGAATGAAAGTAAGGGGAGCAGCGGGAAATCCGCCGCTCCCTCGCCAAACTATTTCGGGGAGAGTTCATTGCGAACCACCGTGCCGCCCTTCATGACGAATTTGACGGATTCGAGGACGCGCGCGTCGGAGAGTGGGTCGCCGCTGACTGCAACGAGATCGGCGTAGTGGCCGCTTTCGAGCGTGCCAACTTTGTCAGCCCAGCCGAGGAGATCAGCAGCATTGACGGTGGCGGCCTGGATGGCGTCGAGAGGCTTCATGCCCCACTCGACCATTTTGCCGAACTGTCTCGCGTTGTCGCCGTGCGGGTAGACGCCGGAATCCGTGCCGAAGGCGATCTTTGCGCCGGATTGGAAAGCATGGCGGAAATTTTCACGCTGCAAGCGGCCGATTTTCTTTTCCTTTTCGATGGATTCGGGAAGCATTCCCACTTTCGCGCCTTCCTGCAGAATGTAATCGTCGTTGTAAATGTCGAAGACGAGATAGGCGCCGTGCTGCTTGGCGAGGGCGATGCCTTCGTCGTCGATCAGGCTGGAATGTTCGATGGAGTCAATGCCGGCGCGGATGGCGTCCTTGATGGATTGCGTGCCATGCGCGTGCGCGGCGACCTTGCGACCGAGCTTGTGGGCTTCTTCGGCGATGGCCTGCATTTCCTCGAGGGTGTATTGCGGCGTGCCGGGTTGGTCTCCTTTGCTGAGCACGCCGCCGGAGGCGCAGATCTTGATCACGTCGGCGCCGTACTTGACGGTTTCGCGCACTTTGGCGCGAGCGGCCCAGGGACCGTCGGCGACGCCTTCCGCCTTGTAGTGATATTCGGAAGGCAACAGATTGTTGTCGCAATGGCCGCCCGTGATGCCAAGAGGCGGGCCGGAAGCGCGCATGCGCGGACCTTCGATGTCGCCGGCGTTGATGGCATCGCGGAGGGCAATATCCGTGTAACCGCTCGCGCCGACGTTCCGAACGGTGGTGAAGCCGGCGCGCAACGTAAGCCGCGCGTTCTTCACCCCGGTAACGGCTTCGCGCGGAACCGAAATGCCGAGGCCGGCATATCCCGTGGCGGTGGGATCCGAAGTGAGATGGGTATGAACGTCAATCAAACCGGGGAGGCACGTGGCGTTTGAAAGATCCGTCGCCACAACGCCGCCGGGGAATTTCGCGGAAGAAAAGGGGCTGACGGAGGTAATCGTTCCGCCGTCATCGAACACAACGGCCTGATCGGTCAGAATTTTTCCGGAGCGAACGTCGAGCAGCTTCCCGCAGCGAACGGCACCCGGCGAAGCGTGAGTGACGGCGGGCAACAGGAATACGCAAATGAGAGCAGCTAGAAAATGGCGCATGAGTCTCCTTGAGAGGACGCATGGAACGCAAAGAGGATATATCCGGTGGGGAATTTTGGAAATGGCGATGCGGCTCGACCAGGGTCGTAGGCAGTGTTCGATTCCGAGCCCATTGTCCCAGTTCCGGACGGTTCGGTGTTCCATGGGAGAGAAAACTCTTTTCCGCCGAGTTGCTGACGTATAGGGTGGAGATTGCGTCTAATGCGATAACGCTCAAGATCGGGGGAGCCGAATGGGAAACCTCCTGCAGGATCTTCGCTTTGCCTTCCGACAATTGCGCAGCTCACCGGCATTTGCCATCACTGCGGTGCTTTCGATCGCTCTAGGAATCGGCGCCACCACGGCCATTTTCAGCGTGGTCTACGGGGTACTGGTTGATCCTTATCCGTACCGGGATGCGGACCGGATGGTGCATGTGGAATTGCGCCAAAAGGACGATCGGGGACCACTTTTGGTTGTGAACGGCGCCGAATATCAAGAGCTGAAAAAAGCTTCCACGATTGACAATGTCTTCCTGCAGAAGAGTGAGACGCAGACGATGACGGGCAACGAATTGCCGGTTTCCGTTCAAGTCGGAATGTACTCCCCGAACCTCTTCGAGTACATGGGCGTTCCACCGTTTTTGGGGCGCGCGTTCGCGTCCGCGGACGCGCCGGGCGGAAGCCCAGCCCCCGTGGCGGTGCTGAGTTATTTGTTTTGGCAGAGGCAGTTCGGCGGGAGCCGCGAAGCGATCGGAAAGACGATTGAAGTGAATCACAAGTTGTATACCGTCATCGGCGTCGCGCCTCCGCGATTCACGTGGGGCGATTCGGATGTGTACTTGCCGGCGGTTCCGAGCGCGGACGCGCACGATTACTGGCTTTCGTTTCTGAAGTTGAAACCGGGAACGAAACATCCGGCCGCGGCGGCAGAACTACAGGTTCTCCTGGATCGATTCACAAAAGATGATTCGAAGGACTTCCGGCGAGACTGCAAAGTGGTGATCGTCACGCTGAACGAAGAGGTGCTAGGCCGGTTTGCGGGGACCCTGGTCCTGTTGTTTGGGGCCGTGGTGGCATTGCTGGTGATTGGCTGCGCCAACGTTTCGATTCTTCTGCTGGCCCGAGGGACGGCGCGGCAGCATGAACTCTCGGTGCGGGTGGCGGTGGGCGCCGGGCGCGCACGTTTGATCCGGCAGTTGCTGACGGAGTCCGTGTTGCTCTCGGTGGCGGGAGCGGCTTTGGGTGTGCTGGCGGCGTATCAGGGCGCGAAAGCCATCTCCGCCATGGTGCCCTACTACTCCTTTCCGCATGAAGCGGCGATTCGCGTGAGCATGCCCGTGCTGCTGTTCAGCGCGGCGGTGGCGATGGTCACGGGAATTCTTTTTGGTATTTCGCCCGCGTTACAGCTATCACGGCCGCAACTGGGACAATTAATCCAGGCGAGCAGCGGAAAGCACTCGGGCAGCGCTCGCGGGCGCAACGTCCACCGGCTGCTAATCGCCGGCCAGGTAGCGTTGACATTGGTCTTGATGACCGGGGCGGGCGCGGCGATCAAGGCTTTTTCGTCGCTGATTCATGCGCCGCTGGGGTTCAATCCAGACCACGTTTTTGTGATGAACGTCTCGGTCCCCAAAGGAGCGAATCCCACCTGGCCGCAGCGTCTTCAGGCAAATGAGACGGTTCGCAGGGCCGTCGCCGGAGCACCTGGAGTGTCCTCGGCCAGCGTGTCCACAACCTGGTTTCCCGGATTGGGCGGATTTGAAGGCAAGATCGAAGTTCAGAGCAAGCCGACTCTCACCGATGCACAAGCAGTGCTCACGCTGGTGAGCCCCTACGAATTTCCAACGCTCCGCATTCCTGTCCTGGCAGGCCGCGTCTATAACGACGCCGAAGTGATGCGGGCCGCGCATGTAGCCCTTGTGAATCAGGCGTTCGTGAAACAGTACTTGGGTGATGGCGACGCGATCGGGAAGCGCGTGCGCAGCCCGAGCCTGAAACTTGAGCAGCCATCGCTGTTGCTGGCGCAAGGCCCTGATGATTGGATGGAAGTGATCGGGGTGGTGGGCGACGCCCGCAACAACGGGCTCAGCCGGCCCATCAAGCCCGCAGTGTTCATCCCCTACAGTTTTATTTTGCCTCCGGACGAGTCGCTGCTCGTACGTGCGACGGGGGATCCCGACGCGGCGATTCGTTCGGTGAAGGAGCGGCTTCGCAAGCTCAACGCGGAGATCGTAGTCAGCCAGGAGCGGACGGTCCTGTGGTGGCTGGATACGCAGGGATGGGGACGCGAGCGATTCATTGCAACGCTCTTTGGGCTTTTTGCCGGACTGGCGCTGGTGCTGGCAGCAACGGGACTCTACAGCGTGGTTTCTTTTGCGGTGACGCAACGGACGCAGGAGTTGGGCATTCGCATGGCACTGGGAGCGCCGCGTAATAGCGTCATTCGGCTGGTGCTGAGCTCCACGGCGGCCACGTTGGGCGTTGGAATCGCGGTGGGAATCGGACTCAGCGTGGCCCTCAGCCGTCTCATCACTTCGTGGGCCGGAGGCAGCCCGCGCGATCCCTTGACGCTCGGGGGAGCGGCGCTGGGGCTTGCGATTGTGGCGACCCTGGCTTGCATCCTGCCGGCCTGGCGGGCCGCGTCCATTGATCCCATGCGGGCGCTGCGGACGGAATAGAGTTCAGCGCCAAACGGCGGAGTCTTAGGAATTCATGCACACAATTCCCAGTGCACTATATCTTCCATAGCGCACGAGCGGCCTAATTCTCGAATCTAAGGTCATTGTGGCGGGGGCTTTCCGCCGGCGTCGCCGGACTTTTTGTCCGGCGTCACGGGTTCTTGCGCGAAGGCACGGACGAGCAGGACGAGCTGCCAGCGCTGATCTTCGGTCATGCGCTTTTTGAAGGCGGGCATGGGCTTTCTGCCCTGGCTGATTTGGTAGAAGAGCGCGCCGTCGGTGACGGCGCTCATGTGCTGGACGTCTGTGAAATCGGCTGGCTTAGGATCGTAGCGCATGGCTTCGGAGCCGTCGCCCTTGCCGCTGTCGCCATGACAATTGGCGCAGTTTTCCCGGTAGAGAGCTTTGGCGGACTTGAGCGCCGCCTCGGAAGGTTGCAGAGGATTCTTGCGGGCCTTGGCTTCTTCAGGGATGACCCACGGTTTGTTCTCTTGAAAGTAAGTGTAAGCGACGGCGATGAAAATGACAGCCAGAAGCAGAACGAAAATGGTTTTTTGCGTTCCGGACTTGCGGGGTTCGTTTGCGGGCATTGTAAGAAGGAAAAGTTTCGCACAATCGGGCTGTCAACGAAAGACGTGTGGCGAATCGAAGCCCATGGGAAAACATTCAATACAGAGGACACGGAGAGCACAGGGAAATCGGAAGAAGCGAGAAAGAAAGGTCAGGCGGAACGGAAAATGAGCCAGAGGAGCTCGGCGTTAAAGAACAGGATCGCGGCAGCCATGACCCAGGCGATGACCTGGGTGAGGCGCGAGTTGGCGAACTCGCCCATCTTGGCGCGGCTGCTCGTGAACTGGATCAGCGGGATCACCGCAAACGGCAACTGAAAGCTGAGAACCACCTGGCTGAGGATGAGCAGCGGTGTGACTTTGTTCTCTCCGGCGATACCGATAACGAGAGCGGCAGGAATGATGGCGATGCCGCGCGTGATGAGCCGCCGCAGCCAAGGCTTGAGGCGAATGTCGAGAAAACCTTCCATGACAATCTGGCCGGCGAGTGTGCCGGTGAGGGTCGAATTTTGCCCGGAGGCAAGCAAGGCGCAGGCGAAGAGCGTGCTGGCAAGGCTTGCCCCGAGGACAGGACTGAGAAGTTTGTAGGCGTCGGCAATCTCGGCGACGTCGTGGAGGCCGCGAGTGTGAAATGCGGCAGCGCCCAGGACGAGGATGGCGGCGTTGATAAAAAGTGCAAAGCCGAGAGCCAGCGTGGAATCGAATACGGCGTAACGCAAAGCTTCCTTGCGATCGCGTACGGAAGTGCCGAACGCGCGCGTCTGGACGATGCTCGAGTGCAGATAGAGATTGTGGGGCATCACGGTGGCGCCCAGGATGCCGATGGCGATGTACAGCATCTCCTTATTGCGCAGGATTACCGCGCGGGGAATGAAACCGGCCACGGCTTCGCGCCATAGCGGCTCCGCGAAGAAAATTTCGTACGCGAAGCAGGCGGCAATCGAAGCGATCAGCGTGACAACGAAGGCTTCGATCAGGCGGAAGCCCCGGCCCTGGAGCGCGAGAACGATAAGAACATCCATCGCGGTAATGAGGACGCCGGCAAGCAACGGCAAGCCGAAGAGCAACTTCAACGCGACGGCGGAGCCAAGAACTTCGGCGAGATCGCACGCGGCGATGGCGATTTCGCAGACGACCCAGAGGAAGAAACCGGTGCGGCGCGAATAGTGTTCGCGGCAAGCCTGGGCGAGATCGCGCCCGGAGGCAATGCCGAGCTTCGCGGAAAGCGCCTGCAGAAACATCGCCATGACGTTGCTGATGAGGACGACGCTGAGCAGCGTGTAGCCGAATTTCGAGCCGCCGCCGAGGTCTGTCGCCCAGTTGCCCGGGTCCATGTAACCGACGGCGACGAGGTAACCCGGGCCGGCGAAAGCCAGAACCTTGCGGATCCAGGATGCGCCCGAGGAAAAAGGAATGGTGCGATGGGATTCGGGCAAGGAGGGCGAAAGAACGCGAGTGCGGAATGCCGAAGACGCATGAGGCGCAGAGGGAGATTCGGTCGTGACCGGCGGTTCGGTTTCGAGTTGTGACGGTACCGTAGGTGTCATGGTTGGTGTTAACTATGCTAAATACGAATACTAAACTACATTTAATAGGTTCTGCTGTCAATAGGACTCCGATGAGTATTTGTTAACAATGGCAACGAAGGCTGCCAAGCGTGGAGGCGGAGCAAGCGCAGCGCAGAGGCTTGTGGTAAGTTCAGAACGGCATTCCGGGAGAGGAACGAGATGGACCAACAGCAGCCGGTGCAGGGCCAGGTGCAGATCAAGGCCGACGAAAAGGAACTGCAGGGGCAGTACAGCAACCTGGTGATGATTCACCACAATCTGGAAGAGTTCACCCTGAATTTCATTTACATTTTTCCCAATGGCGCGCAGGGCAAGCTGCTCAGCAGCACGATTGTCAGCCCGGGGCACGCGAAGCGCATTTGGCGCGCGCTGGGAGAGAATCTGGCCCGATACGAAGCACAGTTTGGGACAATTAAGGAAGCTCCGGAAGGCAATCTCCCCACACCCAACGTGGGCTTTGTGCAGTAGAAACGGCGGCCAGCAGTAAGCGAAATGAGCCGCAAGGAGGTAGTTGTACGAGGGCTCCCGCGCCTGCTAGAATTTCAAGGTTACCTCTCAAATGGGCCTGTAGCTCAGGTGGCTAGAGCGCGCCCCTGATAAGGGCGAGGTCGGTGGTTCAAGTCCACCCAGGCCCACCATTTGTTTCCAGTAGGTTACCGCGTGTTGTCCCAAAAACCTCAACCCACAATCCAGCCCACATCTCACTGCATCATGTGCGTACCCACTCCTAGCGCCGTCAGATATTCCCCCTGCGCCGCCCGCGTTTCATCGCCGTCGTCCTGCGCGTACAGATCGAGCGTCGTCTGAATCTTCGCGTGACGAAGGATTCCTTGAACGGTCTTGGGTTCGACTTTCGCCTTGTTCACCAACCAGTTGCTTAGGCTGTGACGCAAGTTGTGAAGTCCAAACCTCTGCCCGTCCTCGATGTGCACTCCGGCTTTCTTTGCCGCCGGTCGCAGATGATCGGCGACGAAAACAGACGCGGAGAGGGGAACACGGCCCGCCGCCTTGAGGGATGGAAAAACAAAATCCCCATCGGAGGCGAAAGGCGTCTGTGCCCGCCATGCACGCAAGAAGCGCGCGAGCACGGTATGTAACGGCACGTAGCCATTGGAGCTTTCTGTTTTGGTCTCGCCATCCTCGCCGTTTGCCCAGCGCTTCGAAATCCGAATCCGTCCTTCCTCCCACAGTAAGTCCGACCAGCGCAGCGCCAGCATCTCCGAAGCGCGGAGCGCCGTGGCGGCGCAGGTGAGCACCAGGGTGAAGTGAAGAGGCGAGGGGAGGGATTTCAGGATCGCAAACGTTTGCTCTGGCGTGATGACGATGGCCTTGTAGTCGGTCTTCGAGCGCGTCTCGACGTGCAGCACGGGATTCTTCGCGACATGCTCATGCAGGATGCCGACCTTGTAGATGCGGCTCATGACGCCCCGCATCTTCGCAATCGTCGTCCAGGCAAGACCGCCCGTCTCGTGGAGCGACTTGAACCACCGCTGAATATCGAGCGGCTTGATGTCTTCCGCGATTTCGTTTCCGAAACGCGAGACGAGATAGGCGCGCACGATATGCTCCACGTGACTGATGGTGTTGGCCGATTTCGGGCGTACCGCATCCGCCCCGAAATCGGCTCTTAAATAATGCTCCGCAAGAAAACCAAACCGGATGCGGCCGGGCAGGGGGCTATCGTTGATCCGGACGGAGAATCCAAGCCGGTCCGCCTCGCGCCATGCGTCCTTATCCTTCGGAAACTCCCGGACAAGTCCGATAGGCATGACGTTCTCGACCCTTCTGCCGTCTGAATTCGTAACCCGATACCGCAGCACCCAGATTTCTCCTTCCCTGCGTTTTACTTTCTTGAGTGATCCTCGCTGATAGGACATAGCTCCTCTTTTCAGCGGGGACTGCCAGACCCGATCGTACACGGTTTTGCTGGTTTTGGAATCGAAGTCTCATTCCGTACGACACGACGGAGACGGCGAGTTCCGAGAGCCGAAACACCCAGATTTTGCGTTTGCCTCCTGTGCCGAGCGCATAGGCTCCGACGATGCCTCTGCGCGCGAGCTCCAGCAGATAGCGACGTTTGACGCAGAGAAACTGCGCCGCCTCGTCGGCCGAGACAAACGGCTCGGGTGTCAGGAGAACTTGCCTAGACTCTTTGGCGGTGATAACTGCTGTAGGAGCGGAAAAAGTTTCGGCACTATCTCCCGTTTCTCCTCCTGTGGCCCCCTCCAGCGGCATGGTGATGATTGACATGTTCGACTCGCTCGCACGGTATGTCGAGACTGGAGTTGGCTGTCGATGTTGCGAACCTCTCGGGATAGCCTCGGACTTCGAGGGCAACGAATCTACTGCAAGGCGCGAGGCATGCCGTCTTGAGGACGCTGTGTTCTCACGCGCACCGAATTTGGTTGGACGGGACTTCATGTTTGTTAGACAGCCTTCGCAAGAACGTCTCCTTCAGCTTTTTCATTGTTGTGGTTGTTTGCGTGTTGGTCTGCCCAGCGTCTGAAGTCGTCGTCCTTTCGGAACAGCAACCTCAGGGCTTCGGTGATCACGTAAGACGGCGAAGCATCTATGAACTCAGCGTAGAGCTCTAGCTTAGTCTTTACCGATTCTTCGACACGCGCTTGGATGGTGACTGCTTTGGGCTGTTTTGGTGGTGACTTCAATATAGACAACGGGCTTCTCCTTTCGTGTTCACATAAAGTGTCAGACGTTTTGTCTGACAAATTTTCAGGTCTGTGTATGCAAGCGCGCAAAACGCGACTCCGAAGTTCCTGTGAGGGCGGGAGCGACCGCACGGCCACCGTGACGCACCGTGCGTCAAAGGGTGGGGTCGCTCCCGCCCTCTCATCGTTCGATCCCTCGCGCAGTCCGACCGTCTTTGAAACGCTTATCGGATTAACTTGTCTAGCTTTGCCCGCCGCGCTCGGGTGAAGTGACCGATGAAGTGCCCCGTGAAGTACTGAAGCGCTCTTCACCTCGACTGTTCAGCAATGCACGCAGGAATGAGGCTGCTCCGGTAACGCGATGCAAGAAGTCTGCATCGACCGAACCCAGCTGAGTCCGGCGGAGTGCGTGGCGGGTTAGTTTGTGATTCCGTGTGATCGGCCATTTGTGTCTCTGAGAAAAGAGACGTTTGCCTTCTGCTCGTCTATTCAGCTCGATGCGAGAGCAATGTGTCGCCAAAGGAAAAATAGTTTCACTGGTCCTGCGTAACAGCTCCCGCTGGGCACGCGGACAACACACGGTCACGCTTCTGGCGTGACGGGCGGGAGCGACCCCACGAACTTTTTGGGCGGCTGAAAGCCGAAAAAGTGGGGTCGCTCCCGCCCAATCTGGTGTTTTTTTCTGTGTCACTTTTCTCATTCTCGTGTCGT
>WNFQ01023636.1_pt1 | contig 11713 bp, 13 predicted proteins | sample 5400171 | NCBI WGS metagenome assembly WNFQ01 (sample SAMN13153356, study PRJNA577476) | soil metagenome | isolation source: 20 cm soil under Madrone tree | place: USA:California | collected 2016-06-14
CAACGACAACAAGACGGAGATCGTCGTGAAAAAGTTGTCGTCATCTAGCGAATACGACGACTTTCTCGCAGATTTGCCGGAAACCGAGTGCCGCTGGGCCGTGTACGATCTAGATTTCCAGAATGAGGAGGGCGGCCAGCGCAATAAAATCATCTTTTTCCAGTGGTACGTTGTTCTTCAACACAAAAACCGACAAAAAACTCTATTTGCTCGCATGAATTTCGTTTCTTCTGGTGCTAAATTTTCCGTTCTCCACTCTCTTTCCGACCAACGTTGCGATAACGACGTGACATGGTTTAGGTCACCCGATGGTGCGAAGATCAAGGACAAGATGGTGACTGCGTCTTCGCGAGAAGCTCTGCGACGCTCTCTTGTCGGTATCGCGGTAGAGGTCCAAGGTACCGATTATAGCGAAGTAGCACACGCCACTGGTGGGTTTTGTTTCCATCATCTAACCTCTCCTATCGTTCCCTCGCCGTCCACCCCTCCGTACTTACTTTTCTTTTACCCTCAGTCTTGGATAAGGCAAAGCGCCTGCGTTGATTATTTACCCTTGATCATTCTACACTCGTCCCCGACCCACTTCCTAGTATTTGCCTGCAGGAGTGTAAAGTTTTACAGAAGTGCTGTTGGAAATAAAGCCCTATCACATTACAGAACAATGCGATCTTTTCTGCCCTCACAACCATCATGTCTCCAAACAAAATGATTAAGAGCTCCTAGCCAAGACCACGCAATCGGCGTTCAGTGGCTTAACTATGACATGCATCGTATCTATCACCAACTCTCGATCTAACCACAAAGGAAAGACATAAAATACGTTTCATTCAACGCAGAATAAGGTATTAACAATTTATCTATCCCGCACCCAACTTTTGCCGGGAGGAAACAAAATTGCTCATGCCTCAAAGACAAACTGCGCACCAACTTTATGCGCAGGACCCAAGGGGCTTGCATCGTTGAGTCGCTGTGTGTCAAGGGCAAGACCAAAGGAAGCCTTAACACCAGGACGAAGTGCCTGGGTGTAACCTATATAGAAAATGCCGTGAGTGATAGCATAAAGTCAAAGGCACGAGGAATACCTACCAAGAGCAAGGACACCAGCATTGTTAATTTTAGCCTTGATGAAAGCAGCAGAGTCAAGGTAACTGGGATCATGGTACCGGCGTGAGTCGTAGCAGGGACATGTCGGATGATATACTTACGCCTTGGTGCCGACCTCGAGCGCGACAGCAGGGGAGGTAGCATTGGTATCATACACTGCCTTCGCACCGGCTTCGACGTCAGGGCTCACGCGGTGGTAGTAGCTCGCAGCGAAGGTACTGAAGTTGGAGAGACCATGGAGAGTGACCGCGTACTCGGGCGCAGAGAAACCTAAAGCACCCGAGTACTTGGTGACACGGCCTTCAGTGACGTTGTAGGATGCCTCAGCACCGAAGAGGAAGCCATCACGACCAAGCACAGTGTCAGCAGTAAGTGTGAGACCCTACATGTGAAAGTATGAGATCAAATAAAATGAGATGGAGTATGAGGACAGACGAACCTTGAAGACGTCCAAAACGGCGCGAGAGTGAAGGCCAGGCTGCTTGTAGGCTGCACCGAGGAGGACCGACTTTGTGTTCTTCTCAGCGTTGAGGGTGGTCGTGGTCTCGAGCTTGAGGCCCTTGGCAATCTGGTTGTCGAGCTCGATTTGGTTGCGGAGCGCGTTGTGGGTGTTCCAGGTTTGAGTGATGGTCAAACCGTGGGCCTTGTCGGAGTACTTGCCCTCGAGGTTACCAAAGACGTGACACGATTTCGAGTCACGGTTTCCGTCAACCTTGAAGGAGACGTTGGAGGGAGTAGAGGTTTTAACCTCGAGAGAGGTACCGTTGAAGTGGTAGTCTTTGCCGAGGAGGTCATTGGAGGACTTGCCAAGGTCCTATATACGCATATTGATATAGATTATATCAGGAAAAAAAAAAGAAAAAGAAAAGGCATTCGCGCCCGATAGTGGGAAAAAATAGTGGAGACGAACCTTCCAGGATGGGGGAACGGGTTGCGGGAGAGTCATTGTGCAGTGGTGGATGAGTTGAACGAAGAGGGAGTTTATGCGTTGGCAGCGGCGGAGAAGAATTGGACAAACGCGTCGGCCTTTTGGCCGTTCCTTCGTGGGAAAGCTGGAGCCCGATAGATACACTCAATCTGGCCCTCGCACGCCTCGCACGCATGTCCGTGAGGTACATATCTCGGGATGTATGTCAATCAACTGTATTCTCGTGTCATTCTGCATTCAACGTTTTCATTGCAGGGTCTCTCCAAGATCATCAAAAGCGACAAACGTCCTGGCAAAGACTATCTCGTCGTAGACGTGCGCGACAGCGACTTCATCGGAGGACATATTCCCAATTGTCGTAATGAGCCTGTCGTAATGAGCCGTCAACGTCCTTCCTAGACACACTGGATGACCTGGTCCGCGACACCAAGGACGTACCGCAAGTCATCTTCCACTGTGCCCTGTCCCAATCACGGTGGGTCACAGCACCCATCCATCATGAACTACGCGAATCTGATTGTTGCAAGCGCTATTCAGAGGTCCAAAGGCTGCACGGGTAGGGTCTACCTATCAAGGACAACCACCCTTACCGCTGACGTTTGACTGTTATCCCTAGCAATATAACGATCGGTGCAATCAGCTACGGAAAGATGATGATACCCCGCAAGAAGTTCTTATCCTACGTGGAGGATTCACCGATTTCCAGGCAAAGTTCAGGGTAGCTCGCACGAAGCTTTTCGGACATCTTCCTACTTACTAAAACGCAATTCCTTTCACAGGATGATCCCGAACTTGTCGAAAATTGGAACAAGGACATCTGGTCATTTGGATGAAGGGTACTTCAAACGTCACTCGATAAGACACCATTTGGTCGGTTTATCAAGGAGACTACGCTATCGCTTGCGATTCTCTTCGGGATAGGGAAAGCCATGTTCTATAGATGTGTATTTCGTGTAGCGAATATACCGCCGTGTATTGAATCCATCACGATGTTGGCTCAGAGTCGTTGGGCTTCGTGAGCACTCGCTTGGGGAGCTGTTCGACGACAGTCTGTACCCGCTGCCGCTCCTCTAAATTCTTCTGTTGACATATCGTCCTGTGTGGGGTTGCATTTAGATCAAGCCTGCAGTGAACCCAGAGCATGTGGGGTACAAAGAACTAATAGTGAAACCACTGACCAAGTCCCGAGTGAAACGAGCATAAACGTCCCCACAGCCCAATGGCTCGCCGACAACGGACCTAACCCACCCATGTGGGCCCCCCCTCTCCGGGTCAGTAAATGGACGAAAAAGAGGGAAAGGGGGGCGTGTATTTGGTGGTGGACGTACGAACGCTGAGACCACGTATAACCCCGACGCCAACACCACTGGCGATCCCGCTCAAGAGGCTGTTCCGAGCGCACGGGATTTCGCCGATGCGTTGAAAATCATCATATGGCGACAATCTCTACTAGAAATATACCATCATATCGAAACAGTCAAAAAGTGACCTCAATGCAAGACGGGAGGGGCAATGTCATGAATGCACCTTGGCTGCCTCACGCACGTCAGCCCAGTAATTTCCTGTCGTCTCGGTCTGATAGATTGGGCGGCGCGGCGTGGGGCTGTGCGTTCCGGGCGGTGGATTTGGGTCCTCTGAATGCTCGTGCTCTGGTACGGAGGTGCTCATTGTAGCGCTGAGTTACGAGGCGTAATGTGCCTTAACCACCAAAATCGCTCCAAAATACGGTATAAACTCAAGAAACACAACGTCCTCGCAAAGTATGAAATAAATGTATAAAAAGCGTCCAAATAATTTGTGATTGAGTTGAGGTGGGAGGATGTATACTGTCTAAGCCCAACGTATTTTTTATCGCGCGAAGTGCACGATCATTTTTGTGTGCTCACTGGGCCTTACCACTTGCAGCCTGCTTTGGGGCACCCACCTAGGTTATTATCGAGGCACACCAGTCAACTCGATCGGTTTCCAGAGATCAAACTGCGTTGACGGAACAGGCGTACCTCTTTGGTCTGCTCACGTGCCCCGCCCAAGTCCGTCGGTCGTGGCTCAGCGTGCGGCTTTTCTATCTGCTCACGGTCGGGCTCGGCCTCGCTGGCCTTGCCTTGGGCACCGTCCTCACTTTTTGTGGATTCGGCCGTTTCTGCCTCGGATTGCGCCGCCTCGCTGGGGGAATCCTGCGTCTACGAGAGAAGAGAGTTTTCAATGATGACGGTATTTCGAACAGATGAACTGTGGAAGCGCACAACAGCCTGGATGATGGAGGCCTTCACCTGTTCAGCGGGTACTTCCGTTCCTTCAGCATCCACAATTGTCTCCTCATTCTAAACTCGACGAGTCATTGAGACAACCCGTGCGTGTACTAAATGGGCAGAAGTGGTATACCTTGGTCGGCTCTGCAGGTGGAGGTGGAGGCGCTGTTGGTGTGTTCTCTGCAGGAGCACCGGGCTGTCCATGACCAGTAGCGCTGTGCGTATGATGTGGATTAGAGTGCGCAGAAGGTGCCAACAGATATCCGATCTAGAACGTGGTTTGTTATGCATTGTGAGCATGACAGGCAGGCGATGTCGGAAGTCTGACCGTCGGAATGAAGACAAGCGCAGACCCGATCTATGAGCACGCGCTGAGGACAACATAATAAAAGAGAAAGGATGCTTCACGCGTACCATCCATGGCGTATCACTACTCTTTGGCGCGTTGTGTGCACTGGCACTGAATTGCCTAGGCGAGACGGTACGCGTCTGCCGATACGCCAGGCGACGCAAAGCTGGCGCAAGCGAGCGAGCAGCGTTACGGAGGGTCATGGTGGGTGATATTGGGAGAGTTATGCCCAGGGGACGTTCCGTCGGGTTACGACGTGGCTTATGGCGCTGGCGTGGGCCGGTCTGGCCGGGATGACGTCGCGAGTGACCCCGCACGGGTCCTTCAGAGACAGAAAGAAAGTTGAATGCGGCGTTCACAAGTGTTGATTTGTTGCCCAGCACTCCATCAACACAGCACAGCAACTCGGGGCGCGGGAGCGGGAGGTTGGTTCCATCACACATGGCGTCTTGCACTCGTCTGCCTCGCACATCACATACCATAAGTAGCTCGGTCATAGTTAGATTTTTCTGCACGTACACGCCGAGAATTGGTTGCACTTTGCCGAAGGGGCAGCGACAGTTCTGCAAGCACGCTGTTGCAGCGGGACTCCCTGAGAACCGTTTTCAGCGAGTGGACCTAACCTGAGTGTAACCCGACCTGTCCAGGCCTCAATCTCCGCAACGATCACTCTCTGCCCTTTTGTATCTCGACCATGTCCAGACCTACCGGTCATCCCATCGACCATCCCTTTGACTTCACTTTACCCACAGTGACAGAACCCCCCCTTGGCGAGCCGAGCGAAGCGCCGCCCGGCCCACTCAAGCGAAGAGCCTCCTCAACCTTTGACATTAGCGGCGACAACTCGCGCAAGCGTCTGAAAGAAGACGTTCCTCCTGACGAAGCTGCAGATGCACAGACCCCCGCTCTTATCTCGGGTAGACAACTTGCAGATGACCTAGAGCAAGACTTGCTCTGTGGCTGCTGCTCGGCCTTGCTTTATCGGCCCGTCATCGTCCACCCATGCCAGCATTACTTCTGCGGCAGGTGATGTCGATCGTCCCAGTTCTGTCGTGCAATGTGCTAATTTATTGATCTTATCCATCAGTTGCTGCATGCTCTGGGTTCGTGTGAGTCTTTCAGTTCGATTTTCCTGTGTCCCTTCCAAGTGGCACGCGTATAAGAGTGCCCGTCACTCCAGGCGGTATGCTCCTTACGAGCCACACATCCTTTCTCCACCCAGACACGTCCGCTTGTTACTCACTTCCTTTGTCCCTTTGCAGAATGGTGGCACGAATTGTCCGGCATGCCGCAGCGTCTCGACCAACGTCTCACCGTCACGCGTCCTTCAAGTCATGATCGATATTCTCCTTCGTGCTGATTCATCTCGAGCTCGAACAGACAGGGAGAAGCAACAAGCAGACGAGGTATATAAACCGGGGGTATCATTCCGGGTGCGCATATAGTTGTTCCTTCATTCAGTAAGCTTGTGGCTTACCAAGTTGGGTCGAGTAGATACCAACTCCGCGAGAAGCCTCACCAGAACCAACGATCCCTCAAAGTGGCGAGTATGCGCGTCCCTGTCCTCACTGCCTACCCGCAAATCGCTTCGGATGGCAATGCCCAAACCCAGTGCCCGACCCAACGTCGGATCCGGATCACGCTTGGTCCATGGATGACGGTTCACCCCCAGGACACGCTTGTTGTGGAAATTGGTATGCCGTTTCCCCATCTTTTCGTCATTGACTCACTGGACCCAAACCGCGACTCACCAGCGAAAACTTGCTCGCACTTGAGGCGCCTACCACCACAAAGTGCGACATGTGCCAAGTCTACTTTTGTGGTATTGGCGTGCAGCACCGCTGCGTTGCCGTCCGTCTTGCAAGTGCTCACCCACACGGAATGTCAGACATTGGCGACCTCATCCAGTCCACCGAGGTGTACGAATGCTTCGACGGCAACGCTGTCGAGGTAGAAATTATGCTCGACTATCTTGGCACCCAGCATATTTCGCCACGACATATATATGGCGAAGTCAGTGTTTCACTTTATGGCACCCGAAATAATTGCCGCTTTCCTGACAAGCTATGGATAGATCGTGCAGCATATCCTGTCGCAACCGCGCGAATTTGCGCCACTGATTGAGCTTGACCTGTTCGTAGACGTCCATAGCGTGCCACCTGGCCCTGAGCCCGGCCTCGATGTCCCGCGACAACGGATTTGTAGGATGTGCGCCGCAGAAGTGCTCCTGTACGGACTTAAGGACTGGTGGATCCGTGAACGAAAGAAAGGTCTTCTCGAACCGAGCATCGCGGAGAGACCGGACTGCCCTGATGGCACAGCATGTCGGCGACAAAAGGAGCACGGTGAGTCTTTCCTAGACCCCTCAATCTACATCTAGACCACTCAGCCCATTTTACTACGTGACGCGTTTCAGTGCATGCAAGAGAGTGTACGTCAAAGTCCCGTCTCACTCCTCTCGCCTTTTGCTAACACGCCTCAAATATGAAATAAAACAGTCAATCACGTATTCGACTCGGCAGCTGAAACGCCACCAGAGCCCTCGCCCGCGGCATACGCCTCAATCTCATCCATGGCACAAGCTAGCGATAGCAATGGTGTTACGGCTGCAACCACCGCTCCTGGCCCATTATCCTTCTCGTCCCAGGCGCCTACGGGCAGTGTGCAATCGCATCCCAGTCTCGACTCAGAGGCGACTCACAGCCGGTCGAACGCACGCGAACGTGCATTCGCAACTGCACACACACTCCCAAGCGGCTACGCATCCCGCGCTCGACATCTTTGATACATTCTAAGTGGCGCCTTGCGTTGGTTGATAGTTTGCACGTGATATTTTCTTTCATCGGTATTTCCTCATATCGAACGGTTGTCTCCCTCGTTTCTTTTACTTTCTACCTTTCCCCCCTTTTTAGTGTTAGTACACAACAGTAAGTTCTAGTAAGCGACAAAGCTGGGCAGTCTCCTTTTGTACATCTGGGCTCTCCTCACTCTCACTCACTCCGCGACGAAACAACCCTCATTCTAACCATTCATGCCGTCTTCCGTATATTTCTTCCACTTTCTTTTTCCTTTCCCCCTCACTTCCTCTTCTCTCTGCTCGAAGGGGTTACGCCTATTATGATGAATAGACATCCTTCCTATAAGGTACAGGGAAAAAAGTTCTTCCCAAGTTAAAGCGAAAAGAGTTTATACAAGACTTCATTGGGCTAAATGACCAACAACTCACTAAGAATAAGTACTCGATAAGATTAGATGCCAACAACGGAGTAGTATAAGTAGCAGATAGTAACTAATCGTCACAGTTAGAGTTCAACGTTCAACAGTTAATACATGAGAGTATAAGAGACGAAAACATAAAATAATAAAAAGAAAGACCAAAGTGTGGGAATATCCTACATCGAGGCAAGGCTCCCATAGACCGCGATGTCTTCTTCCCAAGCCCGGTATTCTTTCATCCTCTCCTGCGCAAGCCGCTCTCTACGAGCACGCGCCTCTTCCTTCTTCTTCCTCTTCTCCTCATCCTTCTCCGCCTTGTTCAATCCCGCAGACGCACCCCCCGAGCGCGACGACGACTTGCTCCCGAACGACCACGAGCGGCCAATCCTACCACTGGCCGCGGGGGGCAACATGGACGGCAATGACACGATTGACCGAATCGTGGGAAATTGCGTAAATGTGACGTTTGACGCTGCGGCGGCGGCGGCGGCGGCGGAAGAACGGGGAAAGGTGGAGGCAAGGTTGGTCACCGTGCGAGTGCGTGAGTCCGTCTCGGAATGATACACGTGTGCCGCATCGAGCCGACCAGGGACGGCATATGGAGTAATTTTAGGGTGGTGTTCCTGTCCGAGTACCCCGCTCTCGCCACGCACAATTGATGTCGAACTACCCGATCGCTCGGTGTTCGTGATCGTCTGCGTACTTTTTACCTCCAATGGATGTAGGAACAAGTGGTGGTGATGCAAGTCATTCTCGGCGTTCTGGAGTTCGTTGATGGCTGATAGGTGGTGAGAACCTCTCGGAGAATTTGAAATCTCGGTCTGAATGAAGGAAGCAATCGCGGGACTATGTGGAGGGGTACAAAGGCTAGAGCTTCGGCTGATGGCTGAGCTACTGCTCGTCAGCGAGCTTCGCGATGTTGAAGTTAAGTCTGGTGTCTCCGTGTCACGATCGCGATAACTGTGGCGTGCCCGGTTGGGGAGATGGAACGAAGGGAGTGATACTACTGAACGAATGGCCCTCCTGCACGTCTCATCCATATCCAATTCGGATGTCAGGGTAGGGGAGGGACCACGGCACGTTAGTGCGCCTGATTGGCGTAATTGGGTATCCACGCGAAGGTTACCACGTTCCGGCCTCGCGGACTGAGGGGAGTGAGTAGACTTGGATAAACCGGCGTCCTCGGTCACGTCCAGTCCCTGGGGATCAATGATTAAGGGTGCATGCAGCTCAGCCACGATTGCCAATTCGTCAAACACCTCGTCTGTCACGCTCGCGCTGCTCATAAAAGATGAAACTTGACTCCGGCGTTTCCTCTCGAAGAAAGATGCCGTGGATTTTGACCCCGATGTAGTTCCGCGGGAGCGACTATTCGGGTCTTCGGGTGGACATCCTCCATTAATTACTTAACGGTAAAGTGATTCCGAGGTATGGAGCCTACCGTCTTTTGCCGTCGTAGTCACATTTCCTCCTCGAACCATTCCTCCACCACCTATCTGCCTCGGGTCTGATGGGCGCATCTGGGCATCTGACATTCCTCGTGGTCGTGCGGTCGGAGCTTGATCGCCAGTACCGCCGCTACCCGGATTCCCATTCGTGTCGGGTGCACGACCGGGACCACCTTCCCTGTCTTGACGTGGACGAGCCGCTGGCCTTCTCTGGTTATACAACTGTAAAATAAGTGAATGGTGATCAGACATGAAACGAGCGCTCAAAGAGAGCCCGAGGTACCATAACAGTTTTCAGCGCCCTGAGGACAATGTGTTTAGTTTTCACTGTGCTGCCAACAGGCAGAGACATACCTTATTTGGAGGCTGCGACAGCTACACAAAGTAGCAACTTCGTAGACACCGACGGACGTTGAATTTGACAGCGCGCGATGCATCGCGTGCTTCACAAGGGATTGTAAATGCTTCAGGTCATAATTGGTCGCCAAGACTAGCAATGCACTCAAGACGGCAGGTGCATGTTGTAATGGTGTAACGAGGGCCAAAGAATAAAAATATTGGACAAGTGCGAGGGTGATAGGGTAAGGTTCGGATAGGTCAAGTAAGCGAGGCGTAAGCCGAGGATCCGATCTCGGTTCTTGGGTGGCACTTGGAACGTCAGGGAGGGCTACATGTGTCGCAGAGAGGGGAAGGGTGTCAAGGGCTTTGGTAGCCGCTTGGAGGAATAGCCGTCGTTGCTCCTTGAACCACGGCCACCGGTCTTCAAGCAACTTACGCGAGCATTTCACTCTGCGATCATCGTCGCAGACAATCTCAAAGTCTGCCAGGATACCCTCTTCGAGAGCCGCAAGACCCATCTCCTGCATTCTTATCTCCAACTCCAGGCCTGGCGGTTGATATATTCCAAAGGCCTCGAGGTCGATCATGGCAATGTGGTCCCAACTGAGAAGCCGCCGATTGTAATCGTCAACAAGATTTCCTTGTCGGTTACCAAAGATAATAAACTTGTTGGCCTTTGCCCATAGGCCGCTACGGAACCATGAGCCAGTGGCGAGCGTGCTGCCAGGGTCAATGCGAGACCAGCTCATATCAATCAAATTAAGTGCCCAAACAGAGAATGATTGAAAGCTATGCGCGAGGTACGTTCCAGCAATAATGAGGTGAGTACCAAGAATCGCGCCAGCGGGGAAACGTAAGCCTGGAGGAAAAGCGGGGCCATTCATGGATGAGGAAGCGTCCCTGACATTGAACTCGCCGTTGGGTAACGGCGTGAGTACCTCGAGTTCGCGTTTTACGTCAGTGAACTGGAAAGGCTCCACAATGAGCGAGATTAGAACAAGCAAAAAAGCTACTTACGTTGTAATTGCTATATAGAAATATCTCATTTGGGAAGTCATCGGTAGGTTGTTTCGAATAAGGAAGGTGAATAAGTGAGTCTCGTGACGTTAGGGTGGGTGGAGCAGAGGACTGAGATTTTCCGGCAGGGAAGAGCGGTCCTTCGGGCCTAGGAGAATGGTTTCGAGTCTCCTCTTGTGGAAGGTGGACTCGTACGTCCGCAGACACGGCAACACTGCGATAGGTACCACAGTGACGGGGATAGTCGCGTTTCAGAATCCACGTCCTAGTGGCCAGATCATAGATGTAAACATCATCGAGCCAAACGCTGTCCAAGTCCTGGCCGCCGATGATGAAAAGTTTGTCACGAGAAATGGAGGAAAGGTGAGCATAACGGGGTTTGGGAGGGGGAATGATGGGATTTTCATTTAGGGACCAAGAGGGTGGCATCCAGCGCCTCGCTGGGATATCGTAGAAGCAAACATCATTCAAGACGCACAAATCTTCGGTGCTATCGTCTGGTTCTGGCTTCAAGCCCATGCCACCGAAGATGATGAGATATTGGTTCCCTATGAGGAATGGTCAAACGGGATAATAAAACTGAGGACAACGACACTCGCAAGAATCGGCGCTATGAAAATAGCGCTGGGCGGGGGTGCAGTCATCGGAGGGAGCAACGACTTTTTCCCAAACCAATGTCTTGAGGTCAAAGACATACATATCTGTGACCATTCTGCGTTCGGTCACGAGACGACCGCCCTGGGACATGGTGTAAGATTGAGGAACAGAGGAAAAAGGATAGAAAAGATTGCTCACATAGAGGTAGACTTTGTCTCCGACTACGGTTGTCGACGCGCCCTGTGAAGCAGAAATGAGAAATGGAAGGAGAATACACGGAGCGGATGGCAATGACACGCACGACGAGTTTCGGAGGGACGTCACCGGTTGTTTTTCGGGAGAAAGTAGTGAGATCTGAGACGGAATGCATGGCTGGACGCACTGTGCGCTCAGGACGCGCTCGAGGAGGATGAGAGGTGGGGAAGAGGTGGGAATGGGAGGTAAGCGGGCGAGCACATCCAGGTGG
>WNFQ01003324.1_pt1 | contig 11712 bp, 8 predicted proteins | sample 5400171 | NCBI WGS metagenome assembly WNFQ01 (sample SAMN13153356, study PRJNA577476) | soil metagenome | isolation source: 20 cm soil under Madrone tree | place: USA:California | collected 2016-06-14
AGGCGCCGCCAATCCTTCGCATCCAACGTCCGCGGTCGTCCCGCTCGCTCGCCTTCCCGCAGAGCGTCTAGGCCGCCCTGCTCGAAGCGATTCACCCAGCGTTGCACGGTCGTGCCGTTCTCGCCGAACAACTCCGCGACTTCTCGGCAGGATTGCCCCGCCGTCACTAACAGCAATCCATGCAGTCGGTGATCGTAGCGCGACTCCTCGCTACGTCCGATCTCCTGCTGAATCGCTATTCGCATCACCTCAGCATCCTCGATCTGCAGCTTGCGCATCGCCTTTCTCCCAGAGAAAAGAACGGTGCAATCATATCACGATGCTGCATTATTTATGTCGTCGTGTTTAAATCCACCAGTTCGGCAGAACTTGCCTGACGATGGCCCGGATACCATTGATCATCACTTGCGAAGGATGAGTGTAGGACCTATTGCGATGCGCCGGAAAGCCAACCGGGGACACGTTGCACGGAAATCTGAAAATTACCTTGTTTGCCACGGAAAGCTCAGCAAGCTTGCGGTAGTAGATCACCTCCATGTGCGATTCCTTTCCCAATTCCAATTCGTGGTAGCAGTCTTGAAGGTAACGTCTGTAGAAATCGTGCGCGAACAGGATGATTTGAGTCGTAACATACGGGCGTTCAAGCCTTTTGCGCAGGGTCAGCCACGCGCGAGCGTCGGCGACCGCATCGAATTCTGCCGGCAGGGAATTCAAGAGTCGGGTCAGGCTGGGAAATTTGAACCGCCCGGAAATTTTGATCATGTGCGTGGTGGAGTTCCTCAGTCGGCTCTGCTGCAGACCCAAGTCTAACATCCGCAGTTCTGCGTACCCGTAGTGGCCTCCGGGCGGATACCAGTTGCAGTCCAAGCCGATGAATTCCACATTCTTTTTGAGCGGGTTTTCGTGCTCTGCAATCGACTTGAGGCGATCGAGCGGATAGTTGGAATTCTCGATGAACAAGATATTCCGGATTCGCTTGTCCGGGAATTGCAGCCAAAATCGCAATGCTGTCTTGTAGTCTTCAAGACGAATAGTCGGATCGGCTCTGTTGAGGCGATACTCACCCTGGCTCGGATCCACACATGCTGTCATCACCAGAAGATAGCGGTCCATGAGCTGTCCGCACGGCGAATCGCCGAGCTCAATGGGTCATCTGTCCTTTCCCGGCGCCGCCGGCCCACCTGCCACAGCCAGCGGAGCGAGACCCCCCAGCCACAGGTGACGGCGATGCCCTTCGCATCTCGAGCAATCGTCCGCAGGTAATTCACGCTCAATGCCTCCACCAACTTGTTTTCGGACCGGCAAACTTAGGTAAGCTGACGCCCAGGAACTTTTATGGAAGCACTATAGTGTGACGTCCGAATGACTGGCTCGGCCTCGAGGCGATTTAACAGAGAAATGTCAATATAGCGCCTGGACTTCGTGGACCGGACCGCCGAATTGACCTTGTCAAAAAACTGCAACGAGACTGCCTCATCGTGGCACGTTCCAAACGCCAGCAGAGAGAGGAAGGAGCGGCATCCTGGTCGCCTTATTCATCATCGTGGCCGCACAGGCGGGTTTCGCGCATGCCACCGCCCCGCGGCTGTGGAGTAGTGTGACGCCAGCGGCGGGCGTCGTCATCCGATCGGCGCTGATCGGCATCGCCCCGTGCGGCGTGGGCGCAGTCCGACGGCGTAGCGGAACGCAGAGTATCGCCACGTGAACGCCCTATCGACCCAAACCAAATGGATCATTTACGCCGGGCTCAATCTGGCGTTTTGCACTGCGCTGATCATCGGCAAGGCGGCCGGCGGCGGGGGTGACCTCACGCAGCTTCGCTACGTCGTGCTGCTGTTTGCGATCTGTACGAGTCCGCTGCCTTTCGTCGGTCGCTTAAACGGAGCGGTCGCAATGCTCGGCGTGGCGATGACCGTTTACTTCGTCGAGTTCGGCGCGCTCGATGCGATGTCGATGCTGCGGCCGCCGCCGGTCAAGGCGATGCCGGCCTTAGAGGACGAGGGGATCGGCCGCACCGACGTGGTGTTGTGGCTCGGCGCGCTCATGCAGATTCTGGGCTTTCTGGTTGGGGCTCGCCTCACCGGCAGTCGACGCCCGATCGATGCTCCAAAGGACTGGCCGCGGCAGCTGCTGTTGCCGGCCGGCATACTGCTGTGGGTGGCAGCCGCACTTGCCACCCTGTACCACGACTTCGTGGTGCAACCGGCCAATACAGCTGCTGCGATCAAAAAGGGCCTGGAGAGCCTCGGGGTCTGGCGTGCCTCCGGGCTGATGCTGATCGAAAACTACGCCGGACCCCTGGGAATCATGATCGTTGCGTACTGGTGGGCGGTCTGGGGAAGGCGCGTAGGCACGCCGCTGATACTGGCCCTCATCATGGTCCAGTTCGTCATCGGTTGGCTCGTCGACACGAAGGAAGTAGCGATCAGCGCCGCTGTCATTGCGCTGCTCACCCGCTTCATGGTGCTTGGAAAGATCCCGAAAAGCTGGCTGATCGGCTGCTCGATAGCGATTGCCCTGGCATTTCCGATCCTGAGCGCCAAGCGCGTCGTCATGACCGAGGAGATGCAACTGACGCGAGTCGAAGCGCTGCCGCGCACGCTCGAGATTCTGGCGCGCACGCTCCAGGAAGGAGCCGCGATCAGCGCGGGCAAGTACGAGAGCACCTCGGAAACGTTCCTGCAGCGCGAATCTCTCAAGGGCAACGTCGATCTCATCATCAAGGGGACCGCGAACGGCCACCCGTACAAGATGGGCTCTACGTTCGAGCCGCTGCTGTACCTGTTCTTGCCCCGCGTACTCTGGTCCGATAAGCCTAGCGGCAATTCTGCGGTTCTGTTGAATCGAGAGTTCCACGTCTCGGAAGATCCCGACACCTTCATCTCGCCGTCGCACCTCGGCGAATGGTATTGGAACTTCGGAATGGCCGGAGTAATCGTCGGCATGGCGCTGTCTGGGGCGTTGCTCGGCTACATCAGCGTCCGCTTCGACCTATCAACGCAAACCTCCCTCACTCGCGTCCTCGTCATTATCGTGACCCTGTATTTGCTGGTCGCCCGAAGCGAGGGGCAGATCGAGATTCAGTACGCATTGTGGGGACGCTCAATGGCATTGATTGGCTTGCTTCACCTGATGATGACTAGGGCGCCCGTGGTTCGCAGCACGGTCGCGGATTCCGGCGAACACACCAGCAAGGGCCGGCAGGCCGTCGAATTGCTCCGCTTCCCCAATTTGATGCGCTGAGTTCGCGCGTCGATCCTGCCGGCCGGCTCGCTTCCAGGACTCTGCATGCTCTTCAATTCGGCGCCGTTCCTGCTGAATATCACGCGCAGGTGTTTGCCGCAAAAAAGGTGCGTCGGCGCAGTCCCGCGAGTCAGCTCCATGAGTTCCGCCAAGCACATCGTCGTGCGGTGGCTGCTCGCGCTCCTTTGCTCATGCAGCGCGGCCGCGCAAGCCGGGGCGCCGCATCTCTACAGCCGCGTCGGCTACCAGAGTCCAACCCGCGGCGATCCGGACGATTTGCTGCAGCTGGCTGGAGACTCGTTGAGTGCCGATGACGTTGCTGTGTATCAGGCTTTCTCCGCCGGGCTGGCCGCCACGCATCCGCAAGGCGTCCCGTCCGGCTCCACGCCCTCAAGCGGTGTGCTCCCGATCGTGAGTTCATCAGGAATTCCTTACCGGTTGGTGGTCCGGTTGCCGGAAAGCATGCTCGCGGGCCGCCCCTACCACATTTGGGTCAAAAGCTCCCGAGGCGAGTGGAGTAATGCCGTCAACATAAACGACAGCCGTCCGCTGTGGATTTCGCCCAGCATGGCCTACGCCACCGCGCAATGGGCGCATTTGCCCCGCGACCTCAAGATCATAGGGAGAAATATGCCGTCCGCCGGCGGCGGTTCTCTCGGGATCCGGCTGGTAGGTCGCAAGCACTATGAGCTGCCCGTCGTGCGGGAGGACGAAGATAGTCTCGTGCCTAAGCCCTATGTGCTTCGGTGCCGGCTTCCGGAATATGTCGACCCGGGTGAGTACCGCGTCGAGCTACAGACGGGCGGCACGACCTGGACCGAAGTACCCGGTCAGACGATCACCGTCCGTCCGGATTCGCCTCCCGCGCTTGAATTCGAGGTTGCGGATGCCGCCTATGGCCGGTGCCGGCCCGATGATGGGCGCGACGATACCGAATGCCTATCCAGAGCCCTTGAAGCGGCAAGTCGAGCGGGCGGGGGCGAGGTTGTCTTCGGGCCGGGCATCTGGAATCTGTCCTCCGGCATTGCCGTTCCTCCTCATGTGGATATCCGGGGTCGGGGCAAGACCGTAACGCGGGTGGTCCGGTTGCGTGCCAGTCCCCCCGCCGCGGAGTTCATATTGCTCGGTCACAACATCGTGAGCGATATCGCCTTTGCCGATGAAGAGACCTCCAACGCACACAGCCAGACCCGGCCGATACTCCAGATTGGCCGCCGATACAGCACGGATCTGGATCCACACTCAGAGCCGGTCACCGTGTCCGAGGTGACCATCACCCGAAACCTCTTCGATAAGACCGATGGTGCAATCGTTGATAGCGGCAATCCGATCGAGCGACTGTATGTGACCTACAACGAGTTCGGCGATTATCGTCTCGGACTCAATCTCGGCGGCAATCGCTTCAACGTGCATGCCCGCTTTCAGGTGACGGAGTCCGTCATCGCCCACAATCGGTTCATGCCGGGAAGCTACCTGGACCTCAAGATCGCTCAAGGGGCGATGGCCAGCGAGATAGGCGCCTCGAACCGCCTGGATTTCAGCTCCAACGTGGCCGACGGAGCCAGCCGCCGGTTTTTGTATTCGCAGCAGGACGCGCCCGGATGGCGCGCGGCCTTCTTCTGGCATATGAACGACGATCAGGAGATGCTCCTGGTGTCGGACAACCAGGTCAGTTGCAGCGGCGACAAGGACGGTGACGGAGAGGCCATTGCCCTGGATAGCAATGCCAACACTTATGCGCTGGCCAGAAGCGAGCCCGTGGTGCAGGCGGCTCCGGACTCCGTCAGTGTGGTCGGGCCGCTCAAGAGCGATCAGAACAACCGTTCGGTCGATATCGACACCTACTATATCGGCCATTGGGTCCGCATCGACGCCGGTCCGGGAATCGGTCAGTCCCGCCGTATCGTGGCCATTCACCGGCATGCACTTACCGTGACGTTCTCGATCGATCCACCTTGGGATGTCGTGCCAAAACCCAACCTGTCGACTGCCAGCGTGGCGCGCGAATACTGGCAAGCCATGATCCTAGGCAACGTCGTCGACCAGCGCAAACCACTTTGCCTGAAGAGCAACCGCACCCGTCCAAAGGGGGGCAATATATCCGTCTGGGGAGAGAGCGCGGACAGCGTGGTCGAGGGCAATCGACAGTACGACACCGACGGGATCGTTTTCGAGCAGGGTTACGGGGCGTTTGATTCCGCATGCGCGGACTGCAAGGCGTGGACATCGATGCCGTCTTACCTCGAGATAAGAGATAACTGGATCGAAGGCGAGTACGATTGGGCTTCGGCATGCAGTCTCTCGGGAATCACGGGTTCTTATGCGGCATCTCCCAGTCCGCATGCCCTTCCTCCGCTCCTCAGCTTCGGCGTGTCGGTGTCCCATAACCGAATCATGCATGCGGACGGGCTACGTGGCGGTGCTATCAGCATAGCCCCCACCTGGTTTCGCGGCCCCGCGGGCTATACCCGACCGCTACTGGAAGGACTGACCGTGGACCACAACCTGATTCAAGGGGTCTCCGGTGCTCCCCCGCAGCCGGCCTGCGGCTATTCGCAGGATGGCCGCTATGGGATCGATTTGCAGGGCGACGACCGGTATATCGACGCGACTGTGCTCTACCGAAACGTCTGCGAGGACGTGTCGGTCCCCTTGCGCGATCATGGGGTACACACGAAGCGTCTATGCGATTCTCAGGATACGAAGAGCTGCGAATGCATCAGCCGAAACTGATCTCGCCGCGTTCAAGTGACCGTGTCCTGCATGTGTTTGCCGCAGACAAGGTAATGCGCCACACTAATTTACCATTACTGGACAAACCGCAACGATGACCTCGATGAATAACTATGCCGACGCACGCGTGCTGGTGGTCGGTTCCTACGCTTATCCGGACTCCTTCGAATGGCATATTGTCGATTCGCTGCAGCACCTCGGTTGCGCGGTCCAATTATTTCATCACGGCCATAGCATTGCGGGCATTTTCGGATTGGCGGAAAAAGCTCTTCACAAGACGACTAGCTTGTTGCTTCGCGAGCCAGAACGCCGAATCGAATCCCGCCTTTTCCGCGCAATCGAAGTATTTTCACCGACGGTAATCCTCGTCATTCTGGGCAGCCAGGTGTCTCCGAAGACAATGGAGCTCATTCGAAAACGCACGTCGGCGCGCATTGTCTGCTGGTGCCAGGATCAGATGACGACGCTAGGAAGACAGTATCTTCTGGCAAGTGGTTACGATGCGGTTTTCGTGAAAGATCGGTATATGCACGATCTGTTCTCGGGAATGATTCGGTCGACAAAATTTTACTATTTGCCCGAGGCGTGCAATCCAAGGATGCATCGTCCGATCGCTCTTTCAGAGAGTGATCGGGAAATCTACGGCTGCGACGTCATGATCGCCGGCACTCTTTACTATTATCGACAGGAAATACTTCAGCGAATGGTCCAACAGTTGGAAGGCATTCGCCTGAAAATTTGGGGTAGTAGGCCTGATTGGCTTCTGGACCGATTGCCTGGGCGCTATATGGACCGTTATGTTCACGGCGACAATAAAGTACGGGCAGCGCTCGGTGCCAAAATTTGCCTGAATACCCTGCATTATGCCGAGGTCAACGGATTGAATTGCCGTGCGTTCGAACTCGCCGGCTGCGGCGGCTTCCAGATGGTGACGCGAGTGCCTACTTTGGCGGAACACTTTGAACCGGAAGTGGAAGTGGCGACCTTTGCAAACGTAGATGAACTGATTGACAAGACGATTTACTACCTGCGCAACCCCGCTGCGGCGGCTGCGATTGCGGAGCGCGGGCAGCTACGCGCTCACCGCGACCATACATATGAGCATCGGCTGAAGGAAATATTGCGAATCGCTTTCAATTGAGGCCGCCAGCATCCAAACGGCTAAAGATCTATTTACCGTCGGCTGACGCATTGCGACATGCGGATTTTTGTTCTGCTCGATGTGTATGAATTCGGTACCGCGACGGCGGGCATCCATAGGAAGTCATGGGTGTGGGTCGATACACTCGCGATGAAGGGAGGGGGTCATATCTTTGTAATGTGCGCAATCTAGCCTTGTGGTGCCATCCTATCGATCGTTCTTTCACCATGAAAACATCTGAAATAGTCGGCGACCGAGAGCCGACAGCTGCGCTGCATCAAGTTCAAAAGAGTTGGTCGCCGTATTCACGCGCCTCCGCCGCGACGCGTTCGCGACTACGAAGTATCTGGGCTTACTTGGGTTTCAATCATGACGTCGCTTCCAAGCTCCGCTATGAGATGGATATGGTCTTATTGAGGATCCGATGCAAGTTGAGTCCGGCGTATAAGAATCAAGTGCGCGACCTTGCCGGTCGGCATGATTTGTTGGTGCATCTGGGATGTGGCAATGCGTTGCTGTCAGGCTGGGTGAATCTAGACTGCTATCCGCCGCCGCAGACGGCGGGTGTGGAAATAATGACTTTAGACTTACGTCGTGGTCTGCCATTGGCCACCGGTTCGGTGGCGGCGCTATTTTCCGAGCATTTTCTGGAGCATCTTCCATTTGAAACGGTGCGGCTCGTCATCCTGCCCGAAATTAGGCGCGTGTTGCAGGCCGGCGGTAAGTTACGCATCGGTGTTCCAAACGGCGAATATTTCATTGATCAATACTTGGCCTATCGAGTCGGCGCGCATGACTCAGTATATGAGCAGCAACGCAACGACAAGACGCCAATGATCATGCTGAATGAAATAGCGCATGGCCACGGGCATTATTTTGTCTATGACTTCGAAACGATGGCGAGACTACTCACTGGCGCTGGGTTCGTCAGTGTCCGCCGTTGCGCCCCTTATGAGACATCGGTGGAGCATTTTATCGGGAAAGACCGCGTTGATGCATGGCGAAACGCAATGACTCTATATATCGAGGCAGAGACGCCTTCGAGTCTCGGTTGAACGGTGGCCGTGCTGCAGGCGAAAACAAGATTGTGAGTGGACGGCGACGCAGCGCCACGCTCGCTGTGCTATTTGGATACGCGAGCCTTTTGATCTCGCTGGCACGAAACATTCTATTCGTGCCGATTTATTTGCACAACATCCCTCTGGCCGAATATGGCGCATGGCTCGCGACGGGAGGTGCGCTCGCGCTCATTCTGATCAACGACTTTGGTCTATCTGGGGTTGTAATCCAAAAAATCTCCGTGAACTTCGGTGCCGGGGACTTCGAAGCCCTGGGGTCCCTAGCGGGTTCGGCGCTGGCGATCGGCTCACTGATGGCGCTCCTGCTGTCGGCGCTCAGCCTCGCTTGCGTGCCCTATCTGCCCGGTTTGCAGTCTTTGGACCCGCTGCAAAAGCATGCTGTCGTCAATTGTTTCCTGATCGCCGTCGCTGCAAACACGTTAGGGTTAGTCGCGACTACCACGATGAGCGTGATACGCAGCTTGCAGATGGCGGTTGCGGCGGGATCCATCGTCTTGGCGGCAGACGTTGCGAATGTGACCGTTACGCTTCTGGGTCTTCTGTACGGCAACGGTCTCTACGCCATCGCCGCCGGCATGTTGGCGCGTTCCGTCATCATGGTCCTCGCCGGCGGGATCGGCCTGGCGATCATTTGCTTGAAAAACGTCCCGATGACGCCCGTTTTTCGTTGGCGCGCGGTGCGTGAATTACTGGGCGACTCCACTCGTTTCTTTCTCTCCTCCATCGCAATGAAAATGCAATCGCAGGCGAATGTGGTGTTCGTCAGTTCCATATTGGGCCCGAGCAGCGCCGCCATTTATAGCCTCACCATACGTGCTCACGAAACGGTGATGATGCTCATTGGCCAATTCAACTCCGCGTTGGTCCCTTCCGTGACCCATCTATTCGGGTCGGGTAATCTCGCACGTTTTCGCGCCGTGCTGCTGCGTTTGTTGCTGTCAGTTGCTGCCGTCGCCGCCCTGGCCCTGTCGATCACCGTGATACTGAATGCTGGGTTTTTGCATCTATGGCTGGCCGATCAGCACTTTTTGGGCCAAGACGTCTCGATATTGTTGGCTATCGCATTTTTCACTTCCTCGCTCGGATATGTCGCTTACGACGCACTGGTATCACAAGGAAAGTTCAATTTAGTTTCCAACGTATTCGTCCTTACCAGTCTCTTGCAAGTGCTTCTGCTCGCCGTATTTCTGCGCTTCGGCCTCCGGGTTGCGCCGATCGTGTCGTTGATTTGCGCTCTCGTGTGGGGTTCGTGGTTTTGGGGGAAGGTGAACGTCGGCATACGCTTGACGTCAACCGAGGCGCGCGGTCTGCTCCTGGATCTGTCATGTCTCGCGGGCGTCAGCGCTGCGACAGCTGCCGGCTTCTTGGTCTTTTATCCGACCGTGAATTCCTGGTGGTCGTTCATTGCGGAAGGACTACTGAGCGTTGTGGTGCTCGTCTTTGGCTACCTATTGTTTAGCACCACCATTCGCACCATCGCTCGGGAAGAAATCTGGATGACGCTGCGCGCATTGCGGCCGACTTAACGCGATGGCGCGGTGGCGGCTAATGCAGTCGGCACGAAACGCTGCGCATCGGGCAGATCCGCAGGCCACGCGCCCGCCTCACCCGGCGCCTCGCGCAGCGCAGATGCGGAACGCAAGAGATCGATCGTGGCATTTTCGGCCGGAAAAAAGTTCACTCCGTTCTCGAGCCAAGACAGATGCTCTGGGAGCTGCTTTGGCAGAGTGAGCGCGGCTATTTCTGTTCGCGCGCGCTTCGCGTACCACCAGGCCATCGCGCGGGCGTTCATCGACTCGGGTACGTACGCAAAGACCTTCGCGAACAGGTCTCGGACCGGCTGGGCCGCTGTTAGAGATCCAGCCATGCGTACCGCGGGCGCAATAATCGCGGATTTCCAAGAAGCCGAGGACGATTCAACGATCCGGGGCACCAGCGGCACGGCGCAACCGGCGGCCTCGTATTCGTAGACCTCTCGCCAGGTCCAGCGCGGAGTATTCATGAGGTCGTACGTATCGGGCCGGGCTCGCTGGGCGATGATTTGAGCGATGGCGCCTATGATGGCCGCGGTGTACACCGTGTTCGACGAACGATTCTCCGTCGGTAGAGATACGGTCCGCGCGCGGATGGTGGCGCGAATCGTGTTGGAAATTTCTTGCAGCGGGCCGCACACGTGACCGAGGCGCAAGATAAACGCCGGCTTCCGGGTGCTGCGCGACTGCAGGCGCACTTGGCGCTCGGTCGCGAGCTTGACCCGTCCGTAGGGATTGCGCCAACGGACCCGACGGCTCGGTCTGGGATCGCCGTACACGGATTGAGTACTCAAATGAATTATCGTTGCCGAATCCTTCGAGTACCTAAAGATACTTTGTACAATCTGATCTTCGATCCGGCGAATTTGCGAGGGCGCGCCAGTCGCGAGGGAACTGTTGACGATGACATCGCAGTCGCCCAGTAAACGGGCGGCGTCCGCCGGGTCCGCCACCCTACCGTGGCGGCATGCGATACTATGCCAGCGTAAAAAGGAGGATCCGCTGCGATTTCTGCAGATCGGGACCAACTCGATGTCCTTGCGCGCCGCAAGCATCAGGCACAGCTCCGCGCCGACTTGCCCATTAGCGCCAACCATGCCCAATCTAAGCATTCGTGGTGCCGCCTGCGGCCAACAGAGCCTCGACGAGAGAGGTCGTCAATAAGGCGCTGCGCGCCGAGGTGATGGATTCCCGCTCGGCACGGAAGCCCGCAAGGAAATCCTTCCATTCCAAATAGAACGCTTGATTGTAAGTCGTGGCGCCAGGGGCCTGCGGTGCAAGACGAATAGCCTCCTCGGGGGACTCGGGGCTCCCGACAAAGACTTCTGCATGGGGAAGGAGGCTACTCCAGACTTTGGTATGTTCAAAGGTCAATTGAATGCGGTTGTCCTGCCGGTCGAGCCAGCTCACCTTGTAACTCAGTTCGACCGGCACAGATCCGTTGGCCGGCGTATGCAATCGTACCGCGGCGGTTACCTTACGGTCGATCGCGCCGTCCATCACTTTGCTGCATGAATGCACTTCGAAACCCGTGGCGCCGGAAACATAGAGCGCGATATCGATACTGTGCGAACCCAAATCGGTCAGGACGCCGCGTGATGCACCCAATCGGGGGTCGTCCAGAAATGACGCGTCTACGCCGCTGCCTCTGGAGCGGTTGCCCTCGCTGATTTCGATCTTCAGTAAGGGACCGAAGATGCCGTGCGCGACGACTTGACGCAGCAGCATCGTGGAGCGAAAGAATCGACGCATAAAGCCCGCGCTCAAGGCGTGTGGGGCAAATCGGTCGATCAGCAGCTGGTGGCCGGCCGAACTCATCGCAAACGGTTTTTCGCAAAGTGCGGCGCCGCCGGACGAGCATAAGTGATCCAGATATTCGCCGCGCGCATCCACGGGAATGGCTAATAGGACCACATCGCAAACCGGCAGCTGTTCGGGAGACAGCGAATGAAGTGCTCGCAGGCCATATGCGTGGGCGAGATCC
>WNFQ01004717.1_pt1 | contig 11711 bp, 8 predicted proteins | sample 5400171 | NCBI WGS metagenome assembly WNFQ01 (sample SAMN13153356, study PRJNA577476) | soil metagenome | isolation source: 20 cm soil under Madrone tree | place: USA:California | collected 2016-06-14
ACGACCGTGATTGCGGCGGTCATCACGGACAGCAACTCGAATCCGGTCTCCGACGGCACGGGAGTGCTCTTCAGCATCACGGGACCGAACATCGGCGCCTCGATCGACAGTCCCGCGCAGACCGACGCGAATGCCCCGTGCAACGTCTCCAACTTCCAGAGTCAGTGCGGCATCCCAGTCGCGAATCAGCATGGCGTCGCGCACACGTGCATCACATATCCGAGCGGGCAGCAGGGAACGGTCAGAACCGTGAATGGTATGGCGGGTCTCGCGGGTGACTCACAACTCATTCTCCTTCCGGGTCCCCCAGTGGCGCCGACGCCCACCGCGACGTCGACGCCGTAGGCACGACTCCGGCGGGAGCGGCGCAGTCGTGCCGCTCCCGCCGGAGCTACGCTCAGTGCTATGCCTGCGTGGTACGGGCATACGCATGTGAAGTGCTTGACGGGACCCAGGGTAAGACAGTATCTTACATGACGTGAAAACAACCGTATCGACCAAAGGGCAAATCGTTTTTCCGGCAGAGATTCGACAACGAGACGGCATCAAGCCGGGGCAGCAGTTCGAGATCGAGCGCGTCGATCGTGGCGAGTATCGTCTCGTGCGTCGTCAGCCCCCGCCGAATCAAGGCCTGATCGACTGGCTACTGAGCTGTCCGGAGAAGGGTTTTTGCGTTCCTGTCGAATCTGAATCCACCGACACCTTGTGACCTATCTCGCCGACGCCAACGTGCTCGGTGAGCCGACTCGCCCCGACCCGAGCGCCAAGGTGCTGGCGTGGCTGAGGAGGAATGAACGCGATCTTGCCGTCGATCCGATCATCGTGGGGGAGATCCGCTTCGGCATCCACCTGCTCGCGGCGGGTCGGCGACGCCGGCGGCTCGAACAGTGGTTCGAAGAGGGCGTCACCCGATTCCATTGCCTCGCGTGGGATCTGGCAACCGGGCTGCGTTGGGCGAGGCTGCTCGCGGATCTGCGCGCTCGCGGACAATCCATGCCGATCAAGGACAGCATGATTGCGGCCACCGCGCTCGCGCACGGCCTCACTGTGGCGACGCGCAACGTGCGCGACTTCAGGCAGGCGCGAGTGAAGGTCGTTGACCCGTTCGTCTGAGGAACCGTGCAGGGTGTCGTGGCGGGTCGGTGCCGAATCGGCACCTCGAGGCAGGGATCAGGGCGGACATTTCATCTTGACCGCCCCGACGGGCGCTCCTAGAGTCGACGGCTCGGAGGGTCGGCATGAGCGCCAGAGGTGTCGAGGATGCGCGCGCGCGCGGCAAGACGGTGCTCGTCTTGCACGGGCCGAATCTGAATCTCCTCGGCCGCCGCGAGCCCGATGTCTACGGCCCGCTGACCCTCGATCAAATCAACGAGCGCCTGCACGCGCTCGCCGCCGAGATCGGCGTCGAGCTCGAGATCTTCCAATCGAACGTCGAGGGCGAGCTCGTCGACCGCATTCAAGAAGCGGCCGGTGTCACGCACGCGATCGTCATCAACCCGGCCGCGTACACGCACACGAGCATCGCCATTCGCGACGCCATCGTCGCCGTCGGTCTGCCCGTGATCGAGGTGCACCTCTCGAACATCCATCGTCGCGAGAAGTTCCGGCGCCGCTCGCTCATCAGCGACGTTGCGGTCGGGCAGATCACGGGCTTCGGCGCCGACAGCTACCTCCTCGGTCTGCGCGCCGCCGTGCGGGTGATCGCCAACTCCCGTAGCCGCTCGCTGAAGACCCGCCGCCCTCTGAAAGCGCGCCGACCGGCGTGACGCTCGCGCGGCGCGCCATCGCCGCGGCGGTCGTCATCGTCGCAACCGGGTGCGACGGCGGCGCACCGCCGCGGCTCGAGCTCGGCATCGTCGCGACCGAGCAGGCGGCGGGTCCGGCGGGCGGAGAGCTCGCACGCGTCGAGGTCGCGAACGTCGGCGGGCGCGTGCTCGTGCTCGACGGGATTCGCGTCGAAGGCGGTGGCGCGGTTCGCGGCGCCGCGCGGCGAGCACCACGCATTCGAGCCGAGCGCGCTCTACTTCGGGTACGTGCCCGTCGGCGGCAGCGCGACGCGCGAGATCGCGCTCGCCGCCGACGCGACGACCGCCGGCGCGCCGATCGCGCGCGAGGCCGAGCTGCAGGTCGAGACCCGTCCGCCGCATGCCGACGGACGGCACGTCATACGCGTGCGATTCACGCCCCACGCCGCGGGGCCCTTTCACGGGACGCTCACGCTCGACGGACGACCCGCGATCGCGGTGAGCGGCGTCGGCTATCGCGGCGTGCTCGCCTTCCCCGCCGAGCTGACGTTGCCGAGCGAGGTCAGCCCGGGCGCGCCGCCGGCGATCGCCCTCAAGTACGTCGGGCCCGCGGCGCTCGAGATCGGCGCGATCGAGACGCCGCCCGGCGTGACGGCCGAGCTGCAAACGACGACGCCGGGGCGCGAGTTCCGTCTCGTCGTGCGCGCGCACGGGCCGCTCGCGCCCGACGCGGCGCTTCGCCTCCGCACGAGCGACGCCGAGGAGCCGCTGGTCACGATTCGACTTCGGGACGTGGGCGCGTGAGAAGCGCGAGGACCGCCGCGGTTTTCGCCCGCTCGACAGCCACGGCTGCCGCCGGCACGACCGCCGCCGGCGGCGAGACGGCGTGCTGATGCGCGAGTGCGGCCTCAGCGCTCCCGTCGGTCGGCCGCTCGACGTCATCGGGGTCGGACTGAACGCGATCGATCACCTCTGCACCGTGCAGGGGTTCCCGACGTTCAACAGCAAGCTGCAGATGGCGTCGTACGCCTGTCAGCCGGGCGGCCAGGTCGCGACGGCGATGGTGGCGCTGCAGCGCTGGGGTTGTCGCACGGCATACGTCGGCAGCTTCGGCGACGGCATCATCGGCGAGCTCTCGCGGCGCTCGCTCGCGGAGGAAGGCGTCGATCTGAGCGGCGCGGTGCAGCGGCGCGGCGTCGCCAATCAGATGGCGGTCATCCTCGTCGATCAAGCCTCGGGCGAGCGCACCGTGCTCATGCACCGTCCGGCGGCGCTCGTGCTCGAGCCCCACGAGCTGCGCCACGATCTCGTGACGTCCGGCCGCGTCCTACACCTCGACGGCTACGATCTCGCCACCGCGCTCGCCGCCGCGGAGTGGGCGCACGGCGCCGGCATGCCGGTCATCGTCGATCTCGACACGCGCTCGGGTCCGGTCGAGCGCCTCGTCGCGGTGAGCGACGCGGTGATCGTGTCGCACGAGTTCGCCGAGCAATTCACCGGCCTCGCGGATCCCGAGGGCGCGATCGAGCGGCTCGCCGGCGCGACGGCGGCGCCGCTCGTCGCGATCACGCTCGGCGGCGCGGGCGTCATCGCCCGCTCGCCTACCGGCACGCTGCGGGTCGCGGCGTATCCCGTGCGCTGCGTCGACTCGACGGGCGCCGGCGACGTCTTCCACGCCGGCTTCATCTTCGGCCTCCTCCACGACTGGCCGCTCGAACGCACACTCCGCTTCGCGAACGCGACTGCCGCGCTCAAGTGTACGCAGGTGGGCGGCCGCCCCGGGATTCCGACGGTCGCCGCGGCGGAGGAGTTGATGCGCGGCGGGCGATCATGAGCCCGGAGACGCGGAGCCCCTCTGGTTTGCAGCGATCGCGATGCTCGTGCTGCCACGGAAATCGCTGAGTCGCTGTTCCCCGAACCGCTCTCGCGGTTGACTCTTCACCCGGTGGAGCGCGAAGCTCTTCGATGTGGATGCGCATGCGCTCGCCGAATTGAGGAGCCTCGCCTATCACCGCGAGATCGCACGGCGCATCGCTCGCGACCACGCTCTCGTCGATCGCGCGCGTGACCGCGTTCGGGAATGGCTCCGCACCCTTCGCCCAGTACCTGGATACGCCTGGGCTTGGGATGGCGTCCTCGGTCGGCCGCTGACCGAGCTGCTCCGGTTCTTGGAGGAGGACAGCGAGCGCGCTCGCGAGTTGCGGCAATCGACGCCGTTCGCCGGGATCGTGCCGCCACGAGAGCGCTGGCGCATCTGGCGCGACGTCCGCGAACGCGGGCACGTATGACACGCGCGGATCTCGGCACGTGATCCGTGCGGCGGCCGACATCGCATCGGATGACGACATCGTCATCATCGACAGTCAGGCGATTCTCGGCCAGTTCCCCGACGCGCCGCCGTCCTTGCGCGTCTCCGTGGAAGCCGATGTCTACCCCCGCAACCATCCCGAACGTGCCGACTTGATCGACGGCACTATCGGCGAGGGCTCGCCGTTCCACGAGGCGTACGGGTACTACGCCCAGGGCGTCGGCGAGACGACGGCGGTGCTGCCGGCGGGATGGCAGGAGCGCTTGATCGTGGTTCGGAATGCCAACACGCGCGGCGCAACCGGCTGGTGCCTCGAGATCAACGACCTCACGATCGCGAAGGCGGTTGCGGGCCGCGAAAAGGACCGGCAATTCGTCGTCGACGTGCTCGCGAACGGCCTCGCAGATCGCGCAACGCTGGAGACCCGCCTCGCGGCCACCGCACTCGACGATGCGACACGCGCCCGCGTCCGGACGTTGATCGGCGTCGCGGCCGGCTCGTGATCAACTTCCTCCGCTCGCCGCGGCGGAGGAGTTGATGCGCGGGAGCGGGACGGCACGCTGACGCGCGCAATGACAGCGGGATTCAGTCGCGGGCAGAATCACGCCCTGCCGGCGAAGATGCTCGATCCGATTCTCGAGTAGCGGTCCGCCGTATCACTAGTCTTCTCCCTATGTGCCGACGTTGCGGGGGGCGACCGGCGTTGGTAGCGTGAATTCTTCACCCACCCGGCCGCACGGCCGGCGCGGGCATTCGTGTATGCAGCATCTGCCGCAAGAAGAAGGTCCCTCGCTCGCCGACGTCGCGCGGCGTGCGGCGACGGTCGCCGCCGGGCGGCCGCTGCGCGTCGAAGGGCTGCGCGGCGGGGGCCGCGCGCTGCTCGTCGCCGAGACGTATCGCACGCAGCCGGCGCCGTTTCTCGTCGTCGCGCCGGATGCCGGCGCGGCGGAGGCGCTCGCGTCCGATCTCGCGCTCTTTCTCGGCGAGAGCGCGTCGACGCCGGCGCTCGACCGTAAGGTCCATCTCTTCCCGGCGTGGGACGTGCCGCCGTTCGAGCCGGTGTCGCCCTCGGCAGCCGTCGTCACCGACCGCATCGCCGCGCTCTTTCACTTGCTGCAGGGCCGGGCGCCGATCGTCGTTGCGACCCCCGACGCGCTCGCGCAACGCGTCTTGCCGCGCGCCGTGCTGACCGAAGCGGTGCGCTATCTCGTGCAAGGCGACGAAATCGCGATCGACGTCCTCGCGGCGCATCTCGCGTCGTGGGGGTACCAGCGCGTCGCGCTCGTCGAGGACCGCGGCGAGTTCAGCGTCCGCGGCGGCGTCGTCGACGTGTTTCCCGCGCTCGAGCCGCTGCCGCTGCGTCTCGAGATGGAGGGCGACCGCATCGAGCGCATCCGCGCCTTCGATCCCGACTCGCAGCGCTCGCGCGACGCGCGCGAGGAGCTCGTCGTGCTTCCCGCGCGCGAGGTATCGCTGACGCACCTCGGCTCGTCCGAGGCACGGCGCGCCGTCGAGACGCGCGCGGTCGACATCGGCATGCCGCGCCTCGAGCGGCACGCACTCGCCGACGCGCTCGAGCACGGGCTTTTCGTGCCGGGGATCGAGTTCGTGATGCCGTACGTCTACGGCGAGCTCGCGACGGTCTTCGACTACATTCCCGACGGCACGCGCCTCTGGCTCGACGAGCCGGCGCGCGTCGAGAGCGGGCTCGAGACTGCGTGGCAGGCGGCGGTCACCGACGCCGCGGAAGCGGAGCAGGCGCGGCGTTTCTTCGCGCCGCCCGAGCGTCTTTTCGTCCCGCCTGCCGACGTGCGGACGGCGATCGCGCCGCTCGCGACGGTCGAGCTGGATCCGCTCGTCGGCATCGGCGGCGCAGCCGGGCACGCGCGACTCACGTGCTACGTGCTCTCCGACCTGGCCGCGGCGCGCGCGACGCAGGCGACGCCGTCGATGAAACCGCTCGCCGACCGTATCCGCGCGTTCGCGGCCGAGGGCCGGCGCGTCGTCATGGCGGTGCCGAGCGCCGCGCAGCGCACGCGCCTGCAGAAGCTGCTCGAGCAGCACGACGTCCACGCGGCGATCGACTCGCAGCCGCTCCCGGCGCTGCTCGCCGCCCGCGACCGCGCGCCGGTCATCGTCGACGGCGCGCTGTCGCAGGGGTTCCGCATGCCGACGGAGCCGTGGGTGTTCATCGGCGAGGAGGAGATCTTCGGCGAGCGGCGGGCGCAGCGCCGCACGCGCACCGTGCGCGCCGCCGACGTCCTCTCGAGCCTCGCCGAGCTCAAGAGCGACGACTACGTCGTGCACGTCGATCACGGCATCGGCCTCTATCGCGGCCTGAAACACCTCACGGTCGCCGACACCGAAGGCGACTTCCTTCACCTCGAGTACCTCGGAGGCGACCGTCTGTACCTGCCCGTCGACCGCATCAATCTCGCGCAAAAGTATCGTGGAGGTGAGGGGGGCGCGAAGCCGGCGCTCGACAAGCTCGGCGGCACGGCGTGGGAGCGCGTCAAAGCGAAGACGCGCGAGGCGCTGCTCTCGATGGCGCGCGAGCTCGTCGAGCTCGGCGCCAAGCGCCGCGTGCTCCAAGGCGAGAGCTACGAGAGCGGTGACCCGCTCTATCAAGAGTTCGAAGCGCGCTTCCCGTTCGACGAGACCCCCGATCAGGAGCGTGCGATCGCCGAGGTGCTCGGCGACCTCACGGGCGAGCGGCCGATGGACCGCCTCGTCTGCGGCGACGTCGGCTTTGGCAAGACCGAGGTCGCGATGCGCGCGGCGTTCGTCGTCGCGATGGCGGGACGGCAGGTCGCGGTGCTCGTGCCGACGACCGTTCTCGCGCAGCAGCACTTCGACACGCTGACGACGCGCTTCGCCGGCTATCCGCTGCGCATCGAGATGCTGTCGCGCTTCCGCTCGAAGCAGGAGAACGCCGAGGTGATCAAGGGGCTCGAGGCGGGCACCGTCGACGTCGTCGTCGGCACGCATCGTTTGCTGCAGAAGGACGTGAAGGTGAAGAACCTCGGCCTCCTCGTCATCGACGAGGAGCACCGTTTCGGCGTCCGCGACAAGGAGCGCATCAAGGCGCTGCGCGCGCTCGTCCACGTCCTCACGCTCACCGCGACGCCGATTCCGCGCACGCTGCAGATGGCGCTCTCCGGCATCCGCGATCTCTCGGTCATCGAGAGCCCGCCGCTAGACCGGCTCGCGATCCGCACCTACGTCACGCGCGCCGAGGATCACGTCGTGCGCGACGCGATCCTGCGCGAGATCCGCCGCGGCGGGCAGGTGTTCTTCGTCCACAACCGCGTCGACTCGATCGACCGTCAGGCGGCGCATCTCCGCGAGCTCGTGCCCGAGGCGACGATCGTCGTCGGCCACGGCCAGATGGCCGAGCGCGCGCTCGAGCAGGTGATGGACGACTTCATCCACGTCCGCGCCAACGTGCTGGTCTGCTCGGCCATCATCGAGTCGGGGCTCGACATCCCGCGCGCCAACACGATCGTCATCAATCGCGCCGACACCTTCGGTCTGGCGCAGCTCTACCAGCTGCGCGGCCGCGTCGGGCGCTCGAACGTGCGCGCCTACGCGTATCTGTTGATTCCCGGCGAGCACCTGATCGGCAAGGACGCGCACAAGCGGTTGCAGGCGCTGCAGGAGCTCGACGAGCTCGGCGGCGGCTTCCGCCTCGCCGCGCACGACCTCGAGATCCGCGGCGCCGGCAACATGCTCGGGAAGCAGCAGTCGGGCCACATCACCGCCGTCGGCTTCGAGCTCTACACGCAGATGATGGAAGAAGCGGTGCGCGAGGTGCGCGGCGAGACGGTGACCGCCGAGGTGGAGCCCGAGATCCAGCTCGGCATCCCGGCGTACATCCCGGACTCGTACGTCGAGGACGTGAACCAGCGTCTCATCCTCTACAAGCGTCTCGCGGCCGCGCGCCGCGACGACGAGCTCGCGACGATCGCCGACGAGATGCAGGATCGCTTCGGGCCGCTGCCGCCGCTCGTCGACACTCTGCTGCGCGTCATGGACCTGCGGCGGACGCTGAAGAGCTTGCTCGTCACCGCGGCGCGCGTGCGCGGCGAGATGATCGTCCTCGAGTTCCACCCCGAGACGCCGGTCAGGACGGATACGCTGTTCGCGCTCGCGCGCAAAGAGAAAGGACGCGTTCGGCTTTTCCCCGATTCCCGCCTCGGCTATCGTCCGGCCGAGCGCGACGCCGACGGGTTGATCGACGAGCTGAAGGCGCTCTGCGGGAGATTGGTATGAGTCGAGCGTGCGAAGCAGGTGGATGGGCGACGGTCGCAGAAGTCGCCGCGGAACGAATCACGGCCAGGCGTTTGATCTCGACCGCGGTCGCGATCGCTGCACTCGTGATCAACACAGTGCCGGCACAGGCACACACGACGCCGCATCCGGCTGCGCATCCGGTCGCGAAGCCGACGGCCGCGTCCGACGCCGCCGACTCGACGCTCGTCGCTCCCGAAGTGGTGAACCGCATCGTCGCCACCATCGACGGCGAGCCGGTGACGCTCTTCGAGCTGCACGCGTTCGCCGATCAGATGCGGCAGCGCGCCGCCGGCGGCGCCGCCACCGCCGGCGCCGACGCCCAAGTCCCCGCCGACGATCGCGCGATGCTCGACGAGCTCGTGCTCGACAAGATCCTCCACAAGCAGATTCAGGAGCAGGGCGTCGCCGCGACCGACCAGCAGGTCGACGCCTACATCGCGTCGATCAAGGAGCGGAACAAGCTCGACGACGCGGCGCTCCGCCAAGCGCTCGCGCAGCAAGGGCTCACCTGGGAGCAGTACCGGGCGCAGGTACGCAGCGACATCGAGCGCGCGGCGCTCATCAACAAGGAGATCCGCAACAAGGTGAACGTCTCTCCCGAGGAGATCGAGCGCTACTACAAGGAGCATCTGACCGACTACGGCACGCCGGCGAAGGCGCACGTCCGCTTGATCTCGCTGCTCGTGCCGTCGGACGCGACGCCGGAGCAGAAAGCCGCCATCCGCGCGCAGGCCGAGGCCCTCCGCAAGGACGCGGCGAGCGGCAAGGACTTCGCGAAGCTCGCCAAGGAGCACTCGCAAGGACCGGGCGCGGAGGACGGTGGCGACATCGGCGAGGTCGCACGCGGGCAGATGCAGTCCGAGTTCGAGAACGCCGTGTTCGCGCTCAAGAACGGCGAGGTGAGCGACGTCATCGAGACCTCGAGCGGGTACCACATCTTCAAGATGGAGCAGCGCTCCGGCGAGGCGCACCAGCCGCTCGCGGAGGTCAAGGACGACATCAAAGAGAAGCTCTACCGCGAGAACATGGAAGCGCGGTACGACCGCTGGCTGAAGGAAGACCTGCGCGCGAAGTACCACGTCGAGATCCTGTTGTGATCCCGCGGCTGGCGATCACCCTCGGCGATCCCGCCGGCGTCGGCCCCGAGGTCGTGGTGAAGGCGCTCGCGCGTGCCGACGTGCGCGCGGCGTGCGCGCCCGTCGTCGTCGGCGACCACGCGACGCTGCGCGAGACCGCGGCGCGGCTCGGCGAGCGGCTCGACGTCGAGGTCGTCGACGAGACGCCGCTCCCCCCCGGCGCCCGCCGTCCCGGCCGTGCGACGGTCGCCGGCGGGCGGGCGTCGTATCGCTGGATCGAGACCGCCACCCGCCTCGCGATGGAGGGCGCCGTCGACGCGATCGTCACCGCGCCGATCAACAAAGCGGCGGTGACGCGCGCGGGGTTTCCGATTACGGGCCACACCGAGCTGCTGCGCGATCTGACGGGCGCGCGCGACGTGCGGATGATGCTCGCCGGCGCGCGCCTGCGCGTCGTGCTCGTCACCATGCACGTCGCGCTCGCGGAAGTGCCGCGCGTGCTCACCGTCGACGACGTCGCGCGCACGATCGACATCGCCGACGAGCACCTGCGGCGTTACCACCGCCTCGCGCGGCCGCGGCTCGCCGTCGCCGGCTTGAATCCGCATGCCGGTGACGACGGGCTCTTCGGCGACGAGGAGGCGCGGATCATCGCGCCCGCCGTGCGGCGCGCGAGCCGCCGCGGGGCGAACGTCAGCGGGCCGCATGCCGCCGACTCGCTGTTCTTCCGCGCCGTCGAAGGAGAGTTCGACGCCGTGATCGCGATGTACCACGATCAAGGGTTGATTCCGCTGAAGCTCCTTCACTTCCACGACGGCGTAAACGTGACGATGGGCCTGCCGATCGTGCGCACCTCGCCCGATCACGGCACCGCGTACGCGATCGCGGGGACGGGCGCCGCCGATTGCGGCAGCATGGTCGCGGCGCTGCTGCTGGCGGCGCGTATGGTGGCGGCGTACCGCGGCGCGCGACCGGTGCGCCGCGGTGCGCGACCGGCGCGCCGGAGCGCCGCGGCCGCGGGACGGGTACGCCACCGCGCCGCGGCCGCGAGCCCACGACGGAGGCACGCACGATGAATCCTGCGATCTTTCGCGAGTACGACATCCGCGGCGTCGCCGACCGCGACTACGACGCGGACTTCGCGCGCCGCCTCGGCGTCGCCTACGCGGTGTTCGCCGGCGCGCGCGGCGTGCGCCGCGTCGCCGTCGGCCGCGACTGTCGCCTCACCTCCGACAAGTACGCCGAGGCGTTGAAGCACGGCCTGCGCTCGTCGGGGCTCGACGTCGTCGACCTCGGGATGTGCCCGACGCCGCTCGTGTACTTCTCGCTCTTCTCGATCGACGTCGGCGGGGCGATCCAGGTGACGGGCAGCCACAACCCGCCCGACCAGAACGGCTTCAAGATCTGCGTCGGCAAGACGACGATCCACGGCGACGACATCCAGGAGCTGCGCCGCATCATCGAGGACGGCCGCGCCGTGAGCGGCGCCGTCCGCGGCGCCGAGGAGCGCTTCGCGATCATTCCCGCGTATCAGGATTACCTCATCGCCCAGTTCGGCATGTTGCCGCGGCGGCTGAAGATCGTCGTCGACGCCGGGAACGGCACCGCGGGACCCGTCGCGCCGCGCATCTTCGAGGCGATGGGATGCGAGACGCACGCGATCTTCAGCGACCCGGATGGGCGGTTCCCGAACCACCACCCCGATCCGACGCTGCCGGAGAACGTCGCCGACCTGATCGCGACGGTGCAAAAGGACGGCGCCGACATCGGCGTCGCGTTCGACGGTGACGCCGATCGCGTCGGCCTCGTCGACGGCAGCGGGCGGATCTATTGGGGCGACGAGATGCTCATCGTGTTCGCACGCGACATCCTCGCGCGGCAGCCCGGCGCGGTCGTCGTCTCCGAGGTGAAATGTTCGCAACGGCTGTATGACGATATCGCGAAGCACGGCGGGCGCGGGATCATGTGGAAGGCGGGGCACTCGCTGCTGAAGGCGAAGATGAGGGAGACCGGCGCCGCCCTCGGTGGTGAGATGAGCGGGCACATCTTCTTCGCCGACCGCTACTTCGGCTACGACGACGCGATCTACGCCGCCTGCCGCATGCTCGAGATCCTGGCGCACGCCGGCCGGCCGCTCGCCGAGCTCCTCGCGGACTTGCCGCCGGCCGTGAACACGCCCGAGATCCGCGTCGACTGCCCCGACGCGTTGAAGTTCGCGATTGCTGAAAAGGCGAAGGAGCATTTTCGCGCCGCCGGCTACGACATCATTGATGTCGACGGCGTGCGGGT